>Ga0209123_1002635_pt1 | contig 14706 bp, 15 predicted proteins | sample BarGraIncu00431A_FD_184500 | JGI IMG/M metagenome (GOLD analysis project Ga0209123, IMG submission 184500) | Arctic peat soil microbial communities from Barrow, Alaska, USA - Barrow Graham LP Incubations 004-31A (SPAdes) (version 2) | ecosystem: Environmental > Terrestrial > Soil > Wetlands >...
AACTCGCTTACTAAATTAATAATTTCCTTGTATAAATCTATCTAAAATTATATAATGTATTAAGGTAAAATATGTTTAACTCTTAATAAGGGCATAATTGCTAAGCATAACCCGGCTTTTACATCAATTAATACTAAGTTAATTCTAATTATTTTAACAAAACACCTCTTTTATTAAAATAACTTTTTGCAACCGGTAATTAAAATATTTTAGCTATAGAAAAATAGATCAGATAAATATTATTATATTTTTAGAGGAGAAATTTATGGATTTTAAGATAAAGCAGAACAAAAATAAAATAGTGATTATTTTTTTTACCATTATTTTAGTAATTACAGAATTAATTTTTCTATTGCCAAACGTTCGTACGTTTGCTTTAAGCGGTAAGACAAAGATAATTATTCATTATGCTAAAAATTCAAGTAGTGAGTTGAAATGGAATGTGTTACTGTGGTCTGATGAAAAAAATGAAAAACAGGCTAATTTCACGACAAATGACGCATTTGGTCAGATCTGTGCGGTTGAGTTAGATGGTCAGCTTGATAAAGTAGGATTTGCAATTAACACAAGTAAAGGTGATAAGGATACAGGAGAAAATAGATTCATTGAAAATTTTGAAAGTGGTGTCGGGGAGATATGGCTTAAAGAAGGCGACTCTAAAGTATACACCTCTGCCGTTCAGGCGGCTACTACAGGTATAGTTAATAATCAAAACAATTTAGACATATCTGGTGAAATTAAAGTTGCAAAGTTAGATGACTTGAATATAATAACCATTAAAACAAATTTAGCATTTCCACTCATTTCTAAGGCTAATGAATCCATTGAAGTTAAGTCAAATGGTATTACATTAAAAATAAAAAAAGTAACGAGTGATGAAGTTACGGATGGTCTTACAACATCCGCCAAGATAGAGCTTAGTGAAAATGTTGAGTTAGGCCAAAAACTTACTGTTTCAAAGAATGGCTTTAGGGAAAAGGAAATAGTACTTGGTGATGTAATGGGCAGTGCAGGTTTTGAAAAAATGTTTTATTATGAAGGCAACGATTTAGGCAATACATATTCTACAGATAAAACAAGTTTTAGAGTGTGGGCACCAACTGCAACTGAGGTAAAGCTTGTAACCTATACAAAATGGAATGATAAAGTCGGCATAGAATCCAGTATGAAAAAAAGCGAAAAAGGTACATGGACTAGTGAATTAAAGGGAGATCAAAATGGCATATTTTATACTTATAAAGTTAATATTGGTGGAATTTGGAGTGAAGCTGTAGATCCTTATGCTCGTTCCGTAGCTGCAAACGGTGACAAGGGAGCTGTGATTGACTTAAAAAAAACAGATCCTGTGGGGTGGAAGCCGAGTGAAAAACCTATTTTTTCAAATTTAAATGATGCAATTATTTACGAACTACATGTTAGAGATTTTTCTATAGATAAAAATAGCGGTATGGACAACAAAGGCAAATTTTTAGCTCTTACTGAGACTGGAACGACGGGAACTGATGGAAATCAAACCGGCATTGATTACATAAAATCGCTAGGGGTATCACATGTTGAGCTTATGCCGATTTCCGATTATGCAAGCGTTAATGAGATTGAAAACAAGCCACAATTTAATTGGGGTTACAATCCCAAAAACTATAATGCGCCAGAAGGAAGTTATTCAACAAATCCTATCAATCCCCTTTCAAGAGTTAATGAATTAAAACAAGCAGTACAATCTCTTCACGATAATGGTCTTAGGGTGAACATGGATGTAGTTTATAGCCAATCTTACAGCAGCTACAATTCTAATTTAAATAAACTAGTTCCTGGATATTATTATAGATATAATAAAGATGGCACAGATTCAAATGAGAGCGGTTATGGTAATACCATTGCCAGCGAAAATGCAATGGCAAGGAAATTCATTGTGGATTCAGTGGTATATTGGGCAAAAGAATACAATATAGATGGATTTAGGTTTGATCTTATGAATTTACTTGATATAAAAACGATGAATGAAATCAGAAAAAAATTAGATAATCTAGATCCTTCCATTATCATTATTGGTGAAGGCTCAGATATTGAGACTCCTCTTTCAGAAGATGAAGAAGCAACGCAAGAAAATACGAGCAAAATGAGCGGAATAGCACTTTTTAACGATCTTATAAGAGATGCAATAAGCGGTACTGTATTGGAGCCAAAAACAAAGGGATTTATTAACGGAAAAACTAATGTTGAGACAGATATAAAAAAAGGGATAGTGGGTGGAATATACTATTCAAGTACTATTAAAACTCAGGAAAAAGTGGAGCCAGGAGAATCCGTTACTTATGTCGAATCTCACGACAATAATACACTGTGGGATAAACTTCTTTTAACAAACCCTAAAGATAACACTGCAGTGAGGTTAAAAATGCACAGAATGGCAGATTCTATGGTTCTTACATCCCAAGGAATTTCATTTTTTCAAGCTGGACAAGAGTTTTTGAGAACTAAAGGTGGCGATAACAACTCCTATAAGTCTAATGATAGTGTAAATAAGATTGATTGGACAAGAAAAGCTCAAAACATTGACACAGTTAATTATTTCAAAGGTTTAATTACGCTTAGAAAGTCTCATCCTGCTTTTAGAATGACATCTGCGGAAATGATTAAGAAAAATCTGAATTTTTTGGTAGTACCCGAAAATGTGGTAGCATATGAAATCGCCCATAATGCAAATATGGACACTTGGGCCAACATTGTAGTAGCATTTAATGCAAACAAAGAAGACACCATTATTAAGCTTCCTAAAAAAGGTACGTGGAACATTGTAGTAAACGGAGAAAAAGCAGGCGTAGAAACTATAAAACAGTCTAAAGGTGATTCATTGGTAGTACCTGCTTTAAGCACTATTGTTGTTTACAATGAAATTCAAAATATATTTACAACATTACCATTTTGGATTTCAACTATATTAGTTTTAGGCGGTATTTCTAGTTTAATAATGATAATAAAACGTAAAAAGAAATCTTAGAAATATATTGTTTTTTTAGGGAGATGATGCTATGTTAGTCATGATATTGATTATATCAATATTAGTTATTACTATTATCTTTATTCTAGCGTGGCATTTTTCTAGTATAGTTATATATCCTAAGGTTGAAGAGTATAACTTCATATACGATCGTGAGGTAAAAAAAGGAAAAATACAAACAGAAAAGTTTAAAAACTTAGAAAAACAAGAAGTGTATTTAGACTCTGAATATGGATACACAATACACGGGTTCTTCTTTCCAAATAATAATTCAAAAAAAGTTATAATTCTGTGTCATGGAATAACTACCAGTTTATATTGCTCTGTTAAATACATGGATATGTTTTTAAAAAGAGGGTTTAATGTTTTCATCTATGATCATAGAAATCACGGTCTAAGTGGTGGAAAAGACACCTCCTATGGTTATTTTGAAAAGTTTGATTTAAAAAAATGCACAGACTGGTTATATCACAAATTAGGAAAAGACCTAGTAGTTGGTTTGCATGGTGAATCTATGGGCGCAAGCATAGTCCTTGAGAACATTACAATAGACGATAGAATTAGTTTTTGCATAGATGACTGTGGATTTTCTGATGCACAAGATTTATTTAAGTACAGGTTAGAGAAAGATTATAGTATAACAATATTGCCCTTACTAAAATTATCAAGTAAAATAAGTAAACTGCGAACTGGATGGAGCTTTGAAGACGTGTCACCTATGAGTAATCTAGGTAAGTGCGAAATTCCAATATTATTTATTCATGGAGAAGATGATGACTATGTACCTGTGTTTATGTGCAAGCAAATGTATGCAGCTAAAAAGGGATACAAAGAAATATACATTGCTCCGAATGCTGGTCATGCACAGGCTTATTGGAATAACAAAGATGAATATGAAAAAAGGGTTGATAGATTTTTGAAAGCTATTTCTATAATCTAATTTGTTTATTACAACTAATTGATTATTTTTTTATCAAATTAAATAAAATTATTAATCCTTAGCCATTGTGATATAATAGTACAGTTAAAAGCCTAAAAAACCACCTTTGTTGAGGTGGCTTTTATATTATAGAAAGGTTGTGTTTTAATGTTTAAGCTACCACAAAACGAAAAGAAGTATTTATACACAACTAATTATTCGAAAGATGAAGAAAGTCTATGTAAAATGGAAATAAAGTCTCTTTTTAATAAAGTACTTGATGAAAAACATTTCTATTCTAATATTTATGTGGATCCTTCTAGGAGTCCCTTCATGAAAAAATGTATTTCAATAATATATACAGGAGAGACAATGGATCAAATTATAAGTCAAATTGAATTTGACAAACTTACAAGCGCAAATTATAAGGTGATATATGTTAATGCTAATGGTGAAAATATAGGTTTTCATGAGGGGCGTAGCATTGAATTCAAAATAGGTTTTAGTATACTCGGAGAAGCCCAAATGAAAAACCCAGAAATTGTTTTTGGAATAACAAAAATAGTAGACAAATGGGTATTTGGTGAGTGCGAAAGCAATACCTCTGACTGGCTACTTCGCAATAAAAAACCTTTTTCATATTCAAATGCACTAAAAGTAAATGTTTGTAGATCCCTTGTTAATATAGCAGTAGGTAATAATTTGACTTGTACTGTTGTAGACCCATGTTGTGGCATTGGAACTGTACTAATTGAAGCTATTTCGATGCAAATTAATATTAAAGGCTATGAAATAAACCCCTATATAGGTAAAAATGCTAAAGCAAATCTTCGATATTTTGGATATGAAGATGTAATAACTGTTGGTGATATGAATGATATCCAAGATAATTTTGATGTGGCTATTGTTGATCTTCCCTATGGCATATTCACGCAAATTACACCAGAACAGCAGTTATCTATAATGAGTAGTACTCGTAAAATAGCAGATAGAATGGTGATCATTACATTTGATGATATGGAGCAACAAATTGCATCTGTTGGTTTTCGTATAGAAGATAGATGTACTGTGTCTAAAGGGACCTTTAAACGGCATATATTCATATGTAGCTAATAATTTATTAAAACTGTTGTTCTATTCATTTTATTTACACTAGTAAAAAACAAATAAGTATATTTGCTTCAATGCAATATGCTTATTTGTTTTTATAAAAACTCACTAATTTTAATTTACTTATGCGTAAATAGATTAACTAAATTATAATCTTTGTATGCTCTTGTATGATCGCTATATTAAAACTTAAATCCGTTCAGAATAAAAAAACATTTTTAATATAATACGTTCCTAAGTTCTTCTTTTTCCTGAAATCATATCTACAATGAACACTATTGCAGCTATTACAAGTAACACATGGATCATACCGCCACCAATTCTAAAGATAAGTCCTAGTGCCCAAAACAATACTACTATTCCGCCTATCCATCGTAAAAAACCCATATTAATCACTACCTTTCATATACATATTTATTAGTATCTTTAGATATTATGATGACCTAATTTCAGCTTAAATATACGAAAGGATTTGATTATAATTATTGTAAAATAATTAATAATTCTTTATAACTGCTTTTATTGTAATTATCTTGTATAATATAGTTATTATATAAGATAGGGTGATGATATGTTTTTTAATAACAAAAAATCAAAACAAAAGAGAGAAAATGATGCTAGACTTAGGAGAATTGATAATTTTGAAGTTCGATACATAACAACTAGAGACCCAACTCAATATGGTGAATCTATTATAGGAAGAAGCTGTGTAATAAATATTCTTAATAATCAATTCAACATTCAATGTGATGATAACATTATTTTTACACATCCACTGGAAAATTTACAGTGTTCTGAATTAATGAGCCAAAACGGAGTTATTTTAAGTTATATTGATGATAAAACTGGGGAAGATGTTGAGGTCATTGCTTATTATAAGTATCATAGAAAATAAATAAAATTGGAAATGATTTAGAAAAACACCGCATAAATACTTTTTATATGGTAAATCTATTAATATAAAGAGGTGTATACATGAGTAATAAACTTAAAACTACTAATAAACAAATGGCATCCTTAGGAATTATGAAAAATAGGGAAGGGGATTATGAATATATAAATCCCGAAGATAAAAATAATCCAAAACACAAACCTGTAAAAAAAGAGCTTAAGTAATTAAATTACTTGAGCTCTTTTCTAATTTATAATGTAAAACTACATATATATGGTATAATTTATTCATATATAAAATTAGCATATTAAGAAAAATATAATATATAATTATTAAATATCTCAAATGTAGCGTCGGCTATGGAAGGAAGAAGTATATGTATATAGGTATAGATTTAGGGGGCACTAATATTGCAGTTGGAATTGTAGATGAGGCGGGAACCATAAAATTTGAAAAATCATGTGAAACAAAAAAGGAGAGAGCACCTCACATGGTAATAGAGGATATGATCTCTCTTGTTTTAAACATTTTAGATGAATCCAATGTACAACTTAAGGAAATAAAAGCAATAGGTATAGGTATTCCGGGTTTAGCTGATGAAAATGGAAATGTAATATTTTGCGTAAACCTCGGATGGAGAAACGTACCTTTAAGAGAAATGTTAGAAAAAGCACTTCACAAACCAATTTACATAGATAATGACGCTACTGTGGCTGCGCTAGCCGAATATGAGAGTGGTTCAATGAAGAATTGCAAGAGTGGATTAATGCTTACATTAGGAACAGGAATTGGTGGTGGAATAATTTTAAATGGTGAAGTGTATAGTGGCTTTAATGGTGTAGGTTCTGAACTTGGACATATAGTTATTGGAGAAAATTTTTATAATTGTAATTGTGGAAGAAATGGATGCTTAGAGACATTTGCTTCATCTACAGCTATAATAAAACACACAAAAAAATTAATAAAAGAAATGAATGAAAATACTATAATACTAGAAAAAGCTAAGGGAAATGTAAATAATATAGATGCAAAAATAATATTTGATTCTGCTAGGGAAGGCGATAAAATAGCAAATTTAGCTGTTAACAGATTAGTGAAATATTTATGCATAGGCATAATTAACATAATAAATTTCATTGATCCAGAGATAATAGCATTAGGTGGTGGGGTTGCAGGTGCAGGCCAATATCTTTTAGACAAGGTTATAAAAGAAGTGAATGCAAACAAATATTACGAAGATTTACCTATAAGCAAAATCGTTTTAGCACTACTAGGCAATAAAGCAGGGATAATTGGTGCTGCAATGATTGCAAAACATGGACAAGTAAACTAAATATATGTTTAGTTTGTATGTATTATGTGAATACAAGAATTGATTTAATATATTCACATAAGGATATAATAGAAATCTTTTATTAGAAAGGTGAAGTTATAATGAGTAAAATTGCACTAATTACTGATAGTACTTCTGATGTTGATATAGAAATGATAAAAAAATATGATTTAAAGGTTCTTCCTCTAAGAATAATATATAAAGACAAAGAATATATTGACAGAGTAACTATTACACCAAAAGAAGTTTATGATAACCTTTCGCGAGAAATTCCTTCTACTTCACTGCCTTCAATGAAAGATATTGAAGACTTGTATTTAGAACTTGAAGAAGCAGGATATACTCACGCTATTGCCATAGTAATATCTGCTGGTCTTTCAGGTACGTACAATACATTGAAATTGGTAAGTCTAAATCATCCATCTATTGAAACCTGTGTTTTTGATTCTAAATCTTTAACTATCGGTGAAGCCGCAATTGTTGAAGAATGTGGTGAAATGATATTAAAAGGAAAAAACTTTGACGAAATTGTTTCCGCTCTTCCAGAAATACAAAATAGAATTACTGTTTATTATGCAGTAGATACACTTAAATATCTAACTAAAGGCGGTAGAATTGGAAAAGTGGCTGGTACTATAGGTGAAATTTTAAACATAAAACCAATAATATCAATTAATAAAGATGGTGTCTATTATACTTATGCAAAAACAAAAGGAAAAAAGAAGGCTATAAGTAAGCTTGTGGATATAGCAAGAGAAGCCCTTGAAAAAAATCCTTGTAAGATATGGGTTATGCACGGTGGTGCTTATGAGGAAGTAAAGCGATTTTCAGTCATGATTGCGGATCTTCCCAATATTACACGATTATCATTTGGAGAAATCAGTCCAGTAGCAGGAGTTCATACAGGCCCTGGACTACTAGGACTTGTGATAGTAATAGATCCAATAACTATAAATTAAATTACTGTATATTAACTAATGAAAAATATTTTTAGAAATGGAATCACTAAGGAGTTGAGATGATGCAAATTCAAGATATAATGTCAGGAGATTTTTCAGCATACCCCGAGGAAACACAAGTTTTTATGAGGGAATACACTGAAAAGTTGCGAGAAACTATCAAAGAGGAATTAATAAAAGATATATCGCAAAAAATGCTTAAGGATATAGATAAGAGCAAAGATTATTTCATGAATGTTTTGACTGATATATTAGACAATGGATATAAAGGTTTTAGCAAATTAACAACTCAGTCGCTAATAGATACTTACCTCGAGCGAAAAAACGAAGAAGACTTTCTTATTTTGTTAGAGAAAGTTAATGAACAAATATAACTAAAAAAACATTAAACCATTAAGGCTTAATGTTTTTTTCTATTGTATTTTTTAGTTTATTATTAATCTATTTTTATTTTTAAAGACAAATACAGGTTAATAACTGCTATGAATGCTGCAACAATAAAAACATATTTATATCCCATAGTTGCCCATAATATGCCGCCTACAAAAGGTATTGACATTGCAATTATATGATCAAAGCTTGTGCCTGCTGACAAGGTTGGTATAACGTCTTCGGGACATATTGCAATCTTTTTTATATATGTAGATCTTGCCATTTCCACTACACTTAGGGAATTATCTAAAATGTAGCATGCCGCAATAACAATCACAGCAATACTTGGCGGAACTAAATCCGCTGCAAAGGAATAACCAACACAGATCACTATTAGAACCATCGCTTCGAGTGAAAGCACAAATCTTTCACCCTTTATATCTATAGCATTGCCAACAATTGTTCTTGTGAAAATGCTTAGTACAGCAATTATCAATCCTAATATAGCAAATGTAGGTGGATCAACATGATAAACCTGGATAAGTACCCAGGGTGCAAATGTTAAAAAAATCTGCTTTCTTGCACCATTGACTACACTTAGGCAATAATATAGAGTATATTTTTTTCTGAAAACAATAGTTACCTTTCTTGTCTTTGGTCTTTTAGACTTCATTATTCCAAGAAAAAATGCTGCAAAAATGTAAAAAACTGAGGCTATTACAAAAGCTATTTGATAGGTGAGATTAAAGTATTTAAACCCAAACCCTACAATTGCATAACCCATAATAGTAGCAACTAGGTTATACGCACTATACCTGCCTAACCTTGCACCGTAATTTTCGTTTAGAGAAAGATTCATACCAATACCAGCAGATAAAGGCATAAAAATGTGTGTACCAAGGCTAAGTAACATCATCCATATAAGCATAGTTGCAAAAGTTGGAGAAAACATACCTATACCGAGCATTCCTAGAGCAGCAAAGAGCATACCTACTATTGCTATTTTGGTATCACCTAAAAATGAGAGTATTCCTAAGACTATAACTATTAAAACTCCTGGTAGTTCGCGAGGAAATTCTACAATACCTCTAGCAGCTGCTGTTAGTTTATATGTATCACTTAAAAAGTTATTAAACACAGTTGTGTTTATACCCGTTGCTATTCCTGTAAATAGGCCTACAATTAAAAACAGCTTAAAATCTCTATCATTATTAAATTTATCATGTAAATTTAAAAATTTTATCCTTATCCTTTGTTTTTTTACTATGACATCATCATTAAGTTTTTCCTCATTCTCCATAACGCTTATATCCCCCTTATTTTTAGCTCAACTTAGTATATTATAAAAAATAATAGAATTCAATTAAAAAATGTGACTTCTCTAATTAATTATATATAATTAATTACAACACTAGTAATTAAAAAAAGAATAGATATTTATTATGGAAATATTATAAAACTTTTATTAAAATATTACCAAATATAGTACTCTAATATTTAATGGATATTTCAGCTATTAAAATTGTGTCTTTAGGCTGTGACCAAATAGCTTCTATTATAAGATTTACTTTTAATCCTGTTCTATAGTTAAAAGAAATCTCTTTATCATGTTCAACATTAAGGTTTTCGTAAACTACTAAATTATTTCTTGCTTTATCTTTAATTCTAAGTTTCCAATTTCCATTTTGAGGTTGATAAATTTTAGCGGTAATAATAAGATTCGACCAAAAAGTGTTGTTAATACCAGTTTCATAAAAGCCCTTACCATCATGAATATCTATTTTAAAAGCTTGCTTAATATTTCCGCTATTACTTGTTGCCGCTTCTTCGTTGCAATCATTATTTTTATTTTCCATATATTCCATTGAATTTTTCATGAAATGCCTCCTTTTCCTATTACAAACAAATTATAGTATGCTTGCCAAAAGAAATGATTATATATTATAATACGTAAGTTCATAATAAATGTTATTAATATTTTATAATACTGAAATTTGCTATTTTCAAAGAATTAAATCACAAACAATGATATAATTATATTTTGAATTACATATTGATAACTACGATTAAATCAAAAGAAGGTGTACATAATTAAAGATAATAAATATTTACCTATTAGCATGGAAGACGTTGTAAATAGAGGGTGGACTGAATTAGATTTTATAATAGTTACTGGAGATGCATATGTAGATCATCATAGTTTCGGAACTGCAATCATTTCAAGAGTTCTTGAAGATGCGGGCTATAAAGTGGGAATAATCGCTCAACCAGATTGGAAGAATATAGATGACTTTAAAAAATTAGGCAAACCAAGGCTTGGATTTCTAGTCAATTCAGGAAATATGGATTCCATGGTTAACCATTACACTGTTAGTAAAAAAATACGAGAAAAAGATTTATATTCTCCAGGTGCAAAAATGGGCCTTAGACCAGATAGGGCAACTATTGTTTATTGTAATAGAATTAAGGAAGCATATAAAAATGTTCCTCTTGTTATTGGAGGCATAGAAGCAAGTTTAAGGCGGTTTGCACATTATGATTATTGGAGCGATAAGGTAAGGAAATCTATGCTTATTGATAGTGGTGCTGATTTATTAATTTACGGCATGGGTGAAAAACAAGTCGTTAACATAGCAAATCAGTTAAATGAAGGCGTAGATATAAAAGATATTACTCAAGTACTTGGCACATGTTATGTTGCGGAAGATATAGAAAATATATGTGGCTATATTGAAATAGCATCTTATAAAGAAGTATGTAGAGATGTACATAAATATTCTGAAGCCTTTAAAATTCAGTATGATGAACAAGATCCCATTAGGGGAATTGGTATTGTACAAAAGCATGCTAATAAGTATCTTGTACAAAACAAACCCGAAATGCCACTTACTAGAGATGAATTAGATAAAGTTTATGGTTTACCGTATCAAAAAAATTATCACCCTAGTTATGAAGCTTTGGGTGGAATACCTGCTATAGAAGAAGTTCAGTTTAGTTTAGTAAGTTCAAGAGGATGTTTTGGAAGTTGCGCTTTTTGCGCTATAACTTTTCATCAAGGAAGGATTGTGCAAAGTAGAAGTGAAAATTCACTAATTGAAGAAGCAATTCAAATTACAAAACTTAAAGATTTTAAAGGATATATTCATGATGTAGGTGGACCTACAGCTAATTTTAGAAGGCCTGCATGTGATAAGCAATTAAAAGTAGGTGCTTGCAAGGATAGACAATGTCTGCATCCTAGCCCGTGTAAAAATTTAGATGTTGATCATATGGAGTATTTAAAACTATTAAGAAAATTAAGAGAACTTCCAAATATTAAAAAAGTTTTTGTACGTTCTGGCTTGCGTTATGATTATATAATGGCGGACAAAGATGATACTTTTTTAAATGAACTTATTAAACATCATGTTAGTGGTCAGCTTAAGGTTGCACCAGAACATGTTGCTCATAAAGTTTTAAAATATATGGGTAAACCAGCAGGAAAAACTTATAATAAATTTTTAGAAAAGTTCTATAAATCTACCGACAAAATAGGTAAGAAACAATACGTTATTCCTTATTTTATGTCTAGTCACCCAGGGTGTACACTAGAGTCATCGATAGAACTTGCAGAATACCTTAGAGATATAAATTATCAACCAGAACAGGTTCAAGACTTTTATCCAACACCTGGAACGCTTTCTACGACTATGTTTTATACAGGCTTCGACCCAATAACTCTTGAGGAAGTTCATATACCTAAAACCAAAAATGAAAAGGCTATGCAAAGAGCTCTTCTTCAATATAAAGATCCTATGAAATACGATTTAGTATATTCAGCTTTAACGCAGGCAAATCGTGAAGATCTCATTGGTGTTGGCCCTAAATGTTTAATAAAACCAAGAAGAAAAACGAATAAGGAACCATTTAATAATCCCAGTCGAAAGTCAAGAGAATCAAATGTTACCAATAGAGATAACGGAACTAACATAAAAAGCAAGACTATGGGTTCACCTATAGGTAAAAAACTTAAAGATAAAAGTAAACCTGTAAGCTCCCAAGGCAGGCCAAATCAAGGAGTTAAAATTGTTAACAAAAAGAAATCAAAACTTAAGAAAAGACAATAATCATTTATAATAAATACCTACATCCTTAGCCTGGATGTAGGTATTTTATTAAAATTCATAGGTATTTATTATATCTCCATTGTAACTATTTTATTTATACTTTCTTGTTCTACAAGTTCACTTTTACTGATACCATTTCTAAAATATCTAATTTGCTTATATTTAACTTTATTCATTTCGAAATCTAAAACATCAATTCTGTCGCCTATATAAATTACAGCTTTTTTATTACCTTTTAAAAATACATGTACTTCCATAGTTTCATCTATTAGCTGCAATGCAGCTACTCCTCTCTTTCTGTTTTGAATGATTTATGACTATATACATTTGTTATATTTTATAACTTCCCTAACAAATTTTATACTACTATTTAAATTATAAAGGCATTATTTATATTAATCAAGGTTATAATAACAAATTAATAATAGTTAACAATTTAGCTATTTGCGAATATAATATAAATAAAACTTATAATTTAAGCATCTTTTTATTGGAAATCAAATATAGATTTATTTCTAAAAGGAGATTAGAAGATGATGTATAAAGAGTATTTATTGGATACTAATATAGTTATAAAAGTGTGGAATAAATATCCTACCTTGCTGGATACTATAGAATCAATAAAATTTATTGATTTCAAAATTTCTGAAGATATAGCTGGGGAGTTATCAGTAAAAGAGTATGCAAAATTTAACGAAAATTTTGTACTCTCAAATAAATTTTTAAAGTTATTAGGACATATTATTATGAATGATCAGTCTACTTCTACTGAAGAATGTTTAGGTCGTGAGTTTATTAAATATGAGCAAAATAAGAATATATATCTTGTTAATGGAGATAAAATTTCAATAAATGACTATAGCTTAATTGATCTTTGCGAAAAAAATGACAACTACATCCTTGTAACTGATGATAAAAAACTAATTCGAAGTGCAAAAATCATATTAAATTCTTCAAGGGCATTAAGTTTTCAAGAATTTTTAGATGAATTAAGAGGATTAAATGTCTTAGATTAACAAAATAGTATAAAAGGCTGCACCCTTTTATGGATTGCAGCCTCTTATATTATATTTAATGTACTCTTAGTAATACTGTCTTAAACATCTATTAGGCGTTTATTATAAAGGCTCCTAATAATACTTATTTAATGTTTTCTTCTAAATATTGTTTAAATCTAGTATTCCATAATTCGTAAGTTTTTGGACGCTCTTCACTAACTACTGATAAAAATTCATCTATAACGCCTAAATTATTTAGACCTTTCATTAGATGCCTAGGGTAAACTACATTTTTAGAGTAATTATTTTTAGGATCGATTACATTAATCGAAAAATCATCCATTAAGTATAAATCTTTACACCTAATATCTAATCTATTAAATTTAAGCTTCTTAAACTCCTCAATAAGCTTAATTATGTTGAGTGATATTTTTTTATTTATACCATGTTTTTTGATGTATTTATCCAATCGCTGGCCACTTGCAAAATCCCGGACAATGTAGTAATCCCCATGTTCGTAAACTTTAGGAAAATATTTGCTTTTTCTGGTTTTCATGAAAATACTATATTCCCCTTCGCAAACTTTTTTGTTTTTAAATATTTTAATCACTCGATTGTTAGGAAGCAAATAAACTATTCCATTATGACCAGAACCTAAAAATTCTGACAACTTAAGCATTTTTTCAACCTTACTATTTAACTGAATATAATAATTTTTGTTTTCATTCATATTTTCATCTTCTTTATTAGAGATATCTCTATAGTATATGATAATAGCTTGTAAGTATTTCCTATATATTTGTAAAAATATTATGTGTAAAATTATAGTCTAAGTATTTACATTATTATCATCTAAAATTTAATGAATCTATCGGTTGGTGTGAGTTACAAAACCGACCTTGCTTAATATTATGTTTAATAATATAATAATATGGAATATATAAACAATTACAATATATTTTTAAGGAGAGATATTTAATAATGGTAAAAGAATTAGAAAATCAAGAATTTATATA
>Ga0209123_1002636_pt1 | contig 14703 bp, 10 predicted proteins | sample BarGraIncu00431A_FD_184500 | JGI IMG/M metagenome (GOLD analysis project Ga0209123, IMG submission 184500) | Arctic peat soil microbial communities from Barrow, Alaska, USA - Barrow Graham LP Incubations 004-31A (SPAdes) (version 2) | ecosystem: Environmental > Terrestrial > Soil > Wetlands >...
CGGGTATCCTCAAACAGTTAAAGGGTTATGAAACCCTGACAGCTCCATTGCTTCAGGAAAAACAAATACGCAAAACCAATAAAGTTTTCGACGATAAAAAGATTACCGATCACCATGCCATTATTCCTACCGGACAGACGCGCAATGACCTGACCAAAGAGGAAAATCAGGTGTTCGACATGGTCACAAAACGATTCATCTCGGTATTTTATCCCGATTGTAAAGTCTCCAATACCACCGTTGAAGCAACAGTAGGCCCTCACGACTTCAAAGCTACAGGGAAACAAATTCTATATCCGGGATGGCGTATCGTTTATATGAACGATAAAAATCCGGTGCAGAGCGATGAAAATATACTCCCTATTTTTGTTACCGGAGAACATGGACCTCACGAACCTGGTCTGCTTGAAAAATCTACACAGCCCCCCAAATACCTGACAGAAGCAACGTTGTTGCGTGCCATGGAAACAGCAGGCAAAAGTGTAGACGATGAAGAATTGCGTGAGCTGATGAAAGAAAACGGCATTGGCCGTCCTTCTACCCGTGCCAACATTATAGAAACTCTTTTCAGAAGAAAATATGTAAAGAAGGATGGAAAGAAGCTCGTGGCCACTCCTACCGGTATTGACCTGATCGACAGCATTGAAAACGACCTTTTGAAGTCGGCTGAGCTGACTGGCCAATGGGAAAAGAAGCTAAGGTTAATTGAATCAGGAAAATACGACGTCGGCCATTTCATGGATGAGATGAAACAAATGGTCATTGAAGTAGTTAATCAGGTGAAAGGTTCACCTCGTAAAGTATTTGCTTTGCCGGAAGAAGAACCCGTCGTTCCAGAGAAAAAAGGAAAATCTGTACCTGCCGAACCGCAGGAGACTATTTGTCCTGTCTGCAAAAAAGGGATGCTTAAAAAGGGTAAGAATGCCTGGGGATGTTCTGCATGGAAAGACGGATGCAGATTCATTATTCCATTTGAATTTATGGGCAAAAAACTAACTGATGCACAGATTAAAAGGTTGGCGGAAAAAGGAAAAACCACGCTGATCAAAGGTTTCAGGCAGGAAGATGAAACTGTAGACGGTTTTCTGGAACTTACTGACGACTTTAAAATCAACTTTGCAGAAGCAGAACCGGAGAAGCTGGTCTGCCCATCCTGCAAGATTGGCGAAATTGTAAAAGGAAACTCTGCCTGGGGTTGCACCAATTTCAAAGGTGGCTGTAAACTCCGCATCCCGTTTGAACTTCAGGATAAAAAACTTACAAAAAGTCATGTCACTCAACTGGTTTTAAAAGGTCAAACACGTCCATTTACCAATACCGATGAGGCTTCAGGGAAAAAAACATCGGGTATTTTCAAATTCAACAATCTCTTTCAGGTCACTTTTTCAGAAAAATAATATTATGATTTTGAATAAAGGCCATGATCAAAAGAAAGCCATCCCAATTTTGATTTGAGATGGCCTTTCATATAAATAATTAACTTACCGAAAAATTAGATTATTTCACCTTCCAGGTCCCGTTTTTGAAGTTTATTTTATCTAATGTCAGAGAGGATGGAAGATTGTAAATTGCTTTGACATCTGCACTGTCATTGTATTTGTTAATGAAATATCCCCAGGTCATAAACCAACTCCATTGTGGTTGAGTGGAGAGTTGCTTAACTGTAGGAAGTTGTCCGATTTCTCCCAATGCAATGAGTTTCCCCCTGGCAAGTTTCAACAAATCGTCATGATGACTTTGCTTATAGTCACGACGATAAACATCTGCGGCCAGCACATCGACATAATCTCTGCCGGGAAAAAACTGATCGTATGGAAAGGCTTCATCTTTAGGAATATCGCGCGGTGCATTGGTATTCCAGACCCAAATAAGGTTGTCGAGATGGTGCACATTGGTAAAATAATTGTACATCATCTTCCAAAGTCTGGGAAAACCTTGTTCACCTTTTTGATTACACCACCAAAACCAAACACCGTTCATTTCGTGATAAGGCCGCCACAATATAGGGATATGCGCTTCCTGTAATTGTTTCAGGTAAGAAGCAATCTCATCGGCTTGCTTCTTCCATTGGTTATTTAGAGTGGTACCAGGGGTGACGAGCGAATCCCATTCTGTCGCAGAAGGCCTGTTCTCCATGGCCCATATCTTGCTACCATCACAACTATCACCATATTGAGGCGGACAATGGTGCCACATCAGCGTAATGATATGCCCTTTGCTGTATTGATCTTTAATTTCGTTAACCATTTGCGACCTTACGTTATCAGGGGTCAGACCATTGAAAGAAAATGGTTCAGAAGGATCGCTCAGGTTCATCGGACCACAGTGCTGGAACTTCTTGGCATTGTCGCCAAGTGCATTGAAACTAAAATCACATCCCCAAACCACCGGATATTTGCCTGTAATATCATGAACAATTTCATCATATTTGCTTCCCGACATGGCAAAGTTGTGTTGACCGGTAAGCGTATACTTTCCCTTTATAGAATATAAAAAATCCAGCAAATTAACGGCTTCTTTGCTTGCATGGCGATTGATCGGCGCAATACTTTTGGTTTGTGCCGAACAAATACCAAAGGTGAAGGCAATCAATAAAATTCCAATGAGTACTTTTTTCATTTGCCGATTAGATAGATAGTTTGAATAAAAGACTAAATTAGGTATTCTTTATGATTTAATACTATCTTTTTAAATATTAAACACATAGTCACATAGTTCACATAGAAATTCTTACTCTATGTGACCTATGTGTCTATGTACTTATTATTTTGACACCTCTCTATTTTTTTACAGAAAACTTGTAAATTGTCGTTGACTTCAACGTTTCACCCGGCTTAAGTAAAGTATTGGGAAAAGCTGGATGGTGGGGCGAATCGGGATAATGTTGTGTTTCAAGACACAAGCCATTTCGGTATTTGTAAGAGTTGCCTCGTTTGCCTATAATTTTGCCTGTTAGAAAGTTACCTGTATAAACCTGCACCGCAGGTTCAGTGGTAAAACATTCCATGAAACGTCCTGATACAGGTTCATACACACTGGCGCAGAATGTCATTTCATGTCCATTCTGATCTTTGTTCAAAACATAGTTGTGGTCATAACCGCCACCCAAACGAAGCTGCGGCATCGGATCGTTGATACGTTCTCCCACCGTATGAGGGGTGGTAAAATCCATTGCAGTTCCACGTATATCAGCAATTTCACCTGTTGGAATAAGTTGGGTATCGGCCACTGCAGTTACAAAGTTGGCATCCACTACCAAAATATGATCAAGGATATCGCCATTGCCTTCACCTTTTAGGTTAAAATAACAATGGTTTGTCAGGTTAAAGTAACATGATTTATCGGTAGTCGCTTCATAATCAATCTTTAAGCCGTTGTCTTTGGTCAAAGTATAAGTCACTTTCACCACCTTATTGCCAGGAAAGCCCCATTGGCCATCGGGACTTAACAATGTCATTTCAACAGCAGGGCCGTCAACAGACTTCATTTCTTTGGCATCATAAACCTGGCGGTAAAAACTTTCAGGTCCCGAATGCAAACATGCATTGTTGTTGTTTTTTGGCAAGTTATAGACCTGTCCGTCAATTTCGAATTGTGCATTTGCAATACGATTGGCATAAGGACCTACCACAGCGCCTTGCCCTGCATCTCCGGTCACATATTCGCCGATGGATTTATATCCCAGGGTCACATCTTCCATTGCACCGTTTTTATCGGGAGCAAACACTGAAACAATTTTTGCACCGTAATTGGTAAGGGTAACAATGATTCCACTGTCATTTTTCAAGGTGAAAAGGGTAGTCTTTTTCCCATTCACTTCTTTTTCGAAATCTGCTTTTGAATAAGGTAGGATAAACTCCTTTTTGGGTGCCGTGCATGAAACTATCATTCCGGCAATCAGCAATAAACCCATTAACTTCTTCATAGAAATAGTTAGTATTAATATTGGTTTTTGATTTGTAAATATAAGTGTTTAAATGACGCCAAAACAGATTGTATGGTAAATATTAAAACATTAAATCAGGTAATCGAAAAGTTATGTTTGGAATATTTTATAAAACTACTATTTAAGTTGTTTTGAGGATAATTGATCGTCCTAATTTTAGATATAAGTTTCACAAACTTATATCAATATATGGCATAAGTATTATCATAGAATTTCATAGAATTTGAAGTCTGAATTGATCCATCAACCTTGTAATTTTAAAACTACAATTTAAAATTAGGGTTGTAATATTAAATCATCAGTTTAAAAATACAATTGTGTTTTTAAAAGTAGTGTTACAAATATACTCTTTTTCTGTCATCCTGTCATTGTCAAAAGACTGGAATAGGAATTGATTGTTGAATCCTTATTCACTTAAAAGAAGGAAGTATGAAACTAATATCCAATCAATTCGACCGGGTAGATACTTCTGAAACTAACAATGGCGATGCCGAATTGTTGGATTCTTATTCCCGCACCATTGTTGATGTTGCTAAGAAAGTAAGCCGGTCGGTAGTCAAGGTAAGCGTGGTAAAAAAAGAAATGCCCAATCCCAATCAAGGGCTGAGGAACAATATAAGACCATTGGAGGCTGATGCTTCAGGATTTATTATCTCATCTGATGGACTGTTAATCACCAATAACCATGTGGCAGGTGATTGCGAGAAGATTACCATCACTTTGCAGGATGGAAGTACTTATCAACCCATCGTAGTTGGTCTTGATCCCTATACCGATTTAGCAGTGTTAAAGATTGATGCTGAAGGATTAAAGGCCCTCAGTTTTGGAGACTCTGACAAATTGCTGGTAGGTCAAATGGCGATTGCTGTTGGAAATCCCTTTGGCTTTAATTACACGGTGACCGCCGGCGTGATCAGTGCCTTGGGCCGAACCCTTCGATCTGAGACAGGCCGCATGATCGACAATATTATTCAGACCGATGCAGCGCTTAATCCAGGTAACTCAGGTGGTCCTTTGGTCGACTCAAAAGGAGAAGTGATCGGGGTAAATACTGCCATTATTGCTATGGCGCAAGGCTTATGTTTTGCCGTATCCTCCAACCTTGCCCGTTATGTCGTCGGGAAGCTGGTTCTTGAAGGAAAAGTGAAAAGAGCCTTCATTGGCATTGCAGGTCAAACGATTAACCTTTCGGAACGTATCGTATCCTACAATAAACTGGAAACAAAAAGCGGTGTGTACGTTGCAGAAAAAGATCGGCACGAAGGGGTTTACAATACGGACCTGTATCCCGGAGATATTATTGTTGGGTTGAATGAACACCTTGTTCAGTCAGTAGAAGATTTACATCGTTTACTGGATGAACATATGATCGATAAGATGGTCAATCTGATTGTACTTCGTAATAATATCAAAACAAAAGTGCAGGTGATTGCCGGGGAACTGAAATAAAGGGGGTGGATGGTTGGATGGTTGGATGGTAGGATGGTTAAATGAAAGTGCCATCTGAATGTAACGAAATATGTACGGATATTCTGAAAAGAACTAAAGAATTACAGATTTGGATCAAGGCTATAAATAAGGTCAAAAATGGAACCTCAAGAGTTTCAAAATGCCATAATGCCAAAATGCCAACTGGTCAATTCTGTCAATTGGCATTTTGGCATTTTGCACTTAATTTTTATTAACTTGCTGCTATCCAGTAAAAAAAGGGTCAACCTAAGGAATATTCCAAAGGCTGGCTCTTTTTGTGTTTAATTAAATCAGAGAAATACCTACTTCATTTCAAATTCAATCAGTTCACCTAATTTCAGGTATTTGGCATACAAGACTTCGTATTTGGCTGCATTTTTAGCAATAGGTAAATAGGTAGTTTCAAATCCACCACCCATTTTCTTCTGTGCTTCTGAAATAGTAGGATACACTCCTGCCACAACAGCAGCTGCCATTGCCGAACCAAGTGCACATGCCTGTTCAGAACTGGCCACTTTGATTGGCATATTCAGCACATCGCAAACAATCTGCATAATGAATGGTGACTTCTTTGCCACACCACCCAAAGCAATGACTCCGTCGATACGAACTCCTTCACTTCTAAAACGATCGACAATGGCCTTGGAACCAAATGCTGTCGCTTCAACCAAGGCACGGAAGATTCGCGGTGCATCTGAACCTAAATTCAAACCTGAAATGACCCCTTTCAGGTTCTGATTGGCATCCGGTGTACGACGGCCATTCATCCAATCGAGTGCAACGATATTGCTTTCCTCAATGGGAATCAATGCAGCAGCCTTGGAAAGTTCAGGGATAATGCTTAATGAAATTTCATTGATCATTTTCACCTTGGTTGCTTCATCAATCAAGGTACTTTTGGCGATAATCTGTTCAGTAGGCCAGGCAATTACACTTTTAAACCATGCATAGATATCACCGAAACCAGATTGACCTGCTTCCATACCCAACATGCCGGGAACGATTGATCCATCTACCTGTCCGCAAATTCCACGGATCAGTTTATCACCCACTTCTTCCATTGGAGCGATCAACATGTCGCAAGTAGAAGTTCCCATCACCTTGCTTAAGTAATATGGTTCGATCTCAGCCCCGACAGCTCCCAGATGTGCATCAAATGACCCTGCTCCTACCTTCACATTGGCAGGTAGTCCAAGCTTTTTAGCCCATTCAGGAGTAATAGTCCCGGCAGAAACATCGCAGGTAACAGTTTCGTTAAACAACCTATCTTTCAGTCCGCTCAAAAGCGGATCAAGCTTAACCAGAAACCCTTCATCAGGCAGTCCTCCAAAAGCCTCGTGCCACATGGCTTTATGACCTGCAGCACAACGAGATCGCTTCATGGTTTTTGGATTACTGTTTCCTGTCAGAACAGCTGGAATCCAGTCGCAATGTTCGACCCATGAAGCCGCAGAACGATACACCCCGGCATCTTCACGGATGACATGCAGCAATTTGGCCCAAAACCATTCAGAGGAATATACGCCCCCTTCAAATTTGGTAAAATCTACCTTCCATGATTTGGCCAACTGGTTAATTTCTTCGGCTTCCTTCACCCCGGTATGGTCTTTCCAAAGTACAAACATGGCATTTGGATTCTCTTCAAACCCAGCAGTTAACGAAAGTGGAGTTCCTTTTTCATCCACGGCAACTGGAGTAGATCCAGTAGTATCTATTGAAATTCCCACTACCTTCTCAGCAACCCCGGCAGGGGCTATTTTCAAAGCCTGGACGATGGTGTATTCCAATCCTTCCAGATAATCTTTCGGATGCTGACGGAAGCGGTTACTGCGGGCATCGCAATACATTTGTTTCTTCCAGCGCGGATACTCAAAAACTGCACTCGCTACTTCTTTTCCATTTTCGGTATTCACAATCAGTGAACGAACAGAATCGGTACCGTAATCTACTCCGATCGTGTATTTTGAATGAGGCATGTTTATTTAGTTTAATGTTAATTGTTTATAGTGTTTTGTTTAAAGTTAAAGGTTTAAAGAAAGGTTCACAACAGTTTCAAGTTCAAATATATAAATTGCTTCATACCAATCGGCACGTAACTGTAAACTTTAAACTTTGAACTTTTATTTCTGTCCGTAATACGCATCTTTGCCATGTTTACGTAGAAAATGTTTATCGAGCAATACCTGATCCATGCTTGTTTGCGGATTAAGTTGTAAACTGCGGAATGTCATTTTGGCCACTTCTTCCAGCACCACTGCATTGTGAACTGCCTCATCGGCATTCTTTCCCCAGGAGAAGGGTGCATGATTGTTCACCAGCACGCCAGGTACCTGATCAGGATCAATTCCTTTAAACCTTTCGACAATCACCCTTCCGGTTTCAAGTTCATATTCTCCACTAATTTCTTCATTGGTCATTTTGCGGGTACAAGGAACCTCACCGTAGAAGTAATCGGCATGGGTGGTTCCTACCGCAGGAATTCCCCTACCGGCCTGTGCCCAGCTTGTTGCCCATTCAGAATGAGTATGAACAACCCCTCCTATGTTGAGAAACTGACGATATAAAACCAGATGAGTTGGTGCATCGCTCGATGGTTTGAGTTTACCTTCAACCACTTTGCCGTAAAGATCGAGAACCACCATGTCAGAAGGTCTCATTGCATCATACGCAACGCCGCTGGGTTTGATCACCACCATGCCATGCTGACGGTCGATACCACTTACATTTCCCCATGTAAATATAACCAGTCCATATTTGACCAGATCCAGATTGGCTTTCCAGACTTCCTCTTTTAGTTTTTCAAGCATATCAAATTAGTTCAAAGTTTCAAGTTCAAAGTTTCAAGTTGCGTGCCGAATTCAAAGTTGACCCAGAGTCCTCCGGGTCAAGTTACCGCTCTAATCAACCGAGAATGGATTATTTCTTAGATAGAAACGAATTACACAAATTAAAACGAATTACACTTATTGCCTCTATGACAATAGTCCAACGTTCCTTATTTCATATTTCTTAATTCTTATTCGATTTTCAAAGTTCATGTTTCAAATTCCTGGTTTCTGAATGTCCTTGGAATCCCGAAGGGATTGAATGTTATTCACCCCCAATGAAATTGGGGGATGAGCCACAAATCGCTACCTGGAACCCTGAAAGGGTTCAACTACAATAATATATACTTATTGAACCCGTTTTTGGGTTCAGAACTGTAGTTGTTATTTTCTCCCAATTTCATTGATGTCATTAATATTAAATCCCTTCCTGATTTCCATCCTCTTCGCCAACTTAAAATTGTGACTGAATACTGATCACTGACCACTGATTACTGAATACTTCTCCCTACTTCACCGGCACCAAATAAGCCGCAAAACCTCCGCCTGGCGCCATCTTTATATTTACGACATCACCTTTCACAACCGTCTTTGTGGTACGCACCACCTTTTCAGCATTCACATTGGCATCGGGAGCATCTTCAAAAGCCACCATAGTATATTTCCCTTCATTCAAAAAATCCAGTTTTATATCCAGCATACGAGCCTCACTATTGGTCATTGAACCGATAAACCATTCATTATCTGAACGTCTTGCTGTGGTAATATATTCACCCACTTGACCGTTCAGCACTTTGGTATCATCCCACATGGTCTTTACCTTTTTCAGAAATTCAGTACCTACCTGACCTTTGTAATTTTCAGGACTGTCGCAGACCACCGTAAATGGACTGTCATAAACCACAAACTCAGCCAACTGAAGGGCACGTGTTCCCTGAACCTGTGCAGGAGTTCCATTTACAAATTTTTCAGGTGTACGATTGAGGAAACCTCCGGGTGTAAAATCCATTGGACCTGCCAACATACGTGTAAAAGGCAGTGTTACCAAGTGCTCCGGAGTTATCCGCAGTGACCATTTATTATACTCATTGCCCATAACCCCTTCGCGGGTCACCAGGTTCGGATAGGTTCTGCGGAATCCATCCGGTTTGTAGGCTCCGTGAAAATCGACCATCAAATGATGTTTGGCAGCAGTCATTACGATGCGGTGATACCAGTTGACCATTTCCTGATCGTCGCAGTCCATAAAATCAATTTTAACACCTGCCACACCCCAACTTTCATACAATGCACAAGCTTTGTCCCAATCGGACTTGTTTACATCTGAAGAATAAATCCAAACCCAGCAGCGTACATTTTTACTTTTTGCATAAGCTAAAATGGCTGGCATATCAAGCTGAGGAGCCACTTTGGTAATATCGGCCTCCGGAACGTTAAACATTCCGTACCATTGCCAGTCAATAACCTGGTAAGGCCAGCCCATTTCGGAAGCCAGATCTATGTATTTTTTAATCGTTTCGTTGTCCACTTTCACTTCACCGCTCCACCAATGATCCCAAGCCGACAATCCTGGCTTGATCCATGAAGGATCTGCGATGGCACATGGCTCATTTAAGTTCATAATTATTTCGGATTCAATCAGCCTTCCAGGGGCATCACCCAACATAATTACCCTCCAGGGAGTCACATGTGGAAACTTGAATTTAACTTTATCGCCATTTTCTTTTTCATTCAGCAGAGGCGCCAGTTGTGAACGAACTGAAAATCCACTTTTCGAATGACCCGGCTTTAAATACATACCTGCATAATCGGTGATATTCGCCTCAGTGATAGCAGCATAACAGTCGTCAGCCACTTTAACTGTCATAGGTAATCCGATGACCATCTGATCGGTTATATCAGAAAGCTTACGCTTGAAATATTCATTTTCCTGTGACGAACGGTAATTGCCATCATTGGCAGCCCAACAAGTATGGTCAGCTGTAAAATTGAAAGCCACCATTTCATCAGTGATCACATAATCGTGGTTGTTACCCGATCCAATAAACTCTGTTCTGAAAGCCACTCCATCATCAAAAACACGGAATACAAGGTTCATCAAGCGCCGTGGAAACTTCTTCTCTTGCAGTTGAAGTGCTAATTCTTTGTAATTATTAAGTATCTTTGAACTGCGTTTCAATACCGGGGTCCATGTTTCATTGATTTCTTTGACCGATGTGTTAAGCACCGTCATATCATCACCCATTGGAGGGGCCATCTTAAATTCAAAACGAATTTCGGAACTGGTAATCACCTGTTTACTCTTGAAACTTACACTATAATTGATATGAGCGCCCACCTCAACTTTGGCTTCAACCAAAGAATGAGGCGACACCACTGAATATTGGGCTTTGACAACACAAATAAAGGTCAGAAAACAAACTGCAATTAAAATAATTCGTTTCATTGGTTGATTGATTTGGTTTAGTTATTTGTAAAACATTCACTTGTAAATTTAATAATAGGCTTTAATATAAAATGTAAAAATAACACTTATCTTTAGATCTCAAAATTTAATGCTCTGTTCCCTTTCATTTATTTTTCAATACCTATTTTTTGAAATCTGATGATAAATGTTTTGTCGGGTACCAAATTATAAATAAAATGCTGATATTAGGCGATTTAAATGAATTAATTTGTTCCTTTTCAGAATAATTACTTTCAATACCAACGAACAATTGAGGTTGGGAAAACGTTAAAAGATGTCGTACAACATATTTTATCCATAACTAAAATAATCATGCCAGTAAATATACCGGAAACGCCCAAGAAGAGAATAGTGATCATTGGAGCAGGATTTGGGGGTCTAAAATTAGCCACAAAGTTAGTGGGATCAGGCTATCAGGTCGTATTGATCAATAAATACAATTACCATCAGTTCCAACCATTGTTTTACCAGGTTGCCAGTTCGGGAATCGAACCAAGTTCCATACTATTCCCCTTGCGTAAAATTTTTCAGAAACAAAAAGATGTTTATATCCGTGTAGCCGATGTTTATTCGGTCGATCCAGTAAATAAAGAATTGCATACCAGCCTAGATAAAGTATGGTATGACTACCTAGTAATTGCAACTGGAGTGAATACCAACTTTTTCGGAATGAAGAACCTGGAGAAATTCGCCATTCCAATGAAATCGGTTTCCGAAGCAATGGCGCTTCGCAATCGTATTCTCATAAATTTGGAAAAGGCAGTCACACTGTTTGACAAAAATGAGAATGAGAAAAGAAATTTGCTCAATGTCGTGGTGGTTGGTGGAGGTCCAACGGGGGTGGAAGTGGCAGGAGCCATTGCTGAGATGAAAAAGTTCGTACTTCCAAAAGATTACCCTGATCTGGACTTCAATCTAATGCAAATCAACCTGATAGAAGGTTCAGGGAATGTTTTAAACAATATGTCAGACAATGCTTCCAAAAATGCCTTATTTTATCTGCAAAGAATTGGAATCAACGTTCATCTGAATACCCAGGTCATCGACTATGATGGTGAAACGCTTAGTCTGGCCAATGGTAATAAGATAAATTCCAAACTGGTCATCTGGGCAGCAGGTATTAGTGGAGAAGTACCTACGGGGATTCCAACTGAAGTAATTGGCCGTGGCAAACGCATCTTGGTTGATGAGTTTAACAAAGTAAATGGATCTGAAAATATCTATTCCATTGGCGACGTATCCATGATGTTCACCCCTGAATACCCGAACGGACATCCTCAGGTTGCCCAGGTTGCCATTCAGCAAGGAGCAAATCTGGCAAAGAATTTTATTGCCATGCTTAAAAATGCCAAGTTGAAGCCCTTCAGATATATCGATCGTGGCTCTATGGCCACTATTGGTCGCAACAGAGCAGTAGCCGACCTCTCTTTCATTCAGTTCAGCGGATTTTTCGCATGGCTTACCTGGATGTTTGTTCATTTAATGGCCATCCTGGGTGTCAAAAACCGATTGTTAATCTTCATCAACTGGTTCTGGAACTACGCAACTTATGACCAGTCCCTGCGATTGATTTTAAGGGCCGCAGATGTCAAAAAAGAAGAACAAGCTGCCCCTTTGGATAAGGTGGTTTGAAAAAAGGAAAAGACTTAATATGAGCATCTTGCCATGCTTATTTTATGGTTGGATAATTATATTAAAATATGAATTCGAACTGATATTGAGTAAGTATTGATGGTTTATCCTATCAAATCAAAATTCAAAGAAATTTACGTTGAATAAAAAAAGTATTTTCAATCAGAGCTGATCGTATATTAATTATAACATTTTCGATTCTTGGATGCCATGTAAGTTAGACATAGCATCGCTTTTTCAATTCATCGTTAATAATTTCATTCAAAACCTTTTAATGAAGTAATACGGTGTCTTATATATACACGAGTGCATTTTTTATGTATTTATGTATTTTGTTTTTCTCACAACAAATTGTATTTAAATCATTTGACCCCTATTGTTTTATATAATAAGGTGATAAACTACAAGTTAAACCTGAATGATATACATACCATTATACTTAAATTTCTCTCCATTCCCAAATTATTGACTCACCTTACGCATGAGACCCCGAGTACTCGTGAAGTACTTGGGATAAAAAAGAATCCTGTTTGTAAGAAAAGGAAATAAGAAATAACAAATAAGAAAAGGGTCACAGACAGGGCTGTTCAATTCTAATGTCCACATCGCAAGGGTCAACCAGGAAAATCAGAGTAGTTTACTTCCGGACCATCGAATTCTATTTTGGTTGGGGTTCAAATGAATCTTGTGTATACATTGTGTATACATTGTGTATAGCTTGAGTATTAAAAATAACATTTTAATACCCAATATATACACAAAACACACACAAGATATACACAATATTATTGGGTAACAGTGACAAAATACAACTTGGAGCCTTGGTTGAATCATCACAGGGTCACAGGGTCACATAGGGTTACATCCCAAGTATATGGGGGAAAAAAACTGGGTAACTCCCCCCGAAAAATCGGGACAAGTTGTGTATCCTTTGTAACTCAATGAAAATATGCAAAAGGTATCTTTAAAGAATTGCTAAATAGCAGCAACCCAAATGAACTTCAGAATGCTTAGGGGAGACTGTATTACAACTTTTCAATTGATATTAAAAACATTTTTAATTTTGATTTTAATGCCTAAAAATTTGACATTCTAAGGTTAATGTTTTAACTTTACTAATAGGAAAAATGTTTTAACCAGTTATAGAACAGGATGAAACATATCGGGATTCTAAAAATCAGGGATGATGCTTAAATCAGGCAATCAGCAAATGATTGTTTGTAGAGGTCTCGGGAGAATTTGGATTAAGTAAAGTCAGTTATTGAAATATAGTTGCAACAATTATTAGAACAAAAAATAAAGGAGGAATGTAAAATGAAAAAAATGAACCCAGTAGTGCATTTTGAAATGCCGGCGGAAGACAGAAAACGCATGGCCGATTTTTACAACCACGTATTTGGCTGGCAAACAAAGATGCTTGGAGAGGAAATGGGTGACTATGTGCTAGTTACCACCTCCGATATTGACAAAAACGGAAGGCCGAAGGTTGCTGGAATGATCAATGGGGGTTTTTATCCCAAAAATGAAAGTTCAGGCCAACATCCATCATTGGTAATTGCGGTGGACGACATCAAAGAGTCAATGAAGAATATTGAAAGTGCAGGTGGTAAAGTACTTGGTGAGCCAATGGAGATTCCCGGCTATGGAATGTATATCTCATTTATCGATACAGAGAATAATCGGGTGAGTCTGATGGAGCCAACTATGGAAATGAAGAATAGGACTTAATGTGATGCTCCAGGGATCTCAAAATAAATAAATGTTTTCAACCAATTAATACCAAATAATATGACGACACAGATTAAAAGAGAACCAGAAAAAAATATGAAGGGAACTGAACTGCAAAAGATTACACCATTTCTGTGGTTCGATACCCAGTCAGAGGACGCTGCGAACTTCTATGTGTCCATTTTTAATAACTCCAAGATTAAAACCGTTACCCATTATGGGCCTGAAGGGGCTATCGCATCGGGACAAGAGAATGGGATAGTGTGAATCATGTAACATATACCCATAATTGTGTAACGATTATAACTTTCAGGAAACTGAACTTTACACATTTACATATTTAAATCATAAGAGAGATGAAAGAATCATTTAATGCTTTAAAATTAATTGGAACATTGACAATAGGCCTATTGGCAGGCGCAGCCATAGGAGTTATATTTGCCAACAATAAAGAGAATACAACACGCAGAGAAATAGCCAAAAATGCAAAGGATCTGGCAAAAAAGCTAAGCAAAAAAGCAAAAAAGAAGGCAAAAAAAAATGAGCAAAAAAGAATGGCTCGGTAAAGTAAAGGAGAAGATTATGAACAATTTAAAATAATATAGAGGAACTTTCGATCGATTCATAATCACTGG
>Ga0209123_1002637_pt1 | contig 14698 bp, 11 predicted proteins | sample BarGraIncu00431A_FD_184500 | JGI IMG/M metagenome (GOLD analysis project Ga0209123, IMG submission 184500) | Arctic peat soil microbial communities from Barrow, Alaska, USA - Barrow Graham LP Incubations 004-31A (SPAdes) (version 2) | ecosystem: Environmental > Terrestrial > Soil > Wetlands >...
TAGTGGAATGCTTTTTGGAAAAAGCAGTAATAGAGGGTTATGCATGAAACCTTGTCGTTGGAATTTCACAATAAAAAAAGATGGGTTGTCATATCCTAGCCAGTATCCAATGGCTGTTAAAGATATGTATATGTATGAACATATCCCTGAAATGATTGAGGCAGGTATTCTTTCTTTTAAAATAGAGGGAAGAATGAGGGATTCAGATTATCTTGTTACAATGATTAATTACTATAGTGATGCTATAAATCGATATATAAATGATCCTATTTGTTATGATAGAAAAAAAGATGCTCAAAGCATTTACGAAACTCGAATCAGAGACTTGTCTACTGCTAGTGCATTTGGGAAACCAGGACTATCAAACATAAATAGACGCTCTGAAGGTACCGGTAAAATTTTCAGTAATCCTGTAGATGAAATTGAGCTCACTAAAGAAAAGGTAGAAGAACTCAAAACTCTTTTAGAAGTAAATACACAAAACACTCAAAAACCTAAATTAAGTGTAAAAGTCAATTCATATTCCCAAGCTAATGTTGCCCTTGAAGAAGGTGTCGATGCAATTTATTTATCTGGCGATGTATATGCCCCTGCCATTCCTTTTAGTAAGAATGAGATACTTAAATTAACGTCTCACAAAATAAACACGAAAATATATTTGTGTTTTCCAAGGATGATGTTAGAAGAAGATTTTTCAAAATATAATCATCTACTTTCTGGTAATACCTTAGGACTTGATGGTTTAGTTGTAACAAATTTAGGAGCAATTCATAAATTTAAATCGTTAGGTCTTGAACTTATTGGTGATTATTCTTTAAATGTTTATAATCATAAAGCAGCTAGCTTTTATGAAAAACAAGGATTATCTATTGCAACACTTTCTTTAGAAGCACCGCTAATTGACGCTAAAGATGTTATCGCGAAATCACCAATTCCTATTGAAATTATAGTTCATGGGTCACCTTCAGTTATGTATATGGATCATGATTTATATGAAAATACTAAGATTTTAAAACCAACAAATATATTGAATCCTAAAATTCTCGCAAATAATTCTTTTGTAAACAATGATGTATTAGTTTTAGTTGACGAAAAGAAACACGAACACCCAGTGCAAAAGGATAGTTACGGTAGAAATCACATGACGCTTTATAAAGAGCTATGTTATCTTCCTTTTCTAAAAGAGCTTAATGAATACGGCATAAATAATTTTAGAATTGAAGCTTGTAGTTATGATGATGTTAGTCTTAAAAAAGTTTTAACTACCTATATGAAAGCTATTAATGACTTAAGTCGATGCGAAGAATTGTTTAAATCACTAAATTCAAGTTACGGCGGATTTACTCTTGGTGCTTTTCAATTTAACATGCCCCTTAAAACAAATGAGAAATAGAATTAAATATACAATAAAGGAGATATACTAATGCATAATTATGTAGGTCCACAGAAAATAATTCAAAAGAAAAACGAATTTTTATTTCCATGTTCAAAACATTTTTATAAAAAACCACCTCAAATTGCAAGAGGAGAGATGCAGTATCTATTTGACTCAGACGGTAATAAATATCTTGATTTTTTTGCAGGCGTTTCTGTTGTTAATTGTGGTCATTGTAATCCTGAGATTTTAAAGACTACAATTGAGCAATTAGAAACCTTGCAGCATACAAGTACAATCTATTTAACAGAGCCCATAGTTAATTTAGCTGAAAAATTATCGCATATTTTGCCTGGAGATATAAATCACTCCTTCTTTTGCTGCACGGGTTCTGAAGCTAATGAAGGTGCTCTTTTACTTGCAAGGATTTATACCGGCAGACATGAATTTATTTCATTAAATAACAGCTTACATGGAAGAACATATCTAACTATGAGCGTTACAGGACTTCCTATGTGGAGAGCCGATCCTGTGCTCTCTGATTGTGTTACCTTTGTACCCAATTGTTATAATAAGGACAAAACTCTTGAAGAGGCAGCTTATGACTCTTTAGAGGCTATAGCAAGAGTAATAGAAACTAAAGGGGCAGATATTGCGGCACTAATTGCGGAGCCGTTGCAAGGCAATGGCGGCATTATAACTCCACCTAAGTGGTATTTCAAAAAAATGAAAGCCATGCTTGAAAAAAATGGAATACTTCTTATTATAGATGAAGTACAAACGGGGTTTGCAAGAACTGGTAAAATGTTTGCCATAGAGCACTATGACGTAGTTCCAGATATAATTACAGTAGCAAAAGCTCTTGGAAATGGAACACCGATATCTGCGTTTTGCACAAATGATAAAATTGCGACAGCCTTTACCAGTGCTTCCGCCTCTACTTTAGGCGGGAATCCAGTAGCTGCAAGTACTGCTATAGCAGTACTAAACTACATTGATAAAAATAACTTATGTTTAAATGCTCAAAAACTTGGAATAAAATTAAAAACTGGGCTGCTTAAACTTAAGGAAAAGTATCCAATAATTTATGATGTTCGCGGCAAGGGACTAATGCAAGGCGTTGAACTACTAAAAGCAAATGGTGAGCCTGCCTTTGAAGAAGCTGATTTGATTTTAGAAATTTTAAAGGATGAGGGAGTTCTTTTAGGTAAAAATGGAATTGGTAGAAATGTTCTAGCCTTTCAGCCACCTCTTGTTATTACAGAACAGGATGTAGACTTTATGCTAGTTAAATTGAATTTAGCTTTAGACAAAATCCGTTAGCGTTTACATATCTCACTGCATAATTTATGATCAATTATTTTTACAAATAGCTACGTTAACACATAAAAAAACTAAGTCTTAATTGTTAAGACTTAGTTTTTTTATGTGTTTATGTATTTCTACCTAGAAAAACAATTACAAATATTACATATTTCTAGGATCAATATCATTAATCATTTTTATATTTCCATTAACATACCAGGTAGTTTCTTGTTTTTCTACGTTATATACTTTTCCAAGTATTTTAGACTTAGACATAACTCCTGAAAGTGAGCCTACAAATGAAGGTGTATTCAATTGTGCTTTCTTAATTTTTTTAGCATCATCCATGTCTTTAGTTATAGGTGATTTAGGAATAGCATTATTTATTTCTTTACTAGTTTTAGCTGTTTCCTTACTATTTGCACCTAATTCTTCTAATGTCTTGTAGATTTTCTCCATCATATTTTTTTTTCTTTCAATACTAATACTAGGACTTTCAACTTCTACATATTCTAGTGACTTTTTCATATCATCGTTCCTTCCTTTAATTAACAATAACTTATTAATTATCTTCACATCTATTATATCACGATTTTCAGTATTTTTAAAAGGATAACACAAATATAACACCTAAATAACATAAATTCATACTACTCTAGTCATTATTTCATCTCGATTAAATTGTTCCAATATTTTTTCGGCATATGTTGCATTTGCAATTTCTCATTAGTTCTTTCTTTTATGGCAACACTTTTATGGAATATTTTCCAAAGGTTTTGATAAAATAACTCTTCCTTTTCATGACTTTCTAATTTCTCGAATTTTATATCTTGTAATATCCATTCATTATTCTCATAGACTATACCTATTTTCCGAGTTGCGTCGTGGATAATCCACTTTTCATTAGAAAGCCTTGCTTTAAAGTGATTTCCTAAAAGCTGTATAATATTATGAGTAGGTTCAATAGTTGCATACAATATGCCGCCTTTAAATTCCTGGAATCTAACTAACCCCAAAAATCTATGTGCTTCAAGCCCTACCTTTCTAGAGTATTTTTCGACTTCATTAACGACTTCATCTGTTAGAAAATCATTAATCTTTTTTCCTATCCTAAACCCTAACTGTATATATTTAAATAATTTAAATTCAATTCCAATAGCCTCTGATAAAAATGCCTGATATACATTAATAAGAGCATCGTTTGATATTTTATTAGTTATAGCTTCAGATACTTTATTTGATTTTACAATATCAGTTTCTATATGCTTGTCCTCATATAACATGTCAATAGTATAATTGTTCTCACTTTCTATGTTGTCAGGAATTTTATTATAGTAACAAGCATATACAGCAGATAGAAAACCATCGAAGCTCCCATCATAAAGGTATCTAAACAAATAAATCACTCCTTAAATTGAACAAACTTATTTGCTTAGGTTTATCGAAACTTTCATGATCTAATAGATAATTTTTAATCATTGAGCTTTCCATTGCCTTGTCACCATAAAATTTACCACTACAGGTTATAAAGAATCTAGCTCTCTTAAGCACTACCCCTAGTTTTTTAAGATTATCATAAGTAAGGTTGCATAGTCTTCTTGATTTTATGATTCTTGTAGCTGATTTCACTCCTATCCCAGGCACTCTAAGTAATATTTCATAGGGGATGTTATTTACCTCTACTGGAAATTTTTCTAAATTATTTAATGCCCAAAAGGCTTTAGGATCTAGCTCTAAATCAAAATTAGGATTTAAATTATCTAGCAATTCATTTGCCTTAAAACCATAATACCGCAGTAGCCAATCTGCCTGGTACATTCTATGTTCTTTTAAAAGTGGTGGAGTTGTTATAAGCGCTGGTAAATTTGCATGCTCCATAACAGGTACATAGGCCGAGTAATATACTCTCTTAAGTCCAAAAGAGTTATATAATCCTTCAGTAAGACTAATTACACTTAGATCACTTTCATTAGTTGCTCCTACCATTATCTGCGTACTTTGCCCCCCAGGCGTAAATTTAGGAACTCTAAATCCCTTTTTCTTATATTCATTAGACTCTAAAATACTATGCTTAATAAGTCCCATAGGTTTCAGTATGTCTGCCTTGTTTTTTTGAGGTGCTAAAAGTTTTAAACTCTTCTCAGATGGAAGTTCAATGTTTACACTCATTCTATCTGCGTAAAGTCCTGCCTCATATATGAACTTTGGGTCAGCTCCTGGTATAGCCTTTACATGAATATAACCGTTAAATTTATGAACTAGCCTTAGCTCTTTTATTATTTTAACTAAATTCTCCATAGTGTAATCAGGATTTCTTTCAACGGCCGAGCTTAAAAATAGCCCTTCGATATAGTTTCTTCGATAAAAATTTATAGTCAAATCTACTACTTCTTTAGGAGTAAAGCTTGTCCGCTCCAATTCATTGCTAGCTCTATTAATACAATATTTGCAATCATATATGCACTTATTCGTATACAGAATTTTAAGTAGTGAAATACATCTTCCATCTTGTGACCATGAATGGCAAATTCCAGATGATGCTGCATTGCCTATGCCATCCTTTGTGTTCTGCCTATTAGATCCACTGGAAGAACAAGAAGCATCATACTTTGCTGAATTCGATAATATTTCAAGTTTTCTCATTACATCCATTTATATCTCCTTACAAACGTTTGTTCTTATTTTACCATGGTTTGCACTAAAAAAATAGAGTTATTTACTGGAATCTATTTTATTCTAGACATAATGAAAAAATTATGCTACCTTTGATTTAAAGAGATTATTTTCAATTAGGAGGTATTTTGTGAACATTGGCTATGATACTTATAATTCGCCTATTGGACTTATACATGTAGTTGTAGATGAAATTGGTGTACGAAAGGTAGAAATTTTTGAGGAGGATTGGATAGAATACACTAAAAAATATGAGCCTATTCCTAGAGATAAGAATTTATGTGCAGACATTTTAGCTCAGTTAGATGAATATTTCAAAGGTAAAAGGAAAAAATTTGATATACCTTTGTCTATGGAAGGTACAATTTTTAGACAAAAGGTGTGGAATGCCCTTAAAGATATTCCTTATGGTGAAACAAGATGTTATGCAGAAATCGCAGAATATATTGGAAATCCCAATGCTGCGCGGGCAGTTGGTCAAGCTAATAGATGTAACCCTTTGCCTATAATTATACCTTGCCACAGAGTAATTGGTAAAGGTGGAAATTTGATAGGATTTGCGGGTAATAGAACACCTACTCAAAAACTATTATTGCAAATTGAATCATCAAATATTAATAATTAATTTTTTAAATTATAGAGTTATTACTAATAAGGGTAATAACTCTATTCACTAATCTAATATTTTAACAAAATACAACCCATTATCTAAAGTGCTTTGTTCACAACTAAATTTAGCTCCACCATCAATTAGTTCAAAACATACATCTCTAGTACTATTTATATCAAATAGACACCTTCCCTTCTCGTCTAACGCCCTTACAGCATCAGGATGAATTCCTTCTCTTAATAAATTCCTTTTGATTTCTATATTTAACATTTTTACATCTCCAACTTTCTATTAGAAATTTCTAACTTATCTAATTGTTTATTTTATCTATATATAATATACTACACTTTGAGTTTTTATTTGACAAGAATTAATTAATACTCTAGCGTTTAAAGCAACACCTAACTACAAACAAAAGTCTGCAACCCTTTGGTTACAGACTTTTTATGACCATTTGCTTATGCTAAAATAATTAAATATATCTTAGATATTTAATTTAGCTGTAAATAATAACAACTATCATTATAATATAATGCAGATCAAACTACCATTACCCTCATTTATAATCCTTTGAAGCGTCTTTTGTATTTTAACTTGAACGTCATCAGGCATTTTAAACAGCTTGTTTTGAAGACCTTCTTTAACTAATACCTCTAATGATTTACCAAACATATTACTCTGCCATATTTGAGATTTGTCGTTCTCAAACTGATCTAAAATTGATTTGTAGAAATCTTCACTTTGTTTTTCAGTACCCATAATAGGTGATATTTCTGTTTGTATATCTGCCTTAATAAAATGAAGAGACGGTGCTGAAGCTTTTAATTTAACTCCATATCTGCCACCATGTTGTACAATTTCCGGTTCCTCCAGTGTCATTTCGGATAATAGTGGTGCAACGAGTCCATACCCTTTTTCTTTAACATCTTTTAATGCGTCTGCAATTTTATCATATTCCACTTTAGCTCTAGAAAATTCCCCCATTAGAGTCAACAAATCATTTTCACCTTTTATTTCACAATTACAAGTTTCACCTAGTATTTTATAAAACAACTCATGTTTGGGAGTTATACTAACTCTAGCAGTTCCTTCTCCCATATTCATTTCATCAAGTTTTGCTGAATCTAAGAAATCAACTTCTTTAAAACTTAGCAGAGATTTATTTATGTCTCTTACTTTGAAAATATCCTTGCTCATATCTTTTAAGAACTTCATAAAACCAATTTTCACCCAGTGTTTAGAACTTAAGTTTTCAATCCATTCTGGCATATCTATGTTAATTTCTTTAACTGGGAATTCTTTAAGAATTCTTTGAAATATATTAGAAATATCTCCTTCATTCATATTTATAACATCCATAACTTGAACTGGAACATCATATTTTTCCTCAAGTTCTTTTGCTAAAACAGCAGTTTCTGGAGCAGCAGCATTTCTAGAGTTAAGAACCATTATAAATGGCTTATTTATAGATTTAAGTTCATCGACTACTCTTGTTTCGGCTTCTAGATATTCTCCTCTTTCTATTCCTGTAATCGAACCATCCGTAGTAATTAAAAGCCCAATTGTTGAGTGCTCATTTATCACCTTTTTTGTTCCAATCTCAGCCGCTTCCTCGAACGGTATTTCATGGTCATACCAAGGTGTATTAACCATTTTAGGAGCCTCACCATCTGCATATCCAATGGCTCCTTTAACAATATACCCAACGCAATCTACCATTCTAACTTTAAATTTAGTTCCACCTTCAAACTGAATTTCAACTGCCTCGTTTGGTACGAATTTAGGTTCAGTCGTATGAATTGATTTGCCTGAACCACTTTGAGGTAGTTCATCTTTTGCTCTTTCTTTTTTATGAGGATTGTCTATGTTTGGAATTACCATAAGCTCCATAAATCTTTTTATAAATGTAGATTTTCCAGTCCTAACTGGGCCTACAACTCCTACATAAATATCCCCTTGTGTTCTCTCTGCTATATCTTTATATATATCAAAATTGTCCAATATATACCCTCCTAATACTTATTATTATCAATATAAATATACTTATGAAACCCATAAATTATTACTACAGATTAAAAATATATAAAAAAAACCGATTTTTTGTTTATTCTAAACAAAAAATCGGTTTAATATTTATAGTGAAAATAGTTTATTCACAATTTCAGATAATTATAAATTTATGAATCTTAATCCTCATGCAAAATATCATTAAATTTCGTCTTTTTTATTCCTTGACATCAATTCATAAACTCCATATTTTGGATCTTTATTTTCAAATAACACTTTATATAACACATCAGTGATGGGCATAGAAATTTGCAATTTTTCTTTAAGTTCATAAAAAGCCCTTATAGCTTTTATACCCTCAACTACCATCCCTATATCTTGGCAAGCTTTTTCCATAGAAGTGCCCTTGCCAATCATAATGCCTGCCCGTCTATTTCTACTATGCATACTAGTACATGTTACTATAAGATCTCCCATACCAGTTAAGCCATAAAAGGTTTCAGCTTTGCCTCCAAGTTTTGTACCTATTCTTATAATCTCACTCATTCCCCTTGTCATAAGCGCAGCCTTTGAATTATCTCCATAACCTATACCATCAGAAACTCCTGCAGCTAATGCAATAATATTTTTAACAGCACCACCTATTTCTACTCCAATAATGTCTTCGTTAGTGTAGACTCTAAATTTACTAGTCATAAAAACATCTTGAACTATTTTCGCATACTGCATCTGCTTTGAAGTGACAACAACAGTTGTTGGTATATCTAAGGCAACTTCTTCTGCATGACTAGGCCCTGAGAGTATAACTATAGGACAACTTTTAATTTCTTCTTCAATGACCTGTGAAATCCTTTTTGACGAATGTTCTTCAATTCCTTTTGCTATGCTAACCACAATTTGATTTTGTTTTAAATGTGGCGCTATCAGCTTACTTAAATCCCTAATTGCATGTGACGGTACAGCTAAGACAATTATATCAGCATCACATACAACCTTCTCTATTTGTGAAAATGCCGTTACTCCTGCTGGTACGATAATTCCGGGTAAATATTTAATATTTTCTCTCTTAATGTTTATATCATTAATAACACTAAGTTTTCTGTCCCATATATTAACGCTTATTCCTTTTTTCGCAAGCATTATAGATAATGCCGTACCAAAACTCCCACCACCTAAAAAAGCAACTTTTGACATTCTATTCCTTCCTTTCTCTGAAAATAAGTTTTATACCAGTTCCTATAAATTCAAAACTGTTTCTCAATTGATTTTCTAAATATCTTTGATATGAGAAATGTAGTAAATTAGGATTATTTACAAAGAATACGAATGTTGGCGGTTTTGAATCCACTTGAGTAACATAGAAAATTTTAAGTCTCTTGTTTGCAACTGTTGGAGGTTCATTCATAAGTACAGCCTTGTTCACAACTTCATTAAGTATACCTGTAGAAATTCTTTTCGAATAATTATCAAAACATTCTTTTATTGTTGATAATACTTTATGTACTCTTTGGCCTGTTTTTGCAGATATAAATAAATAAGGTGCATACGCCATAAAGTTTAATCCGCCCTGTATTCTTTGTTTATACTCAAGCATAGTTTTAGTGTCTTTTTCGATAAGATCCCATTTATTTACTATAACAAAAATAGCTTTCTTCATTTCGTGAGCATATCCAATAATCTTCTCATCTTGATCACTTAATTCCTCTGTAGCAGTTAGTATCAATATAACAACATCAGCTCTTTCAACTGCAGCAAGTGATCTAATAACACTATATCTTTCAATTCCTTCTTCAACTTTGCTTTTTCTTCTTATTCCTGCAGTATCTATAAGAATAAATTTGCCTTCCTTAGTTTCTAGTTTACTGTCTATTGCATCACGCGTAGTACCTGCAATATCAGTTACTATATTTCTTTCTTCACCCAGCAATCTATTTATGAGTGATGATTTACCAACATTTGGTTTACCAACAACTGCAACTTGAATATATTCTGCATCTTCAGTGTTTGAATAAACACTTTCAAAATGTGCTACTACTTCATCTAACATATCACCAAGTCCTAAAGCTTGAGTTGCTGAAATAGCAAAAGGCGTACCTATGCCTAAATTATAGAATTCAAACGCATTAGCTTCAAGTTCAAGATGATCAATTTTATTTACCACTAGAACTATTGATTTTTTGCTCTGTCTTAACATTTGAGCAACTTCATAATCTGAACCTGTTAGGCCCTGTTTACCATCTACAATAAATATTATAACATCTGCTGTTTCTATAGCAATTTGTGCCTGTCTTCTCATTTGAGCCAAAATAATATCTTGACTTTCAACTTCAATACCACCTGTATCAATTATTGTAAAATTATGTCGAAGCCAATCTGCATCTGCATACACCCTATCTCTTGTTACCCCTGGTGTATCCTCAACTATTGATATTCTGTGTCCCGCTAACTTATTAAATAATGTAGATTTACCCACATTAGGCCTTCCTACTATTGCAACTATTGGTTTTGCCATTATTTTTCCTCCTGACTATTTTGGTTTATTATATGGATTAAATCTTCTCCAGAATAATCACATATTAAAACTTTTGTATTTAGACTTTTTTCCATATCACTTATTGTGACATTATCTAAGAATACTTGCTCATCGTTATTTCCGAGTTCATATCCACTTCTTAGCATATTGCTAGGAATCATTAAAAATTGACTTAGGTTTTCACCTTGCATTTGCTTAATTATATCATTTCCTGTTAATAGACCTGCTACTGTAATAGTCTCGCCAAAAAAATCATTTGTTATTTCTCTAACATCAATTTTAATTTTATCATTACATTTTGTAATTATTTGCGCTACCTTCAAGATTTCAGCATATGCTGAATGGCCTGTTACAAAAGTAAAGCTACCTCTATTATTAAGGTTTAGTTTCGATATATCCTCATCAATAACACTTCTAAGTAGTCTAATCATACCAATTCCATCCTCAAGTTGAGAATAACCATCATAAAACTTTTCGCCTGGAACATCAATTCCCGCTACAACATAAAATTCATCAGATAATCTAACAAATGGCGAATCTATTTCTTTTATATATTTTTCCTGTAATTCCTTAACACTTTCTATTTCTTTCACTGCAGAATTTTTATCATACAATTCCAAATTAAACAAACCTTTTCTAAACTTTGTTATACCAACTGGTACAACCGCTAGATTTTCAATGTTTGGATAAAGTTTATATAAATCTTCAATCGTTTTTATAAGTTCTAGTCCATTATTGATACCTGGACAAGAAACCACTTGACAATTGATTTTAATTCCTGCTTTAGCTAGCTTCTTTAATCTATCATATACGTTTCCAGCAAATTTATTATTTAACATTAGCTTTCTAAGCTCTACATCAGTAGTGTGAACTGAAACATTTATAGGACTTATATTATATCGTATTATCCTGTCAATGTCTTCGTCCTTCATATTAGTTAATGTTACAAAATTACCCTGAAAAAATGATAATCTGGAATCATCATCTTTAAAATATAAGGTATCCCTCATACCGCTGGGCAATTGGTCAATAAAACAAAATATACACTTATTATGACAACTCTTTGGCCTATCCAAAATGGCATCAACAAATTGAATTCCCAAATCTTCATCATAATCTTTTTCAAATTCAATTTCACAAATCTCTCCGTTTACCTTTTCAATCTCAATAGTAAGAAGTTCATCAGTAATTAAAAATTTGTAATCTATGATGTCTATTACGGCATTGCCGTTTATGCTAATTAATCTATCGCCTACTTCTAGCTCAATTTCTTCTGCAATACTTCCTGGAAGTATCTTAGCTATTTGGTTTTTCATTTTTACCTCCTGCTTTACCATACCCTTATAAAATTAAGAGTTTATGAGGAATTAGATATATTATATTAAGATTAAATACCACTTTTAATCATATAACGATATAATTTACTCTAATCGATAGTCTAATAATAAATTATAGTATTCCATTGAATATATTACATGAATTAAATACCCAAGTCAACGTAATAAGCCTTAAAAGAAGAAAAAAATGCATATATCGCCTATTTTACGGTTTTTAACTAATCTAACCTTAATAATTTCACATAGCATAAAATTTATTACAGAATAAAAATACCTCCCAAGAAGGAGGTACTAAAATGCTTCTATGCAATATTTTCTTATGATCTTTTTACCATCTTCACTTTTAAAATACTTGAAAAGTTCCTTTAGCGTTGCTTCTTTTTCTTTAGAATAATATAATTTTATTGGGAACCTAAGTGAGTAAAGTTCATTTTTCAAACTAGAGGTTGTAATTTTAATACCTCCTAATTTTAAGAACTTATTATTCTCATTATACCACTGTCCTGGTATAAAACCTATAGCATTCTTATTTTGAGCAACAAAATTTTTCATTTCTTCTACACTTGATACATATTGGGTGTTTTTGCTCATTTCTTCTTTCACAGGTGTATCTTTTATTTGAACATCAAATTGTTGCTGAACTAAATTTGATGTATCTTTAAAAGCCACTGGTACTATTTCATTTGAATCTCCTTTTAAAGATTTCCAGTTTAATATGTTCCCAGTAAATATTTTTTTTAGTTCCTGATTTGAAATGCTGCTAACTATATTGCTTTTGTTAACAATAACACCTATTCCATCATAAGCCAATAACTCATTTTTAATTTCCTTTTTATCTTCATCGACATACCCAATTAACACATCAACTTTGGAATCATCTAATTCATTAAAAGCTCTTTCTCTTTGGACTGTTTCTACAGTAACTGCGAATTCATTATTTAAATTATAATCACGAACTAAATCATTTACCATAGGAAAAACAGTATCCTCACAAATTATTTTAATGTTTTTAGACTGCTTTTCTTCACCTCTAGAAATTTTGTTACATGCTACGCATAACATTACCATACCAACACATACAAATATCGTAAAAATTTTAGGTTTTTTTTTCTTCATAATCGCTACCTCACTAAAATATTTAGATATATCACATTAACCTAACATTGGCTATTGATTCATATATCTATAACTTTAATTGTAGCTTTTGTACAATTCACAAAATCTATTCGTTTAAATTTTTTTCTATTAACTTAAATAAATTACTATAGGTTGTTTCATAACAATTTATTTTATTATATTGCAATGTAACAAACTTACATATTACTAGCTCAGGTTTATTTCTTATTTGCCAAAGGGAATTTCAACTATGAAAGTACTGCCTTTCCCCAACTGACTTTCAACATATATTTTACCATCAAATTCAATTACTATATGTTTAACAATTGCAAGCCCTAGTCCTGTTCCTCCTTTGGATCTCGAGCGAGCCTTATCTACCCTGTAGAACCTTTCAAAGAGGCGTGGTATTTGCGGCTTAGCTATCCCAACTCCAGTGTCTTTAACCCATAAAATACATTTATCATCTTTGACCTTGGTTCCAATGATTACACTATTTCCAGCTTCTGAATAGTTTATTGCATTGTCCACAAGGTTTATTAGCATTTGTTTAAATTGGTCCACATCCCCTGTCAGTGTTTTTACGTTCTGTTTTTGAAGGGATAACTTTATTCCTTTTAAATCTGCAGTGTTTTTCATTAAATTATATACATCTTCGCAAATTTTGTTAACATCAACGTTTTGCTTTTTAACTTCCGTATGTTGTTCAATTCGAGACAATGTTAAAATATCTGTAATTAATCTAGTTAATCTTTCAGCTTCTTCATTAATGATATTTAAAAATTTTTCCTTTGTAGTCGCATCATCAACATATTTTAGAGTTTCTGCAAACCCTTTAATTGATGTTAAAGGTGTTTTCAGTTCGTGTGAAACATTTGCAACAAATTGAGTTCTAATGTTTTCCAGTTTTTTAACTTCTGTTATGTCTTGGACAACGGCTACTGTGCCGATATGTTCTGTTTTATTAATTATATCCGCTGTTTTTATTCTAAGTTCCCTTTCTTTTGGCCAAACTATTTTTATTTCCCTATAATTTTCATCACTCTTATTGAATATATTCTCTAATTCGAAATTTCTTATATTATCCATGAGATTTTGTCCTATAATATCCTTGGTAATACCGAATAATTTTTTAGCATATGGATTAATCATTATTATTTTATTTTTTCTGTCCACTGCAATTACTCCGCTATCCATACTTTGGAGTATTGCCTCTAATCTGTTCTGCTTTTCAGTAGCTTCATTTAACGTAAACTCCAATTTGTCAGCCATCTCATTAAAATTTCTAGCAAGCTCACCTATTTCGTCATCAGAAAACATACTAACTCTTCTATGAAATTCGCCCTTACTAATCCTGGAAGTAATAAAAGTCAAATTAGTAATAGGTTTCACTATAATATATGACAATTTCAGAGAAAACCAAATAGACATTATCGCCGAAAATATTATAGCCAATATGTAAAACTTGAAATATTTAGTACTTAGACCACTAACGATTTTAAGTGGCATGGAACTTCTAATGATAGACCCATCACCAAAAGCAGTTGCAAAATACATCATGTTCTTTTTGGTAGTTTTACTATATCTTATAGAAAATCCACTATCACTTTTTCTTGCTTTTATTATTTCTACCCTCTCATTATGATTATCCATAGTTTCCGCATCAATAGTAGAGTCATAAATGACTTTACCAATTTTATTAATATAAGTAATTCTAAGTTCTGACCCTTCTAAGTTTTGCTTAA
>Ga0209123_1002639_pt1 | contig 14688 bp, 8 predicted proteins | sample BarGraIncu00431A_FD_184500 | JGI IMG/M metagenome (GOLD analysis project Ga0209123, IMG submission 184500) | Arctic peat soil microbial communities from Barrow, Alaska, USA - Barrow Graham LP Incubations 004-31A (SPAdes) (version 2) | ecosystem: Environmental > Terrestrial > Soil > Wetlands >...
AACTGAGACGGGACCTCTCGCAACAGTCGATGAGCCGTGGAAGCTCCGCCACGAATTGCAGGTGCACCAAGTCGAGTTGGAGCTGCAGAACGCGGAACTGCGCCTAGCCAGGGATGAGTTGGAGTCGACACTGGGACAGTACACCGACCTCTACGATTTCGCCCCTATAGGCTATTTTACCCTCGACCGTGCAGGAACTATCAGCAGAGTTAACTACATGGCCGCAGGTCTCATCGGTTTAGAACGATCCCGTACCTGCATCGACATCACTGCGGCAAAGAAAATCGAACACGAATTGCAGGATAAAATTGCGAAACTGGAAGCGCAACTTGTCGGCTAATTCTGGAGATCACGTAATGACCATTGTGAAGGAAAACCCAAACAATGCCGCTGAACTTCGCACAGTTGCGGAGGCAAAAGTTGCTGCGCAAGTTGTAGCAACCGAATCCCTGAACGGCAAGGATGTGAGACGGTTATATCATGAGTTGCAGATCCATCAGGTCGAACTGGAAATGCAGAACGAAGAACTGACCAGTACAAAACTCGATTTGGAGGCAACACGGAACAGTTATTTCAACCTCTATGATCTTGCGCCTGTCGGCTACTTGACTCTCAGTAAAGATGGGTTGATCGAGAGGTCCAATCTCACCGCCGCTAGCATGCTTAGTTTAGAAAAAACAGTTCTGATCAACAAGCCGATTCAAAAATTAATTTTTAGGGACGATATTGATTCATTCTACCTGCAGAGCAGAAGTGCCATTGAAAGGTCGGAGAACTTTAAACTAGAACTGCGCTTTGTACAGTCTGATGGTTCTCCGTTCTGGGTGAATCTGCAGGCTTCCCTGCAAAACGACGATGAGTTGTGGATTGCTTTTAGTGATATAGGTGATCGTAAGCAGTTGGAGCAGGCTTTACGGCAAGCAAACGACACTCTTGAAGAACGGGTTGCGACGAGAACCGAAGAGTTGGCCACGGCTGTAGCAAGTCTGCAACAGGAGGCCGCCGAGCGCATACAGGCCGAGGAGGCGCAGAAGGAGAGCGAGACGAAGTACCGCGAACTGGTCCAGAACGCCAATAGCGTGATTATTCGCTGGAGGTGTGATGGCACTATCGTGTTTTTCAACGAATATGCACAGAGTTTATTCGGTTACGGTGCCGATGAAATTATCGGGAGAGACGTTCGCATTCTGGTGCCCGAAACCGAATCTACGGGCGGTGATTTGACCGAATTGATTCGGAATATCGTGGCCCATCCAGCAAACTACATGAAGAACATCAACGAGAATGTCTGTCGCGACGGCCACCGTATCTGGCTTGCGTGGACAAACAAACCGATATTCGACGAGCGTGGAGGAGTCGCAGAAATCCTCGCTGTAGGAGTCGACATCACCGAGCTCAAGAAGGCGGAGGAAGCGTTGCAGGCGAGCGAGGAGCAATTACGCTCACTAGCCGATTCCATCCCCAACCTGGCGTGGTGGGCAAACGGCGACGGCTACATCACTTGGTACAACCGGCGCTGGTATGAGTACACCGGCACGGCACCTGAGCAGATGGAAGGCTGGGGCTGGCAGAGCGTCCACGACCCAGTCGAACTGCCGAAGGTTATGGAGCGCTGGCAAGGTTCCATCGCGACGGGTAAACCTTTTGACATGACACTTCCACTGCGCGGCGCCGATGGCGTTTTCCGCCTGTTCCTGACGAGGGCGCTTCCATTGAAGGATTCGGCTGGTCAAGTTGTTCGGTGGTTCGGCACCAACACGGATGTCAGCGAACTTAAACGCGTCGAGCAGGCGGCACTGCACCTGAGCGAGCAGGAATTCCACTCCTTGGCGGAGTCCATGCCGCAGATCGTCTGGGCAACACTGCCCGATGGCTGGACCATCTACTTCAATCAGCAGTGGGTGGACTACACGGGGCTGACGATGGAGGAGAGTTACGGCCATGGCTGGAACACCCCTTTCCACCCCGATGACAGGCAGCGGGCCTGGGATGCCTGGCAGCTGGCGACGCAACACAACGAACTCTACTCACTGGAATGCCGCCTGCGGCGTGCCGATGGCGTCTATCGGTGGTGGTTGATCCGCGGCGTGCCGATGCTCGGGGTGAACGGTGAGATTTTGAAATGGTTTGGCACATGTACCGATATCGAAGAGATTAAGCTGGCCGAAGCAGAGCTGCAAATGGGCAATGCCCTCCTTGAACAGCGCGTAACCGAACGCACGTTGGAGTTACTCGATAGCGAACAACAGTTCAGGGTGCTAATTCAGAACCTTCAAACCGCAGTTGCGCTGATCAATGAGATTGGTGAATTTGTGATAGTTAATAAATCCTTCCTTCGGGTATTCGAGTTGGACGACTATTCTTCTATCAAGAATGTCAATGACCGCGACTGGAGCCAGTGGCAGGTCTTTGACGAAGATGGCTCGTTACTGGACGTGGATGAACATCCAGTCCGCAAAGCCGCACTTACAGGCACACCGGTGCGGGACAAACTCGTCGCGGTGAAAGCGCCTGAAAACCCAAAACTTAAGTGGCTACTGCTGAGCGCTGAGCCCCTTATGGATGCTCAAGGTCATATCCACCTGCTCATTTGTACCTATCACGACTTCACCGAGCGTAAGCAGGCCGAGGAGGCGCTACGCATCAGCGATGAGCGCTTGCGGCTGGCCCAGGACGTTGCAGGTATCGGTGTATGGGAATGGAACCCACAGACTAATCAGACGATTTGGTCACCGGAAATTGAACGGATGTATGAAGTCGCACCCGGAACGCTGACGGACTACGAGACGTGGAGAAAGTTGGTCTATCCCGAAGATCTTGCCAGAGTCGAGGCCGAGACGGCTGAAGCGCTTGTCAATCGAAGTCGATTCAATATTGATTTCCGCATAGTCAGGCCTTCCGGTCAACTTCGCTGGATTACGACGCTTGGGGGGGCCGTCAATGACGATTCAGGCCAGGTAGTTCGTGCTTTCGGCGTGAACCTTGACATCACCGAACGTAAAAAGGCCGAGGAGTTGCTGGCCACGGCGAACCGGCAGATCCAGAGCATCGTTGATAACACGACGTCCATTGTTTATGCCTTCGATCTGGAAGAGCGTTTTGTGTTGGCCAATGCTGTCGTCGCAAAACTGTTTAACTCCACGCCGGACCAGATGATCGGCAAACGCCGCCACGACTTCATGCCCCAGACCGACGCCGACTGGCATGAAGCCAACGATCGTAAGGTTATTGAAGAGGGCCAGGCACTGGACTTCGAGGAGCAGAGCGAGTTTCCGGGGCGCTCAATCACGTGGCTGACGACGAAGTTCCCCTTGCGCGACGCGACGGGCAAGATTTACGCCGTCGGTGGAATCTCCACGGATATCACTGAACGCATTCATTCTGAAAAGGCTCGAGCCGCACTTGCTGCCATTGTAGAATCTTCCGAGGATGCTGTCATAGGCGAAAACCTCGACGGCACGATCACAAGTTGGAATTCCGGTGCTGAACATTTATTTGGCTATCAAGCCGACGAAATGATTGGCCAATCGATCTTCCTCATTATTCCCCCCGAATTACAGGTCGAAGAGACCGATATTCTGCACAGAGTGAATAAGGGGCAGCCAATCTCCCACTACGAAACCGAGCGCCTTGCCAAAGATGGACGCCGAATTTCTGTATCATTGACAGTCTCTCCTATTCGTGACGCTTCCGGCGTCATTATCGGCGCTTCAAAGATTGCCCGCGACATCACTGAGCGCAAACAAGCAGAAACCTACCGCAATATGGGACAGGATATACTGCTGGTATTGAGCGAAAATGAACACCTGAAAGAGGCAATTAAGAGAGTCTTTGCCATAATTAAATCGGCAACAGGGGTCGATGCTGTGGGCATCCGCCTACAAGATAATGACGACTTCCCTTATTTCTATCAGGAAGGTTTCCCAGAAGACTTTCTGTTAAAAGAGAATTCGCTATTGGCCAGGACCAAGGATGGTGGAATTTGCAGGGACGAGTGCGGCGATATCTGTCTGGAATGCACCTGCGGTCTGGTTGTTACCAGCAAAACGGACCCTTCCATCCGCTTTTTTACCAAAGGTGGTAGCGCTTGGACAAACGACTCCATCCCATTTCCTCACGAACCGGTTGATGACGACATAAGAACCAATCCCCGTGATGAATGCATACATCAAGGGTTCGCTTCGGTAGCTTTGATTCCAATTCGAGCCAAGGGCCGTGTTGTCGGCCTGCTTCAGTTAAATGATCGTAGAAAAGGGTGTTTCACTCTTGAGGGCATCGAAACACTCGAGAAAATAGCTGAAAATATAGGCGAGTCCATGCTGCGCAAGCAGGCTGAGGAGGCGTTGCGGAAGCTTCACGCTGAACTTGAAAATCGGGTGAAAGAGCGGACTGTCGAACTGGCAACATCGATAGAGAGTCTTCAGAAAGAAATTGCGGAGCGGGCAAAAGCAGAACAAAGTCTTTTCCGTTTAAACCAGCTTTATGCAGTGCTTAGCGAGACGAATCAATCCATTGTTAAAGTCACCGACCGCAATATATTGTTCAGAGAATTTTGTCGTATTGCCGTAGAGCATGGAGGATTTCTCCTTTCCTGGGTAGGTTTAGTCGATGAAGCGAGTGGCGAAGTGCGTCTAACCGCGGCTTGCGGAAAAACTGCATATTTGGATGATATCGTCATAACGGCTACAGAAGAACCAGAAGGTGAAGGCCCTACTGGAATTACCATTCGTAATGGAACATATTTCATCTGTAATGATTTTCAGAACGATCCTTGTACCCGGCCCTGGCATGAGCGAGGGAAAGCATATGGCATCAATGCATCTGCTGCGGTTGCCTTGAAAGATGGGAACCGGGTTGTAGGTGTTCTCACGCTCTATTCCGGAGAGAAAAATTATTTTGACCAGCAACAAGTTGAATTACTGCAGCAAATGGGTATGGATATATCGTATGCTATCGACAATTTCAATCGGGAAGAGGCCCGCAAAGATGCGGAGCAGGCACTGTATCTGGAGGCAACTGAACGCTTGAAAACCGTAGAAGCACTCAGGGAAAAGGAACAGATGCTCATTCAGCAAAGTCGCCAGGCGGCTATGGGTGAGATGATCGGCAATATCGCCCACCAGTGGCGACAACCTCTGAATACTCTGGGGCTTCATGCGCAAATGCTCGGAGTGTTCTACGGATCGCCCAGCTTTAATAAGGAGTTTCTGGACAATTCCACTGCGAAAACTATGGAAATCATCAAGCATATGTCTGAAACAATTGATGATTTTAGAGACTACTTTAAACCGGAAAAAGAAAAAGCTGATTTTTCTGTGATTGAGGCGATTAAAAATACAATGTCCCTTTTGGAAGGCAACTTTCATAACCCAAAAATCACCATTGATATCGTTGATCATGGTAATCCCATTATCAATGGCTATCAAAACGAATTTGCTCAAGTGATTCTCAATATCCTGAACAATGCAAGAGACGCTATAATCGAAAGGGAAATTACTGATGCAAGGGTAACAATCATGATATGCAGTGAAAATAACTGCGCTGTTGTCACTGTAGCTGACAACGCCGGGGGCATACCTGATGAGGTCATTAAAAAGGTATTCGACCCCTACTTTACAACCAAAGGTCCACAAGTGGGAACAGGGATTGGCCTATTCATGTCTAAAACCATTATAGAGAAAAATATGGGAGGCAGACTTACCGTGCGCAACACTGACATCGGCGCAGAATTCAGGATAGAGGTGGATCATGAAACTCAAAACTAATGCTCCCAAGTCAGTTTCAATGCTGTTCGTTGAAGATGATGGAGATATTTTAGAACTTTTATCATCAATACTTGCTGTGAAATACCCTGATGTCACGCTCTACACAGCTAACAATGGCAGACTGGGTTTGGAGCTTTTTAAAGCGCATACGCCAGACATAGTTATCACAGACATCAATATGTCAGAGTTGTGTGGTGTGCAAATGGCGGAGGATATCCGCGTTATCAAGCCAGAAACAATGATCATCGCAACAACCGGTAAATCTGGTGAAATCAGCGTAAATGGTAAATCTATAATGCATAATTCTGACGGGAAGATGGTTGAATTTGATCATGTCATTGTTAAACCCGTAAATATATCCGAATTATGTAGTGTTATTGATCAGTTCATTGGTGAAATTTAGCAACAAATATTGTTACAGGCTTGTTCAGTCAAGGAAGTGAACGATTTTTTAACCAATTACGTAACCGAAAAACCATTTACACAGAAGAATATGTTATTTTTGGTGCTCTTTGGTTGGCGACGCAACTGTCCTCAGTTACTCCGTCATGACCCACCAGGGCATTTTTGAATTGTCGTTCAATACGCTGAGCCAGAATTGGCAGGTATTAGAAAAAACGGGGGAATAAGTTAAATTATGCACCAAACATCACAACCAACTTACTGGCGACGGCGATTGTTTCGGCTGTGAGATTGAACGGTTACGGCAAATGCTAGACCAATACTTGGACGAAAACAAGCTGCTTAAAAAAGACATCGCGGAAAATAATATCCCGCTACCGAATTGATCTTTATGAAAAACAAAGGAAAAACGGGCGTGACACAGGCCCTCGGTATCTTCCAAATTATTCGTCAAGCACTTTCACAACAGAAAAGGGTACCTCTTGGATAAAGCTAGACATATCTTCTTTCCCTACGAAACATTTGTAATCGTAATTCTGGCTCTGTTGCAATTCACAGTTGTTCTAGACTTTATGGTCCTGTCACCACTTGGGGCCATTCTCATGCCAAGACTAAGCATTTCGACTTCACAATTCGGCTTGGTTGTTTCAGCGTATGCTTTCAGCGCCGGGGCATCTGGACTATGTGCAGCTGGATTTGCCGACAAATTTGACCGGAAGAAAATGCTGTTGTTTTTTTACGTAGGCTTTGTCTTTGGCACTCTCTTTTGCGGGTTTGCCGATAGCTATCCTGTGCTACTCTGCGCTAGAGTCATCACCGGGCTTTTTGGCGGAGTGATCGGCTCCATATCTTTTGCCATAATAACCGATACCTTCAAAATGGAAGTACGCGGACGTGTCATGGGTGTTGTGCAGATGGCATTTGCTGCCAGTCAGATTCTTGGCATTCCGGTGGGTCTTTATCTGGCGACGCATTTCAACTGGCACGCTCCGTTCCTGATGATAGCTGCAATAGCGATTCTTGTCGGCGCGGTTATAGCGGTCAAACTACAGCCAGTTACCGGCCATCTCAAGGGTAGGCATGACAAAAATGCGTTCGTCCACCTTTGGCACACCGCATCGAATCCTTTTTACATCAGAGGGTTTGCCGCGACAATGCTGCTTGCAACTGGCGGCTTCATGATAATGCCTTTCAGCACTGCATTTCTGGTGAACAATGTCCTGGTACCGGAAACCCATCTCTCAGAGGTGTTTTTCATAACCGGTATTTTCTCTATAATTACCGGCCCTTTCCTCGGTAAGCAGGCTGACAAATATGGTAAATACCGGCTGTTTGTATTCGGTAGTATACTGTCAATGCTCATGGTTATGACCTTCACACATCTTGGTCCCAATCCGATCTGGGTTGTCATACTGACCAACATTGTTCTCTACACAGGCATATCCTCACGGATGATCTCTTCTTCTGCACTAATTTCCGGTGTACCAGAGGTAAACGACAGGGGGGCCTATATGGGGATAAATTCCTCCATTCAGCAGGTTTCGGGAGGTGTTGCAGCATTTGTAGCGGGGCTTATTGTCTACCAACCGGCTAAAAATGCACCGTTGCAGCATTTTGATACTGTCGGCTATGTCGCTGCCTGCTCAATGCTCATCACCCTTATCATGATGTTTTTCATTGATCGCCAGGTGTCGAGAAAGCTTCATGCCGTTCATGTCTGATCTGGAACCGAGGAGTAAGGTTAAGTAGCGCCCTTCAACCGTGTCGTTTGAGAAGGATTTTCATATGGCCATGTTTACCCCCACAGAGAAAAGGAACCTCGCCAAACTCCTTGCCAGCGTTGCTAACCCGGTGGATGTGACCGAGGACGAGGCTGCTAAAGGGGCGGTCCATACCCTAGATGGTCTTCATGGATTCCTGTTTGGGACGGCCATTACCCCTATGTCCGTTGATCCAAGCGAATGGCTGCCGGTCTTCTTCCGCCAGGGTGGACTGCAATTTGACGATAATAAGACCGGTGAACGTCAACTTGGCCACCTTTTCTCTGCGTCCGAACGGATAACTCAAGAAAACCGTGACGGTGTACTCACCTTTCCGTTCAGCGAGCGTATCAAACCCAAGGAGGTGCAACGTCTCCAGGACTGGACACGCGGGCTTTACCTGGCTATTAGTCAACGTCCAGAAATTTGGTCGCAAAAGTATACGGAAGACGCGAAGTGCCGGGAAACATATGGTGCTGCTGAGATAACCTCCTGCATTTCAGTGGTTATGGGAATTTCAGACCCTGATAAAATCACTTCGTTTATAGAACGCTCACAGGGCAATGATTCCCAACTTGTGAAAAATTCTGCGGAATTCTTGTCCCGATTATTTGTGTTGTTACCTAAAGCTGTGGCGAGCATTCAGAAGCATGCAAATGCTATTCGGGACGGACTCATCGTCCCTATCCCGGACAGGTCGGTCGCTCCAACTGAGCCACTGCGAGTTGAAAAGATCGGGCGCAATGACCGGTGTCCATGTGGAAGTGGCGCTAAGTACAAGAAATGCTGTGGTAAATGAGGCTTCAGCTCCGACCCGAGATTGTAGCGAATACTTGTAAGATTCACCGTCAACAAGCACCAGTTCGGTAGATACCAGAGGATTGACATATGGCCATGTTTACCGCCCGAGAGAAGAAGGACCTGAAGCAGCTCCTTGCCAGTGTAAGTAATCCAGAAGATTTCCTTTCTCTTGAGGGAATTTATGGTTTCCTATTCGGTTTAGCCATAATCCCCGAGCCAATAATGCCAAGCGAATGGCTACCTTGCCTATTCGGGGAAGGAATGCTGGATTTGCAAAGCAAAGATGAAGCTGACCTCCTGATGGGGAGCCTATTTGGCGCTTACAACCGGATGGTCAAACAGAATAGGGACGGGGACCTTTTGTTCCCATTTGATTACGACACTTTGAAGCAAAAGGATGTGCAGCGAATGCGGGATTGGGCGAAGGGGTTTTTCATTGCCACCAACCTGCGGCCCGAGGTGTGGGGAATGGAGGGTGATGATGATTTTGATGATCTTGAGCCTGAGATGGGGGGATCAGATGACATTGACGACGATTATGATGATGAATTTGAGGACATTTTTGACGAAGACGCCGAAATTGCAGGAAGTTTCGCTGTAATAATGGGAGTGGCGTTTCCGGAGAGAATCCCTGAAATATTCAGCAATGTCGAGGAAAATCCTGATGCACTTGATTGTGAAGACCCAGAACTTGAGGCGAAGCTCTTTTCACTGCTTGATGGCGCGGTTGAGACCCTACGAGTGTATGCGGAGCCATTGGGCGAGGATTTAGAGGCAGGGGCTGCTGATAACTACCATGTGCCTCAAATGCCGGTACATGTTGAGAAGGTCGGGCGAAATGAGCCGTGTCCATGCGGGAGCGGAGCTAAGTACAAGAAGTGCTGTGGTAAGTGACATAGCACCGTATGCCGTCTAAAACGGCTGACATCACACAACTTTTGGAGGGTAACTGGCTTGCCAGACACTTGGATTACAGATATTAGCCATTTTCTTGATGAGAACGGCGAGCTGATTTCTGAACCATCCCAGGCCCGGAAGCTGGGGGAGTTTTTGGCGGCGATTATTGTCATGGCCAGTTATCCTGATCCGGAATACCCGCATGAGTATCGGGTGTCGTGCCGAAGGAGGCCGAACCGAAAGCTTTGCCAGACGGATATTGCCGGATGGTTAGACCCAGAAACCGATGATGTCGTATGGATTTGTCCCATTTGCCAAGATAAGGGATTAATTCGCAATTGGCGCGGAACAATTTGGGATATGAGCGATTCTGGAAATGTTGTCCACTAAAGCCTGCTACAACTGCTTACCATAGTCCGCGAACTCGCCTTCAAATTGGCCCTGTCAGGTATTACTCTAAAAAATGCAATTGTTGGCACCTGGCAAATATAATTTTAGGGGGGGGACTATTTTCTCCAGAAGTCCTAAACCCGAACAACTTTTATGCCGATATGTATACGGATAGATTGACTATCCTTGAGGAATCTAGTAGTTTGCCCAGCTAGTGCTAATGAGGGAGCTTTCCGAGAATGGCTGGTCCCGTTTGAATAGGCTGAACGCCTCACTTGTCAGACAGTTATTTATTACCGGACGCTTTTCCGATTTCGCTTCGACAGCAAGCGGGATAATTAAAGAGCTATGTCTGAAAGCCTTATAGAAGATTGTTGAAAATGAATGGGGCAACATATGAATTTTCTATATCGACTACCTATTAGAGTTCTTATCCGGCTCATGGTCATTATCATGGCCCTTCCTGTAGTAGCCATTATCGTAAACACATGGATTCAACAACGAAAAGATGCAATCAATATTTCATCAAAAGATACACAAATCCTAGCTGACAAAATAGCTCGCGAACAACTAAGCGTAACAGAATCAGCTAGACAGTTATTGGCTTCATTATCTCAGTTGCCTGAAATTCAACATAAAGATGCCACGAAAGTAACTTACATCCTAACCAAAATTCACAAAGTTAACCCCGACCTCACTAATATCTTTGTTGCAGACCGTTCTGGATTAGCCTGGGCGACCGCAGTACCTGTCACACCTCCCTTCATTATTTCTGACCGAAGATACTTTAAAAATGCTATTTCGAGTGGACAATTTTCGTCGGGTGAGTACGTCGTTTCTAGAGCAGTAAAAAAACCGACCTTTAACTTTAGCTACCCAATAAAAGACAGCCACGGCGTAGTTACTGGTGTCATTACATTAGGATACTCGCTTGAAAAGTACTCACACATCTTGGACCGGAAAAAGTTTCCCAGCAACACCAGTTTTGTGCTCCTTGATTACAAAGGGGTATTTCTGTACCGAGCGATTGAGCCTGACAAATTTCTCGGGAAACAATCAGACCCGTCCCTATTTAAGCGCCTTCAGGAAGCCCCAGATGAAAGCACCTCTGTTGGGACTGCCATGTCCACGGGTGACAAACGCATCATTTCGACCCATAAGATGCACCTAGAAGGGGAAAAGTCCCCATATATGTATATCCGGGTTGGGATTCCTGTTGAGTCTGCCTACGAAAAAGCCAATACGCAACTTCTCGGAAATTTGGTATTTTTCAGCTTTGTCGTTGCATTAGCCCTCCTTTTTTCGGGATTCATCGGTGAACGATGCATTGTTTCACGCATCAAGCGACTAGATGAGGCTTCCCAAGACCTAGCTAAAGGTGATTACACTCATAAGATCATCGGCCTTGAAACAGGCGGCGAACTGGGTAGGCTTGCGGAATCCTTCAATTTGATGGTTACCAGGCTTAAGGAGCGGGAAGAATCATTGGAAAGTAGCGAACGCTTTTTGAAAACCATCATCGACTCGGAACCGGAGTGCATCAAACTGCTAGATTCAGATAATAACGTGCAAATGATGAATTTTGCCGGTTTGGAGCTTTTCGAAGCCGATTCCTTTGAACAAATAAAAGAACAGTCTTTGTGTTCCCTAATCTCGGAAGCCCACAAAGACGACTATGTTGCTCTTACTAAACAGGTTTTTCAGGGAGTTCCAGGAATCCTTGAATTTGAAGCAATCGGAATCAAGGGCCGGCGTATTTGGCTTGAGACTCATGCTGTCCCATTTCGCAGTGAGTCAGGAGAGATTGTCGCCTTACTTGGAATAGCTCGAAATATCACCGAACGAAAGCAGGCTGAGTTCGCACTACTTGAAAGCGAAAAAAAACACAGGTTCATTATACAGACATCTTCGGATGGGTTCTGGCTGGTCAATACAGATGGTTACCTTGTAGAAGTCAATGACACCTATTGCCAAATGAGTGGCTATAGCGCACAGGAGCTTCTAACCATGTGCATTGCCGACCTGGAGGCCGCCGAAGGGAGTGAAGCCACCAGAGCTCACATGCAAAAAATTAAATCGTTGGGCGAGGACCGATTTGAATCCCGGCACCGCCGCAAGGACGGGAGTGTTTTCGATGTCGAAGTTGTCGTCCAATATCGCCCCGCTGAAGGTGGACATTTTGTCGTTTTTCTTCGCGACATTACCCAACGCAAAATTGCCGAAAGGACCACAGCTCTCATGAACTTTGCGCTAGACAGTATTCATGACGCGGCATATTTGACAGATGAAAACGGATTTTTCAAATACGTAAATGCAGAGGCTTGTCGCGTTCTAGGATATAGTGAAGATGAATTGTTACTTATGGGAGTGTTGGACATAGAACCTAGCTTTCCTGCTGGTCAATGGGATGCTCACTGGCAGGAGCTTAAAACACAGAGAGGTCTTCACTTTGAAGTGATTCACTGCAAAAAAGATGGACAGTCGTTTCCGGCTGAAATAACAGCAAATTATTTTGAGTACGGGGGGATAGGCTACAACCTTGCACTCGTGCGTGACATAACCGAACGTAAAAATGCTGAAGATGCGTTAAGAGATAGCGATTTCGTATTTAAAGAGTCTCAACGATCAGCTTCTATAGGGTCTTATAAGGCAGATTTCCAAAAAGACCAATGGGGCTCTTCTGAAGTTCTAGATAATATTTTTGGCATTACTGGCGATTATGACCGTAGCATACAAGGCTGGTTAGAAATAGTGCATCCGGATGACAGGGATATGTTAAGTAAACATTTAAGCAATGATGTTATTTTGAACGGACAACCTTTTTCAAAACAATATCGGATAATACGAAGAAATGATAATAAAATGAGATGGGTAAATGGCTTGGGTGAAGTTAGATTTGACAGTAACGGTGATGTCTTATCCCTAATTGGTACCATTCAAGATATTACCGAAATGAAAAATGCTGAAGAGGATAAGATAAAACTTGAAACTCAACTCCAGCATGCGCAAAAAATGGAGTCGGTAGGCCGCCTCGCGGGCGGAGTTGCACATGATTTTAACAACCTTTTAACGGTCATTCTCGGTCATGCAAATCTTGCTCTTATGAAAATTGACCCTTCCGAGGCATTTCATTCCGATCTTGAGCAAATCATCAAGGCTGGCGAACGGTCCGCTGATCTTACACGGCAATTGCTAGCATTTGCCAGGAAGCAGGCCGTTGCACCAAAAATCCTTGACCTGAACGAGATAGTAACAGGTATGCTTAAAATGCTGTATCGACTCATTGGCGAGGATATCAATCTAACGTGGAAGCCTGGAGTTGATCTTTTTCCAATCAAAGTGGACCCGTCCCAGGTCGATCAAATCCTGGCTAATTTGTGCGTCAATGCACGTGACGCCATTTCTGATGTCGGCATGATTACCATCGAAACGGAAAATTGCATTTGCGATAAGGACTTCAGTGCTACCCATTTAGACGTTGTGCCTGGTGAATATGTCATATTAGTCGTTAGTGATAACGGTTGCGGTATGGATAAAGAAAGGCTTGCTCTGATTTTTGATCCCTTTTTCACAACTAAAAGCCTGGGTAAGGGCACAGGTCTCGGGCTCTCCACTGTGTACGGCGTTGTTAAACAGAACAACGGGTTCATTGATGTTTATAGCGAGCCAGGTCTTGGCACAACGTTTAAAATCTACTTGCCCAGGTACGTGGGCGAGGCCAAACAAGCTCCAACCGAAGCCCCCTTGGTTACCAACTTGCGGGGTCAGGAAACTTTTCTCTTGGTTGAAGATGAACTAGCCATCCTGAACGTTGTTACGCAGATGCTCTCCAACCTTGGTTATACCGTACTCGCGGCAAACACCCCAGCGGAAGCAATCCGTCTCGCGAATGAACACACCCGCGACATTCATCTTCTTATAACTGACGTTATCATGCCCACCATGAACGGACGGGATTTAGCTGAAAAACTATTACTCCTTCATCCTCACTTCAAGCACCTATTCATGTCCGGCTATACTGCCGACGTTATAGCACACCATGGGGTGCTGGAAGAAGGCGCGTATTTTATTCAAAAACCGTTTTCAGCTCATAATTTAGCTGTCAGAGTTCGAGAGGTGCTTGATAGCAAATAGGTGGCGTATTTATCTGTGGCAGTAATTATTTCCAGTCAAAACTCTTGAAACCTTTGTTGCACGTACTCATACAAATAAGTTTTAAATTGATTGCCGAAGGACGTCTCCGCCAGCAAGCCTGACGCTTTGCCGGGGGCGCGACCGCCAGAAATGTGGGCTCCTCTACCCTTTTGCCTCAAGCAGGCTCTTAAGCTTAGCATTTTCTTCGCGTAGTTCCGCTTCCAACACCTTGGGCGCAGTGATGTCAGAAAAGGTGATGACAACCCCGGTGATGACATCTTCATTGGTGCGATAGGGCATGATACGTACCAAATAACAACGCCCGTCAGTGGTGGTGATCTGCTTTTCAGAAAAGACCAGGGTCCGCAGCACTTCTCGCGCTTCATCGGTCATCTCGGGATAAAGGAGGTCGTTTACCCCAAAGGTCAGGGGCGATATCCTCTGCCCGCATCCACATCACCGGACCGTCAGGCGATCGATACGTTTCCGGTCTCCAAAGATTACCTACTTTGCTCCCCCTGTGCCGGTGCACTGGCTTG
>Ga0209123_1002640_pt1 | contig 14681 bp, 14 predicted proteins | sample BarGraIncu00431A_FD_184500 | JGI IMG/M metagenome (GOLD analysis project Ga0209123, IMG submission 184500) | Arctic peat soil microbial communities from Barrow, Alaska, USA - Barrow Graham LP Incubations 004-31A (SPAdes) (version 2) | ecosystem: Environmental > Terrestrial > Soil > Wetlands >...
AGGAAAATTCAGTTTAGATGCCAAAGCAAAAACAACTGCATTGCTTCAAGCCAAAGAAAGTGGATTAGAAAGTTTAATCATAACCTCTACCTGCAACCGCACCGAAATATATGGATACGCAGAACATCCTTTCCAGTTAATCAAATTGATTTGCGAAAACAGTAATGGTACCGTTGAAGAATTCCAGAAAGTGGGATTTGTTTATAAAAACCAAGAAGCCATCAATCATTTGTTTCGTGTAGGAACAGGTTTAGACAGTCAAATTCTTGGCGATTTCGAAATTATTGGCCAAATAAAAACCAGTTTCGAAGAGTCGAGATCATTGGGTTTAATCAATGCTTTTTTAGATAGATTGATCAATACCGTTATTCAAACCAGCAAAAGAATTAAAAATGAAACCGAAATTAGCTCTGGAGCAACTTCTGTTTCTTTTGCCGCGGTTCAATACATAATGAAAAGTGTTGAGGACATTGGCAACAAAAACATCCTGCTTTTTGGAACAGGAGAAATAGGCCGAAACACTTGCGAAAACTTGGTAAAACACACCAAAAACGAAAAAATTACCTTAATAAACCGAACTAAAAGTACCGCCGAAATATTGGCTGGAAAACTTAATTTGATTGTAAAAGACTATTCTGATTTGCACCAGGAATTACAAAAAGCCGACGTTTTAGTCGTGGCAACCGGAGCGCAGAACCCAACAATCGACAAAGCCATCCTGAACCTGAAAAAACCACTTTTGATTTTGGATTTGTCCATTCCAAAAAATGTTCACATAAATGTCCAAGATTTAAAAGAGGTGACTTTAATCCACATGGATCATTTATCACAAATGACCGATGACACGCTTGAAAGAAGAAAACAACATATTCCTGCCGCCGAAGCCATTATCGAGGATATGAAATTAGAGCTTAATATTTGGATGAATGGCAGAAAATTTGCGCCTACAATTCACGCATTGAAAGCAAAATTGACCGATATTGCGGCCGGCGAATTGACTTTTCAACGTAAAAAATTATCCAATTTCGACGAAGAACAAGCCGAACTAATCAGCTCCAGAATCATTCAAAAAATCACCAATCATTTCGCCAATCACTTAAAAGACGAAAATACTTCGGTTGATGAAAGCATCGATTTTATTGAAAAAGTATTCCAAATCGGCCTTTCAACTCCAAAAAAAGAAATCTCAATCGTCGAAGAAAAATACAAAATTACCCTATCATAGTAAAAATCTAAACGAACCTTAATATCTTTACGGTTTAAAAAAAAGAAAAAAGGTTTAATGGATTCAAAAAAAACAATTCGAATTGGGACTCGCGACAGCGAATTAGCGCTTTGGCAAGCCCACACAGTCCAAAAAAAATTAAACGATTTAGGCTATAAAACTGAAATTATTGCCGTAAAATCACAAGGTGATATCCTACTTGATAAACCACTTTACGAACTCGGAATCACAGGAATTTTTACAAAAACGCTCGATATCGCCATGATAAACGGTCAAGTTGACATTGCCGTGCATTCGATGAAAGATGTGCCAACGGCTTTGCCAATTGGGATTATTCAGGCTGCGGTCCTCGAAAGAGCCAATACTTTGGATATTTTGGTTCACAAAGGAAACCTCGATTTTCTACAAGGAAACGGAACCATCGCCACCGGAAGTTTGCGTCGTCAAGCGCAATGGTTGCACAAATACCCCAATCATAAAGTAGTCGATTTACGCGGAAACGTGAATACCCGAATGCAAAAACTGAACGAAAGCGATTGGAATGGAGCTGTTTTTGCCGCTGCCGGACTCGAACGAATCAACTTAAAACCCACGGATTTTATCGATTTAGATTGGATGATTCCAGCCCCTGCACAAGGAGCGATGGTAATTGTCGCTATGGCAAATGATGAATTTTGTAAAGAGGCAGTGGGTCAACTTAATGACCTTGAAACTGATATTTGTACGTATATAGAAAGACAATTTCTAAAAACTTTAGAAGGCGGTTGTACGGCACCAATTGGAGCAATTGCAAGATTTAACGAAGATTTAATCGAATTTAAAGGAGTGCTTTTTTCAATAGACGGAAAACAAAAATTCGAAGTCGAAAAGTCAGTTTCAATTGGGGAATGGAAGAAACTAGGATTTACATTAGCTAAAGAAATTTTGGATAATGGCGGTGCCGAATTGATGAAAGTAATTAAGGAAACTTTGAAAAAATAATGCAAAATTCCATTAATATTCTATCCACAAAAATACTTTTGAGCAATCAGAAGCAAGCCTTATAAGAGGTTAATTTATTTGAGACTAAATAATAGTTATGACCCAGTTGAACAAAGACATTTTACCAGAAGCTTACAACGAATTTCTTTCGGATGTGGCTACTGCTGTCCAACAACATCGGGTACAAGCCATTCAATCGGTACAAACTATTTCGAACCAACTCTATTGGAACATAGGAGAATTGATTATAAAAAAGCAATTGGAATTTGGTTGGGGAAAATCGGTTATTTTATTATTGAGCAGAGATTTGCCACAGTTAATTGGAGAAGGAGTGAGTTGGTCTCCCCGAAATCTTCAGTTTATGAAGCAATTGGTTGCCGAGTATTCAAATGTGAACCAAGCTGGTTCATATTTAGAAAACACAAATGTGAAACAGCCTGTTTCACATTTGGAATACGTGAAAAAATTGGTTTTAAATACACCTTGGAGGCATAATATTTTAATACTTCAAAAGGTAAAAGAGCCTAAAGCAAGGGTTTTTTATTTAGAACAAACTATCAAAAATAAATACAGTAGTTCTGTACTTTTGCATCAAATTAAGGCAAATGCTTACGAACATTTTACAACAAAACCATCACAGCATAATTTTGCAAAAGCATTGCCCAAACATTTTCAGGAGCAGGCAAGAGAAAGCATAAAAAGTGTTTATAGTCTTGATTTTCTAGATATCAATAAACCTGTTGCTGAAAGAGATTTAGAAAATACAATGGTCGAAAACGTAAAGCGATTGATGCTAGAATTGGGTTATGGTTTTTGTTTTATTGGCAACCAATACCGACTTTCATTAGGAGAGAAAGACTACTATATCGATTTGCTTTTTTATCATAGAATTTTAAAATGTTTGGTGGCTGTCGAATTGAAAGTAGTTGAATTTGAGCCTGAATTTGTTGGAAAACTTGATTTTTATTTGCAATTAATGGACGAACAATTGAAACAGTTGGACGACCAACCCAGTATTGGAATTTTATTGGTTCCAGATAAAAATCATTTAGAAGTAGAATATACCTTGCGAAATGCCAATAAACCAATAGGAGTAGCCGAATATATTTTGAGTAAACAATTGCCAAAAGAGTTAATCGGGAAATTACCAACATCAGAACAATTTCAAAGCATCTTGATTACTGAAACAAAACCAAAAAATACAAAATGAGTACAATCAGCATTCTATCCACAAAAATACTTTTGAGTCATCAAAAGCAAGCCTTATTAAATGCTGGTTTTTCAGTTACCGAAGCCAATTTCATCAAAACCGAAAACTCGGATTTTGACTTAAAAGGAATCAACGAAAATTTAATTTTCACCAGTCAAAATGCTGCTCAAAGCGTATTGCTACATCCAAAATGCGAAGAATTAAAAACGAAAAATGTATTTTGCGTTGGTTTGAAAACCAAAGCATTGTTGGAAGAGAACGGTTTTAATGTCGATGTTTACGTTGATTACGCCTCTGATTTGGCGGAAATTATAACTTTGATATATTCTAGTGAAAGTTATACCTTTTTCAGCGGCAATTTGCGAAAAGAAACCTTGCCAAAAGCCTTGAAAGCAGCCAAAGTCAATTTCAATGAAATTCAAGTGTATGAAACTACTTTGACGCCACAAAAGATAAAAACCGCAGCGGATGGAATTTTGTTTTTCAGTCCGTCAGCTGTGGAAAGTTATTTGAAGGAAAATAAAATAAAAAACGAAATTTGCTTTTGCATTGGCAACACAACCGCCGAAGCTTTGGAAAATAATAAAGTAAAAAATATAATAATCGCCCATCAGCCATCGGTTGAAAATGTGATTGAAGATGTAATAGAAGAATATAAATAAAAAACTTTGCGCCTTTGTGGCAAAAAAACAAGAAATTATGATAAAGAACGATCTATTTTTAAAAGCATTAAGAGGAGAAACAGTAGAACGTCCACCAGTTTGGATGATGCGTCAAGCCGGAAGATTTTTACCTGAATTCCGTGCAATGCGTGATAAATATGATTTTTTTACCCGTTGCGAAACTCCAGAATTAGCTGCCGAAATCACCGTGATGCCTATTCGTAGCATTGGACCGGATGTGGCGATTTTATTCTCGGATATTTTGGTTGTGCCAAGAGCAATGGGAATTCACGTGGAATTGAAAGACAATTTGGGACCCATTATCCCCAATCCAATTCGCACAATGGAACAAGTAAACCAAGTTTATGTTCCTAACATCCAAGAAACGTTGGGTTATGTAATGGATGCTATAAAATTGACCAAAGAAATGTTGAACGATGAGGTGCCATTAATTGGTTTCGCAGGTTCTCCCTGGACAATTTTCTGTTATGCAGTGGAAGGAAAAGGATCAAAAAGTTTTGATACTGCCAAAGGATTTTGTTTTTCAAATCCCGTTGCGGCACACACTTTATTGCAAAAAATCACCGATACCACCATTTTATATTTAAAAGAAAAAGTAAAAGCAGGTTGCGATGCCATTCAGATTTTCGATTCTTGGGGCGGAATGCTTTCGCCGGTGGATTATCAGGAATTCTCTTGGAAATACATCAACCAAATCGTGGAAGCTTTGGCAGACGAAACGCAAGTAATTGTTTTCGGAAAAGGATGTTGGTTCGCGCTTGGCGAAATGGGAAAAAGTAGAGCTTCGGCATTGGGAGTAGATTGGACTTGTACGCCACGAAATGCCCGTTATTTGTCTGGTGGAAACATCACTTTGCAAGGAAATTTCGACCCGTCAAGATTGCTTTCGCCAATTCCTGTTATCAAGAAAATGGTTCATGAAATGATCGACGAATTCGGAAAAGACAAATATATCGCCAATTTAGGTCACGGAATTTTACCAAATATTCCTGTAGATCATGCCAAAGCATTTATTGATGCGGTGAAAGAGTATAGGCAAAAGTAGGTAGTTTTCAGGCAACTGGACTAAATCCAGCTTTACAAAATGTACCGAGCCGATGGCTCTCATACGTTCGTAAAAGTTCCGTAGGAACGGCGTATATTGTAGCAACGGATTTTAATCCGTTGGCGTAGGAACGGTGTATATTGTAGCAACGGATTTTAATCCGTTGGCGTAGGAACGGTGTATATTGTAGCAACGAATTTTAATCCGTTGGCGTAGGAACGATATGTTTTGTGTCAACGTATTCAATCCATTGGATAATAAATAATTAAACAATGTTAAACAAAGGATTACGCGATCAGGAAAGCATCCGAATAGATAATATTCTACGGCTATTGCATTCTTTGGTTTTGCCTGAATTTTGGAATGTTGAAGACACAAGTCTTGTTGAAGATATCTTGAAAGATCTGGGTTTAAACATTCAAAGTTTGATTGCTATTTCTGAAGAAGATTTGATTATTCATCTTTTGCGATGTCATTTAGATTGGAATCAGTTAGAGCAATTTGCCGATTTTTTGATTAAAATATCCAAAGAAAATCCGTTTGATTTTTCCCAAAAATCCATTGCGATTTACGACTATGTTCAAAAGGAAAGCAAGACTTTTTCGTTTGAAATATTTAATAAAATAGCTGCTGCAAAAGCAAATTTATAATGAAAAATAAATTTTACCAATACATACAAAACCTTCAAGACCAGATATGCAAAGGATTGGAAGAGGCTGATGGAACAACAAAATTCCGTGAGGATCTTTGGGAACGACCAGAAGGCGGAGGAGGACGAACACGCGTGATAGAAAACGGAGCAGTTTTCGAAAAAGGCGGTGTCAATATTTCGGCAGTTCACGGGAAATTACCGGACAGTATGCAGAAATTATTCAACGTGGGCGAAGCCGATTTTTTTGCCTGTGGATTGAGTTTGGTTTTGCATCCAAAAAATCCAATGGTGCCAACGGTTCACGCTAATTGGCGCTATTTCGAAATGTATGACCCTTCGACTTCGCTCAGTACAGGCTCACGGAAAGTGATTCAGCAATGGTTTGGCGGCGGACAAGATTTGACTCCTTATTATTTGTTTGAAGAAGATGCAAAACATTTTCATCAAACCTGTAAAACCGCTTGCGACAAACATAATCCTGATTTTTATCCAAAATTTAAAAAACAATGTGACGCTTATTTTTGGAACGCACATCGCAATGAAGCCCGAGGAATTGGCGGATTGTTTTTCGATTATTGCAAAGCAACGGAACAAATGTCAATGGAAAACTGGTTCGACTTTGTGACTGAAGTGGGAAATAGTTTCCTCGAAGCTTATGTTCCAATTGTGGAGAAAAGAAAAAATTTACTATATTCGGACGCCAATAGAACTTGGCAAGAAATCCGTCGTGGTCGTTATGTCGAATTCAATTTGGTACACGACAAAGGCACATTATTTGGCTTGAAAACCAACGGAAGAATCGAAAGCATTTTGATGAGTTTGCCGCCACACGTGCAGTGGGTTTATGACCATCATCCTGAAAAAGGAAGCGAAGAAGAAAAATTATTGAAAGTATTAGAAAAACCAAAAAATTGGATTGCAGATTGATGATTAACGATTTATGATTTCAGATTTCCTGGCATCGTCAATCTATTAAATCAAAAATCTACAATCGTTAATCTTAAATCATATATCCTATGTTCCCATTACAAAGAAATCGTCGTTTAAGAACCAACGAATCCATTCGTTCCCTAGTTCGTGAAACCTCATTAAGTCCAACTGATTTTATGCTCCCAATGTTTGTTGCCGAAGGCAAAGACGTGAAAATCCCCATTGCATCGATGCCTGGAATTTACCGTCATTCCTTGGATAACACCATTAAGGAAGTCAAAGAAGCTTGGGATTTGGGGATAAAAGCTGTCAATATTTACGTAAAAGTGAGCGAAAGCCTGAAAGACAATGCAGGTGTCGAGGCTTGGAACAAAAACGGATTGATGCAGCAAACCATTCGCGCTATCAAAGATGCCGTTCCTGAAATGATTGTGATGCCTGACGTAGCCTTGGATCCGTATTCCATCTACGGTCACGACGGAATTATCAAAAACGGACAAGTAGTCAACGATGCCACAATCGAGGCTTTAACGTTAATGAGTTTGAGTCACGCCGAAGCCGGTGCCGATTTTGTTGCGCCAAGTGATATGATGGACGGTCGCGTGCTTGCCATTCGCAAAGCTTTGGAGGAAAATGGACATCACAATGTGGGAATTATGAGTTACAGTGCCAAATATGCTTCGGCATTTTACGGCCCATTTCGGGATGCTTTAGATTCTGCTCCAGTAGATTTAAACAATGTTCCTAAAGACAAAAAAACCTACCAAATGGATTATGCCAATCGCATCGAAGCCATTCGCGAAACATTGGATGATGTTGCCGAAGGAGCCGATATTGTGATGGTAAAACCAGGAATGGCGTACCTTGACATCGTTCGCGAAGTGAAAAATGCCGTTCACGTTCCAGTGGCGGTGTACCAAGTTTCCGGCGAATACGCGATGGTAAAAGCCGCTGCCGAAAGAGGCTGGTTGGATCACGACCAAATTATGATTGAACAATTATTTTGCATCAAAAGAGCCGGAGCCAATATTATTTCTACCTATTTTGCCAAGGAAGCAGCCAGACTTTTAAATAAATAAATTATGAAAAAAATTGTATTCTTATTATCCATTTTGATATTCATTTCTTGTAAAAAAGAGAACCAAGAATCTTTTGGCAAACCCGAAACAACAACCGAAGTTCAAAAACCCGAAGATTTAGGAAAGGAAATTTTTCTAGGAAAAGGAGCTTGCATCGCTTGTCACAAGCCAGATGTAAAACTCGTGGGGCCAAGTTTGCAAGACATTGCCAAAATCTATAAAGACAAAAACGGCGATATGGTTACCTTCTTTAAAGGCGAAGGCGAGCCACTTGTTGACCCAACACAATTCGAAATTATGAAACCTAATTTTGCCGTAACTAAAACTTTTTCTGATGAAGAATTAAAAGCCTTGGAAGCTTATGTATATTCGAATTTAAAGTAAAAAACAGAAAAAGCATTTGGTTTTCCAAATGCTTTTTCTGTTTTCAACAACATCTATTTCAAAGGATTTAAGTGTTTTTTAAACTTACTTTATTCCTCCAAAAGCACCAAAACAACTGTTTTTATGTAAAATTTCGGTGCTCGAAAAACCTACTTTTTTCATTAAGTCCAATTGATAATTCATCGATCTTGGCGTATCTTCTTTTTTGATATAATCAAACACTTTTTGTTGGTATGTTTCGCCTCCTTGTTGTTTTAGATAATTAGCATACATTTTCCAAACTAATTTATTTACTGCCGTGTTTTCTTGGAAAATCAAATCCGAAATCATCAAACAACCGCCAGGTTTTAGGCAGTCGAATAATTTTTGGAAAACAAATTCCCAGTCGGCATCTTCTCTTAAATGATGCAAAACCGCTCCTGCTAAAATGATATCAAAATGATTTTTGGGTAAATTGATCTCACGAATATCGCCCTGAATTGCTTCTATTTTCCCATTGGTAACTTCTGTAACTCGTTGACAGGCTTTATCCAACATGTTTTGACTCAAATCAATTAAAGTACAATTTAAGTTTGGCAATTTCGATACCATTTTCAAGCTATAATTTCCGGCTCCACAACCCAAATCCAAAAGTGTTGTTGCATCAGGTTTTACAGCTTTTGCAGCCGAAGTTAAAAGTTCCAAAGAAAGTGTTGCATCTATCGTAGCGACCTGACCAGTTTCTAAGTTCGAAAAGCGTTCTACCTCATTATCGAAGCGTTCTCTGATTTCTGTAACTGTTGATTTTTTCATAATTATTTTTTTAACAAACCTAGAATTTTTATATATGACTTAAAAATACTTATTTTGTCAATAATTAATACTTATTAAGTATACATGGAATTGCGTCATTTAAAATATTTCTTGAAACTAGCCGAAGAATTGAGCTTTGTTCGGGCTGCGGAAAAATTATTTATTTCTCAGCCACCATTGAGTCGCCAAATCAAAGAATTGGAAACTGAAATAGGAGCGCAGCTTTTTGAACGCAATAATAAACGCGTAGTACTAACCGATGCGGGGAAATTCTATGAAAAAGAAATACGAGAAGTATTAAAAAATATCGAACGCATCAATATTCAAACCAAAAAAATAAGTGAAAATGAAAGTGGGGAGTTTCGAATTGCCTATGTGAGTTCTACTTTTTCGGGAGACATTTCAGAATTAATTCAGTATTTATCAACTCAATACCCTTATGTAAATTTCAGATTGTATGAAGTGCCCACAGTCAAACAAATCAAGGCTTTAGAAGAATTCAAAATTGATTTAGGAATTGTTCGCGCTCCTGTACATTCGCCCAAAATAACAACCCAACTTTGGTTCAAAGACAGTTTTTCCTTGGTATTCAACAATAAATTATACGCAATTCATTCAGAACAGGATATCGAAAAATTGAGTGAAACTACCTTTGTGTTTTTCAACAAAGAATATGCGCCGCAATATTATGATAATCTAGTTGAAATATGTGCAAAATTCGGCTTTACGCCAAAAGTAGTTCACGAGTCGAACAATGTTTCTTCGATTATTCAGCTAGTGAAAAATGGATTGGGAGTTTCCATTGTTCCCACTACTATTTTAAAAAGTCATGTATCACCAGAATTGGGTTTTGTGGAACTTAAATCAGTAGGTCTTTTTACCGATATTTTATTGGCAACACCCAAAGATCACGATTCTGAGATCACGAAAACTGCGATTGAATTTTTGAAGAAGAAATAGTATTCTAATAGTTTAATTTTGCATTTATAATTATCTATAACGAAATTTAAAGTTAAATAATTTACTTTTATCAAATGGAAATCGCTTACGTCAAAACGCCTTTAGGAATCGCTAAAATAATGGGCGATGAAAAAGGCATTTCGGTAATTTCCATGTCAGATGAAGGTGAAATTTCCACAATAATTCCAGCTATTTTGCAAGAATCCGTTTCGCAACTCAACGACTATTTCGAAGGAAAAAGAAATGATTTCACCTTCAAATTAAATCCATCCGGAACCGAATTCCAGCAAAAAGTTTGGAAAGGATTACTCGAAATTCCTTTCGGGAAAACTATTAGTTATATGGAATTGTCCAAGAAATTGGGTGATGTCAAAGCGATTCGCGCCGTGGCTTCGGCCAATGGTAAAAACCCGCTTTGGATTGTGGTTCCCTGTCACAGAGTCATTGGAACTGATGGTTCGCTTACCGGTTATGCCGGAGGATTGTGGCGCAAAAAATGGTTGTTGGAACACGAAAAGCCGTCTGATCAGCAAAGTTTGTTTTAAGAAAGACACGAATTGCACGAATTTTCACTAATTTAAATATATTGGAGTATAAAAATTACTAAATTTAGAACTTCAAAAGTTTGTGAAATTCGTTTTTTAAATAAATCGTTATGATCGAAAAAATAAACCTCAACAACATTCTGTTTCTCGACATCGAAACCGTTCCGGAAGTAGCTAATTTCAATGAGTTGGATGCCGAAATGAAAGACCTTTGGGAACACAAAACCCAATACCAGCGTAAAGACGAATACACTCCGGAAGACTTTTATGAACGAGCGGGAATTTGGGCCGAGTTTGGAAAAATTGTCTGTATTTCCGTGGGCTATTTTACCATCAAAGGTGACATTCGGAATTTTAGGGTGACATCTTTTTTTGGAGACGAAAAGAAAATCTTGCACGATTTCATCAATCTTTTGAATAATCATTTCAATCAACCGCAGCACGTTTTGTGTGGTCATAATGCCAAGGAATTCGACATTCCGTTTATCGCTCGCCGAATGATTATTAATAATATTGCCATTCCGAACAAGCTTAATTTGTTTGGTAAAAAACCTTGGGAAATCCCACATTTAGACACTTTGGAATTATGGAAATTTGGTGATTATAAGCACTACACTTCCTTGAAATTAATGTGTAAAGTTCTCGGGATTCCATCACCAAAAGGAGATATCGACGGTAGCCAAGTAGGTCACGTTTTCTATGTCGAAAAAGATATAGACCGTATTGTGACCTATTGCGAAAAAGACACCATTGCCGTGGCGCAAATTTTCTTGCGTTTACGAAGAGAAGATTTGTTGATTGAGGAAGAGATTATTCACGTTTAAGATTTCAATTATTGTCATTGCAATTGATAATTGCAATTGCCATTGATTTATTACATTTACAAAAAAACAGGTTATGGTATTAAGTAGGTTTTGGCTCGCAATCTTCATTTCGTCGATTGCTTTTATTGTAGTGAGTTTATTTATAGGAAACAGTTACACCATCGATTTTGTATTGAATGGTAAGAAAGACGATCCTATTTTAATATCCGAAAAATACATACACCAATTACCTGCTTTTATAAAAGACAGCATTGCCAATGCGCCAGATAAAACGATGGTAATTAATAATATTACTACTAATCCTGATACGACTTATGTGTATTCCGCTAAAACAGTCAAAATCTATAGTGGTGTTCAGAAATCGGATGGACTTTTACCAACTTGTAAAAACACAGTTTTAGATTTAATTATTCCTTTGATAGCTTATTTGGCTTTCTTTTGCGGATTAATGGAGCTACTTATTGTTTCTGGTGCAGCCGAAAAATTGGCCAAAGCACTTAGTCCGGTTTTTGTAAAAGTATTTCCAAGTGTTCCCAAAAATCACGAATCGATTTCCTATATGACCTTGAATTTTGCAGCCAATTTTTTAGGATTGGATTCAGCTGCAACGCCATTTGGATTAAAAGCGATGGAAAGCTTGCAAACGCTTAATCCCGATAAAGACAAGGCGAGCGATGCCCAAATTATGTTTCTGTGTTTGCACGCAGCTGGTTTAACTTTAATTCCAACTTCTATCATTGGTTATCGTGCTGCCGAAAATGCCGCGAATCCGGCCGATGTAATGTTGCCTTGTATCATCACTTCGTTTATTGGTACAATTGCAGCCTTTTTGATTGTCGGAATCAGACAAAAAGTAAATTTCAAAAGTGCGACTTTAGTGGTTGGTTTGATGACTGTTATTGCTGCGATTGTAGGATTGTTAATGTATGTGAATCAGTTGGATTTAATAGGTAAAAACTTTTTTACGGCCAACCTTTCCGGGTTGATGTTAGTCGCTATTATTGGGTTTACATTGGTGTTTTCGCTTATACACGAGAAAAAATTCGTCAACCAAGAAACGACTATTTTTGACACTTTTGTAACTGGAGCCAACAATGGATTGAAAACAGGAATTACCATTTTTCCTTATGTTTTAGCAATGTTGGTAGCTATTTCACTATTTAGAAACAGTGGCTTATTTGAAATTATCAGCAATTGGCTTTCTTTTGTTTTCTCTCATTTGGGTGTAAATAAAGAAATTACCGATGCCTTACCTGTGGCGATGCTTAGACCTTTTAGTTCAGGTGGTTCGCGAGGATTTATGATTGATTCGATGCGTACTTTTGGTGTTGATTCTTTCACCGGAAGGCTAAGTTCTATTTTTCAATGTAGCGCCGAGACTACGTTTTATGTTATCGCCGTCTATTTTGGATCTGTTAAAATTAAAAGCACTCGTTACACTTTGAGTACCATGCTTTTGGTAGATTTAGTTTGCGTGATTACGGCTATTTTTGTGGCGAGCTGGTTTTTTTAAATCAACTCGTAATGAAAAAATGTTTTGTGTACAACGGATTAAAATCCGTTACTACAAAATGCTCCGAGCCGATTGCTCTGTGTAATGGATGAAATGCGAAAGTTCCGTAGGAACGACAAATATTGTAGCAACGGATTTTAAACCGTTGGCATAGTAACAAATCATAAAACAACAACAAATATGGCAAATACCTATCATCAAGTTTACATTCAGGTTGTTTTTGCGGTAAAATACCGAGAAGCAGTTATTGCAAATGAATGGAAATCAATATTGTTTGGTGTAATTGGTAATTTGATAAATGAAACGGGATGTAAAACTATTATTGTAAATGGAGTTGAAGATCATGTTCATTGTTTCTTAGGTCTTAAACCAGTAGTTTCAATCTCGGAACTAATGAAAACCGTTAAAGCAAAATCTTCAAAATATATTAATGACAATCATTTGACAAAGTCAAGGTTTGAATGGCAGGAAGGTTATGGTGTCTTTTCGTATAGTCATTCCCAAATTGATTCGGTTTATAAATATATTGCCAATCAAGAAGAGCATCATAAGAAACAGCAGTTTAAAGAAGAATATTTAGAATTTTTGGATAAGTTTGAAGTTCCGTTTGATGAAAGATATGTTTTTGAGGAGTTGATATGAACCGAGCCTATGGCTCTTTGTTGTTTATGGCAGGCTGGATAAACTGGACTAAAGTCCAGCCTTACAAAATGTGCCGAGCCTCTGGCTCTTATCTGTGCGAAAAGTCCCGTAGGGACGGTGTATTTTGTAGCAACGGATTTCAATCCGTTGGCATAGGAGGGATGGTGTTTTGTAGCAACGGATTTTAATCCGTTGGCGTAGGAACGATGATGTATTTTGTAATGGATTTTAATCTTTGTAATTTTAATCCGTTGAGGAATTTTTTGGTCATTTTTTACCAATTCACACCCTTTAATTTATAACAATTCTAAAGCATAAGTTGATATAAATCGCAATGAATTTCTTCTGCAATTCTTATATTTACATTTCAAAAAATCATACTATGGACTTTATATACCAGGATCCTTATCCAATTTTAAAAGACGATACCCAATACCGCAAAATCACTTCCGATTTTGTAAAAACAGAAAAACTAGGCGATAGAGAAATCTTGACGGTTGACCCCAAAGGGTTGGAATTGTTGGCTCAAGAAGCATTGAAAGATGTTTCGTTTATGTTGCGAACGGCACATTTAGAAAAGCTAAAAGCCATTCTTGACGATCCAGAAGCAACAGATAATGACCGTTTCGTGGCTTACAATTTATTACAAAATGCAGTGGTGGCAATTGAGGGAGAATTACCTTCTTGTCAAGACACCGGAACAGCGATTGTAATGGCCAAAAAAGGCGAAAATGTATATACGGGAGTGGATGATGCCGAATGGCTTTCAAAAGGGATTTTTAATACGTATCAAGAAAGAAATCTTCGTTATTCCCAAATTGTACCCATCAGTATGTTTGAAGAAAAAAACTCAGGTTCGAATCTTCCGGCGCAGATTGATATTTATGCCAAAAAAGGTGCTTCTTATGAGTTTTTGTTTTTAGCAAAAGGAGGAGGTTCTGCCAATAAAACCTATTTGTACCAACAAACAAAATCATTGTTGAATGAAAAATCAATGGATGCTTTCGTTCGAGCCAAAATCAAAGATTTAGGAACTTCTGCTTGTCCACCGTATCACTTGGCGTTTGTAGTGGGAGGAACTTCTGCCGAAGCGAATTTAGCTGCGGTTAAGAAAGCATCAGCAGGTTATTTTGACAATCTTCCTACTTCAGGAAATATGGCTGGTCAGGCTTTCCGCGATTTAGAATGGGAAAAACGAGTGCAAATTATATGTAAA
>Ga0209123_1002642_pt1 | contig 14678 bp, 14 predicted proteins | sample BarGraIncu00431A_FD_184500 | JGI IMG/M metagenome (GOLD analysis project Ga0209123, IMG submission 184500) | Arctic peat soil microbial communities from Barrow, Alaska, USA - Barrow Graham LP Incubations 004-31A (SPAdes) (version 2) | ecosystem: Environmental > Terrestrial > Soil > Wetlands >...
CGCGTGGCATGCTCTTCTATAGGCTGATTGAGCAGGCGTTAGTAGCCACACCGGTGACCTACAGAGAGGTTGTCGAACCACGCATATCGACAGATACGGGTCTCAAGGAGCTAAGTGGATAGCCCGTTGTTATATCCAGTATAGTTTGACGCCATGTTTCTTGACCTGTGCTTGGTTTTTGAGCAACGCCCGCCATCGCAGCACTGGCGCCACTTTGCAGAGTTATCCCGAAAGTTATCAACAACGTAGGCCACAGGTCGCGGGGGTAACTCATCGCCGCGCCGCCCGGGCCTTGGAAAGATAAGCAAGCGCCGCTACGATGCGCGCATGTGCTCCCACTACCAAGCCATCAAGGAACGCGAACGCTACATTCGCCACTTCGGCGTGGCGCCGCCAGACGATCTGGGCAAGGTAGATATGTGGCCAGGCTATTTGGGCAGTTTTATCCGCCGTCACCCTCATGCAGATGTGGGTGACGAAGCCGTGCCGCAGCGCGAAGCCCTGACTGGCTTGTTCGGCCTGGTGCCGCACTGGTCGCTCGACACCACGATCACACGGCACACCTACAACGCGCGCAGCGAGACGGTGGCAACGAAGCCCAGCTTTAGGGATGCATGGAAGCGCGCCCAGCACTGCATCATTCCGGCCGACGCCTTCTTTGAGCCGGATTGGCGCAGCGGCAAGGCCATTCCCACACGCATCGAGCGCGTGGATGGCGCACCGATGGGGCTGGCTGGCCTATGGTCATGGTGGAAGTCGCCGCAGGGCGAGGTGGTCCACAGCTACACGATGCTGACCATCAATGCCGAAGATCATGCTTTGATGCGGCTGTTTCACAAGCCGACCGATGAAAAGCGCATGGTGGTGATCCTGCCCGAGGACCGACATGACGATTGGCTCGATGCCACGCCCGAACACAGCCACGCGTTCCTGCGCCATTACCCGGCACAAGCGTTGCAGGCGATACCGACATCTGCCCCGCCCGTAGCCCTGTCTCAATGACAACAGGTTCGGCGTACTTGGTCCGCCTAGGCAATCTCGGTCGCCGCCCGACTCTTGACTGATCACCAGCAGCAGCCGGCAAAGGCCGGGCATCCAGCCGTCCAGCGCGACCATGGGCCTGCTACCCCCGGCCGCAGGGCTCATGGCCCGCATACACTCACCGGATGGCCAGCCCCAACCCCAACCTCTCCTCTTTCATCTGGTCGGTCGCCGATCTGCTGCGCGGTGACTTCAAGCAATCTGAATACGGCAAGGTCATCCTGCCTTTCACCGTGCTGCGCCGCCTCGACTGCGTGCTCGACCCCACCAAGGCCGCCGTGCTGGCCGAGAAAGCCACGCGCGAGGCCGCCGGCCTTAACGCCGAGCCCTTCCTGCTGCGCAAGGCCGGCCAGTTCTTCTACAACACCTCGCCGCTTGATCTGAAGAAGCTCATGGGCGACCAGGACCACATTGGCGAGAACCTGCGCGCCTACATGCAGGCGTTTTCGCCGGCCGTGCGCGACATCTTTGAGAGCTTTGAGTTCCACACCCAGATCGACAAGCTCGCCAAGTCCGGCTTGCTCTATCAGGTTGCCGAAAAATTCACCACCATCGACCTGCACCCCGACGTTGTCAGCAACGCCGAAATGGGCGCGGTGTTTGAGGAGTTGATCCGCAAGTTCGCCGAGCTGTCCAATGAAACCGCCGGTGAGCACTTCACGCCGCGTGAGGTGATCCGCCTGATGGTCAACCTGCTCTTCATCGAGGACGATGCTGCCCTGACCAAGCCCGGCGTCGTGCGCTCGCTGTATGACCCCACAGCGGGCACCGGCGGCATGTTGAGCGTGGCCGGTGAGCACCTGGGCCAACTCAACCCCGACGCCCGCCTCGTCATGTACGGCCAGGAGCTCAACCCCGAGTCCTACGCCATCTGCAAGGCCGACATGCTGATCAAGGGCCAGGACATTGCCAACATCATCTTTGGCAACACCCTGTCCAATGACGGCTTGACCGGCAAGGTGTTTGACTACAGCCTGTCCAATCCGCCCTTTGGCGTCGAGTGGAAAAAGATCGAGAGCCAGATTCGCAAAGAGTTTGAGCAACAGGGCTTTAACGGCCGCTTTGGCCCCGGCCTGCCGCGTGTCAGCGATGGCTCGCTGCTGTTCTTGCTGCACCTGATCGCCAAGATGCGCCCCGCAGTGGACGGCGGCAGCCGCTTTGGCATCGTGCTCAACGGCTCGCCGCTGTTCACCGGCGGCGCCGGCAGTGGCGAGAGCGAGATTCGCCGCTACGTGCTGGAGAACGATCTGGTCGAGGCCATCATCGCGCTGCCGACCGACATGTTCTACAACACCGGCATCAGCACCTACGTCTGGATTGTCAGCAACCGCAAGCCCAAGGCGCGCCAAGGCAAGGTGCAACTGATCGACGCCAGTACCTTCTGGCAAAAGATGCGCAAGACCCTGGGCTCCAAGCGCAAGGAACTCAGCCCGACCCATATCGACGACATCACCCGCCTGTTTGGCAACTTTGAAGAACTGACCCGCGACGGCGTGCCGATCAGCCGCATCTTCGCCAACGACGCGTTTGGCTACCACACCATCACCGTCGAGCGCCCTGAGCGCGATGCGGCCGGCCAGATCGTGCTCGGCACCAAGGGCAAGGCCAAGGGCAAGCCGGTGCCGGACTCCAGCCTGCGCGACACCGAGAACGTGCCGCTCAGTGACGACATCGCCGCCTACTTCAAACGCGAAGTGCTTCCTCATGCGCCCGACGCCTGGATTGACACCGAGAAAACCAAGATCGGCTATGAAATTCCGTTCAACCGCCACTTCTACGTCTTCAAGCCGCCGCGTCCGCTGGCCGAGATTGATGCCGAACTCAAAGGCGTGACCGACCGCATCCTGACCATGATCAACGGGCTGACGGCATGAGCTTTCCGCGCTACCCGGAATACAAGGACAGCGGCGTGGAGTGGTTGGGGCAGGTGCCGGGGCATTGGGCGGTGAAGCGGCTGCGCTTCGTGGCCGAGCTCAATCCATCCAAGTCGGAGACAGCGGGCATTGAACGTGACACGCTTGTATCTTTCCTTCCAATGGATGCGATTGGCGAAGACGGTTCATTGCGTCTCGACGTAGAGAAACCAGTCGGCGAACTGGAAAGCGGCTACACATATTTTCGTGATGGCGATGTCACAGTCGCAAAGATCACGCCTTGCTATGAGAACGGCAAAGGAGCACTTATGTTGGGTTTGCTGAACGGCATTGGGTTCGGCACCACCGAGCTAATCGTCGCTCGACCCAAGGCAGAGGAAATTACTGGGCCGTATTTGCACTACCTCTTCATATCCCCTGACTTTCGCAGCCTCGGCGAATCACATATGTACGGCGCAGGTGGTCAAAAGCGCGTACCGGATGCATTTGTTCGCAACTTTGCGACTGCATTTCCACCCGTTCCCGAACAAACCCAAATCGCCGCCTTCCTCGACCTCGAAACCGCGAAGATTGATGCGCTGGTGGCCGAGCAGCGCCGCCTGATGGCGTTGCTGAAAGAAAAGCGTCAGGCCGTGATCTCCCACGCCGTCACCCGGGGCCTGAACCCCCACGCCCCCATGAAGCCGTCGGGCATCGAATGGCTGGGGGATGTGCCGGCGCATTGGGAATTGAAACGACTGAAGTATCTCGGCGATGCGATCACCGGACTGACCTACAGCCCAGCGGACGTCGTGGAGGACGACTCAAACGGAACACTCGTACTGAGATCATCAAATGTTCAACGCGGGTTGATCACGTTTGACGACAACGTGTATGTTTCAGCCAAAATCCCGGAGGAGTTGGTCACACAAGTTGATGATATTTTGATTTGCTCGAGAAATGGAAGTCGGGCCTTGATAGGCAAAAACGCGACTATCGACAAGACTTCTGCCGGTCTTACGTTTGGCGCATTTATGACGGTGTTTCGCAGCAAACACAGCGCATATTTGTCATGTGTGTTGAATTCACCGTTGTTTGAGTTTCAATCCGGCGCGTTTATGACTTCGACGATTAACCAATTGACCATTGGTGTCCTGAATAATTTTGAAGTGCCGCTGCCACCAAAGAACGAGCAAACAGCTATCGCAGCCTTTCTTGCCACTGAATCCAACAAATTTGACACCCTCACCGCCGAAGCCCAGCGCGCCATCGACCTGCTGCAAGAGCGCCGCACCGGGCTGATCTCCGCCGCCGTCACGGGTCAGATTGATGTGCGCAAAATCACCGAGAAGGAAGCCGCATGAACGCGACACCCAAAACCATTCAAATCTTTCTGCCAAGTGGCGATCCGCGTGGCATCCGAGTGGCCGAGATCACGACCCGCATCGTGCAGGTGATTGAAGTGCCGCGCAGTCTGCTCGCTGACTTCATAAAGACGCCTGAAAGCGACCAAGTCGCGCTTTACTTCTTGTTTGGTGAGGCTGAGGACGGCACAGAGCAAAAGGTCTACATCGGCCAGACGGGCGATCTGCGCGCGCGTTTGGCGAAGCACAACAAGGAAAAGGAGTTCTGGCAACGTGCGCTGGTCCTCATATCCCGCACCAACAGCCTGACCCAGACTCATGCGCTTTTCTTGGAATGGCACTGCCTTCAAGCCTGCCGAAAGGCGGGACGGTATGCAGATGAAAATGGCAACAGCGGCAGCAAGCCACACACGCCCCGGCCCTTGGAGGCTGACTGCGTGGAGATTTTTGAGACCGGACATACACTGCTGGCTACCCTCGGTTTCCCGATTTTTGACGCGGTAGCCAAACCCGTCGAGACAACCCAAGCCGGCGAAATATTTTTCTGCAAAGCCTCAGGTGCAAACGGTCAGGGCCTTTATACGCCGGAGGGGTTCGTGGTTCTGAAAGGTTCCATCGGCCGCAAAGAAAATGTTCCATCCATCGTTGGCACGTCGGGCGAACGACTTCGGATCAGGCTTGTTGAGTCAGGCGTAATGCGCGAAGTGGACGATAAGGTGGTCTTCGAGAAAGATCACTTGTTTCGGTCACCCAGCATGGCGGCGTTGGCACTGATGGGTAGGACCTGTAACGGATGGGTTGATTGGAAGACAAAAAGCGGTAAGACGCTCGATGCGGTGAAGCGCCAAGTGGCGATATGAGACGCGGCTCAAGATAAAAACCGGGAGGGCCAATGAGCCTGCACAAAGAAATCAGCTTCGAGTCCGAGATTTGCCAGCACCTGGGCACCAACGGCTGGCTTTACGCCGAGGGCGATGCGGCGGGCTACGACCGCGCTCGCGCCCTGTTCCCGGCCGACGTGCTGGCCTGGGTCCAGGCGACACAGCCCAAGGCTTGGGACACCCTCACCAAGAACCACGGCGCCAAGGCCGATGAGACGCTGCTGACCCGCCTGCGCGATCAGCTCGACCAGCGCGGCACCTTGGATGTGCTGCGCCACGGCATTGAGTTGCTGGGCCTTAAAACCTCGCTCAAGCTGGCCGAGTTCAAGCCGGCCCTCGCCATCAACCCCGACATCCTTGCCCGTTACGCCGCCAACCGGTTGCGCGTGGTGCGCCAAGTGCGCTACTCCCTGCACAACGAGAACAACATCGACTTGGTGCTGTTTCTCAACGGCCTACCGGTCGCCACGGTCGAGCTCAAGACCGACTTCACCCAATGCATTGGAGACGCCATCGACCAGTACCGCTTTGACCGCCACCCCAAGCCCAAGGGTCAGCCCGCCGAGCCGCTGTTGTCCTTTCCTGCCGGCGCGCTGGTCCATTTCGCGGTCAGCAACAGCGAGGTCGCCATGGTCACCCACTTGGCCGGCCCAGCCACGGTGTTCCTGCCCTTCAACCTGGGCAACGAGGGCGCCGCCGGCAACCCTGTGAACCCCGCCGGCGGCCACCGCACCGCCTATCTGTGGGAACAAGTCTGGGCGCGGGCAAGTTGGCTCGAAATTCTGGGCCGCTACCTGATCACCCAGCGCGACAAGAAAAAACAGATCGAGAAGGTCATCTTCCCGCGCTACCACCAGTTGGACGTCACGCGCAAGCTCCAGAGCGCCGTGCTGGCTGACGGCCCCGGTGGCAAGTACCTGATCCAGCACTCTGCCGGTTCCGGCAAGACCAATTCGATTGCCTGGACCGCGCATTTTCTGGCCGAGTTGCACGACGCCCAGAACAAAAAGATGTTTGACACCGTGCTGGTTGTGTCGGACCGCAATGTGATCGACGCTCAGTTGCAGGAGGCGTTATTTGACTTTCAGCGCACCACCGGCGTGGTGGCGACGATCAAGAACACCGACGGCTCCAAGAGCGCCGCGCTGGCGGCAGCGCTGGACGGCAGCAAGAAGATCGTGGTCTGCACGATCCAGACCTTCCCTTTTGCGCTGGAGGCCGTGCGCGAGCTGGCAGCGACCAAGGGCAAGCGCTTCGCGGTGATCGCCGACGAGGCACACAGTTCACAGGCGGGCGAGGCAGCAGCGAAGCTCAAGGCCGTGCTGAGCCCCGCCGAGCTGGCCGACCTGTCTGATGGTGGCGAGGTCAGTACCGAGGACCTCCTGGCTGCGCAGATGGCGTCCCGCGCCGATGATGCTGGCATCACCTTTGTCGCCTTCACCGCCACGCCCAAGAACAAGACCCTGGAGCTGTTCGGCACGCGCCCGGACCCGACGCGCAAGCCAGCACCGGACAACGTGCCCAAGCCGTTTCACGTCTATTCCATGCGCCAGGCGATCGAGGAAGAGTTCATCCTTGACGTGCTGCAGAACTACACGCCCTACAGCCTGGCCTTCCGGTTGGCGCACGAGGGTAAGGAACTCGACAACAAGGAAGTCGAGCGCAGCGCCGCCCTGAAGCGAATCATGGGCTGGGTGCGGCTACACCCCTACAACATTGCCCAGAAGGTGGAGATCGTCGTGGAGCACTTCCGCGAGTTCGTGTCGCCGCTACTCAACGGCAAAGCCAAGGCCATGGTGGTGGTTGGCAGCCGCCTGGAGGCGGTGCGCTGGCAACTGGCCATCGACAAGTACATCAAGGACCACGGCTACAGCATCGGCACGCTGGTTGCCTTTTCCGGCGAGGTCAACGACAAGGAGTCCGGCTCTGACGGTTTCACCGAAAACAGCCCGGCGCTGAACCCCAAGCTCAAGGGCCGTGACATCCGCGAAGCCTTCAAAGGGGAAGAGTATCAAATCCTGCTGGTGGCGAACAAGTTCCAGACTGGCTTTGATCAGCCGCTGCTGTGCGGCATGTATGTTGACAAGCGCCTGGCCGGCATCCAGGCGGTGCAGACCCTCTCGCGCCTGAACCGTGCCCACCCCGGTAAGGACACCACCTACGTGCTGGACTTCGTGAACGACCCTGAGGAGGTGCTGGCCTCCTTCAAGGCCTACTACGCCACGGCGGAGCTGTCGGCGACGACGGACCCCAACCTCGTCTTCAACCTGCGCGCAAAGCTGGACGCCGCCGGGCACTACGACGACTTTGAGGTGGACCGCGTGGTGGAAGCGGACATCAAGGGCGTCAAACAGAGCGAGCTGGTCGCGGCGATTGCCCCCGTGGAAGACCGCCTGATGAAGCGCTACAAGGCGGCCCAGGCGGCACTGAAGCTGGCCAAGGATAAGGTGGCCAATGCACCGAAGGAAAGGCCGGACGAAGCAGCCAAGAAGGCAGTTCAAGCCGCACAGGATGAACTGGACGCCCTGATCCTGTTCAAGGGTGACATGGCCGCCTATCTGCGCCTGTACACCTTCCTGTCACAGATTTTTGACTACGGCAACACAGCCATTGAGAAGCGCGCCATCTTCTACAAGCGCCTGCTGCCGCTGCTGGAGTTCGGCCGCGAGCGCGAAGGCATCGATCTGTCCAAGGTAGTGTTGACGCATCACCACCTGAAAGACCAGGGTCAGCGGACTTTGCCGCTGGGCGATGGTGAAACGCCCAAAATCGATCCGATCACGGAGGCCGGTGGCGGCAGCGTGCAGGAGAAAGAAAAAGCTTGGCTGGACGCCATCATCGAGAAGGTCAACGACCTCTTCGACGGCGAACTCACCGACCAGGACAAGCTGGTCTATGTGAACAACGTCCTCAAGGGCAAGTTGCTGGAATCAGCCACGCTACAGCAGCAAGCGACCAACAACACCAAAGAACAGTTTGCCAACTCGCCTGATCTGAAGACTGAACTGCTGAACGCCATCATGGGCGCTCTGGACGCGCACACACTGATGAGTAGTCAGGCACTAAATTCGATCACGGTGCAGGGAGGGTTGAAAGACATTTTGCTCAACCATGCGGGGTTGTACGAGACGCTGCGCGATCAAGCGAGAACCTAAATGACGTTTCTCAAGCACTTTTCAGAACATATCAGCCCTAGAAAATTCCTGATGACACCCTCAGCCGATACGGCCCATTGCTGTCCAGCTGTTCACTGAGTTCCTGCCGGTAACCGAGCAGGTTGGGATGTGGACGTAGGCCCAGTGTTGCAAGTTTTGCGATTTTTTTATCTATGCTGACAACCATGTTTTCGGTTGCCAGGCGGGTTCCGTTTTTGGGAGCCCGCAAGAGCGGGGGGATTTCAAAGTCGTCGGCATCTTCCGGAAAAGGTCCGCCAGACATTTAGGAGCTTTGAGCATTTACCTCCACAGATTTACTCCAACTCAAATGTCGTTGTCCATAGCATCACCCTCGGTTAGCTAACCGAGATACTCACCTCGTCGTCGCTTCCAATTTCAGACAAAAATCTTCTGATCGCCTCGTCGATTCGTGACTTCACATAATCTTCGCCAGGAAGATGCCTGCCGTCAGCAGTCGTAGTCGTGTACGACACATTGTGCGGCTGGACCAGCGATAGAGGCCATGGCATCGAGGTTAGAGCTCTGCCCTCCGCCCCGTGGCTAAGCATTCTCACAACATTATTCTTGGATGTGTTTATGACAGCAATATCAGCATCAAGCAAAAGTGCTTGCTTAATGAACGGTGCCGCCCCCCATGCAGAAACCACCGTAAAACCTGTCCCCATTTTCCTCAACACCGGATTTGCCATGCGAATGCTCCCAGAATACAAGGCTTATGAAAGTTTGAACTTTTCGGAACAACGTGGGCACTGTGGGCTATCGACATAAACTTCACCAGCCTTTCCTCCCCAGAACCAGCCAATTATTGCTCCAGGTATCGTGCCAGCCATGGCGCCTAGAGGGCCGCCCACGATTCCAATTTTGGCGCCGAGGGCCGCTCCAGCTGCGGCGCCGCCTAGTGCTCCTGCAGTTTCGCCATGGTCGGATACATCAAACTTAAAACTGTACCCGCAATGCGGGCAAAATATGTCCCTGATCTCTTTCACAATTATTGTTCCTTGGCTAAAAAATGTGACAATTGATACTTGATGAATTTGATCTTTTTCTCACATTGGAACGTGCCGAATCCGAATGCAAAACCGAGAAGAATAAGAATTAGAAAGCGCAGGTCTAGCGTCGTATGAGTGCCCATGATCATGTCCTGAATTAACAAGACAGCAGTACCCACGTTGCCCGCCCAACACAAGCCATTCAAGAGGCGAAACAATTTCAATTGCCGCCAGCTATCTGTCGCATTAAATTTGAAAGAGCTCCAGTTCTTGGCATTAGCCTTGACCTCATTCATGCGTGAGTACTTGCAAATTTTGTGAAGAACCCGTAGGCCATAAAAATGAAATTCCGCTGTGCTAGTGACTATTGAGCGCCAGCACAATCTGCTGGCGTAATAATTAGCTGGCCTGCAAGGTTTCCATCTTTCCCGTAGTAGAGATACCGAAACGAGTAACCCTCGCGCAGCATTCGACCTGTATCGTTTGTTTTACAAATCGCAGGAAATATGAATGGGCGTTGCGTTGCCGACAAGTTCATCGGTGCCAATTCATAAGCGGTTTTGGTCACCTCGGTATAGATGTTTGTCATAACACCGTTGAAGACAGTGCTTTTTTCTTGTCTGAGCGTAGGCGCAACCATTGTTGGCCGCCTCGTGTTGAGTCGATCTAAGTATGACTGTAGCTTTTGATCTAATGGATTAGCGACGAGCGCATATACGGTCGCACTATTTGCGCCAAAAATAAAGATGCCGACAATTTTCAGGCATGCAAGCCATCTCACCATTGCACTCCCTCCCCCGTGATTTATATGAATTAGTGTGTATGTGAATTAAAGCATAAACAACATAGTCCGGGGTGTGAAAAAACCCTTGGCTCAGCAATTCGGTCTATGTGTGCGAGAACTCCGTCTCGCCACGGGGATGAGCCAAGTTGAGTTTGGAGAAAAATGTGGCTTCTATCAAACCTACCTGAGCCGCATCGAGAACGGTCAGGCCAACCCGACGCTCAACGCCATCGAGGTTATAGCGAACGGGCTGGGCATGAGCATCTTTGATTTGTTCGAGCACATCAAAGAAAAACGTAGCTGACAAGCACTTGTGGCGCCCCGGTCATACGGGACGCAAAACAGAAATCCGCTGAAAAAAATCGCTATAAAAAAGTTCGCTTCCCAAATAAATGTGTCGCATTCGCCCGCGTGAGTCACCTCTCCCCTGGGTGCAAAAAGGCACCCCCGGTTGGGATTTGACCTTACTCAGTAAGAGATAGGGGTCCCAACCCCCTAGCAGCCAGCGGCCGCTGAGTACAGCGTCTGCATCGGTCATCTTCGCTGTCTTCAATCCTTGAAGACACCAAACCCCATGCAGCCCAACAGCCACGACGACCAAGGTCGTCGTCCTGCTTGAGCTTCGTGGATTCAACCTTGATCTGTAACTCAGGAGCTCACTCATGTTCACCACCGGCTTTGCCATCTTTCTCGGTCTCGTTTTCATCTTCATAAAACTACCGCGCCGCACCATGCTGCGCTGGCTGCGCTACGACGTCGTGCTCGACGTCGCGGTCACGCTGATCGTGCTGGCCATTCACTTTGGCACGTTTTCTGGCGTCATGGCAGCCACGTTTGCCGGCCTGCTGACCAGCATCGGCACCACCGCTGCCAAACGCCTGTTTGGCTACATCCAGGGTGACCAGTATCACCATGGCCTCATTCGCTTGGCGGTGTAGCCATGGCCCACAGCCCCCGCCCCAAGCCGGTGTATTCCCGGCGCTGCAAGCAGCCCTCGCTGCTCAACAACCTGTTGTTCAGGCTGTCGCTTCTCAATCCGCTCACCCCAAAGGAGTTTCCTATGCCATCACGTCGCAACATCATCATCCGCACCGTCGCCGCTGTCGCTGGCGACATCGCCACCGGCGTAGCCGTGGCATCGGTGTGCATCTGGATCATAGAAACAGCCACTCTGGGTCTGTTTCTGTCCTTCCTGGTCTGGCTGCTGGGCACGCTGGCTGCGCTGGCGCTGAGCCAGTATGTGGTTCATCCCATGCTGACGGTGGCCCTGTCTGACCGCAAGCTCGACATCGCTGTCGATGCTGTCACCAGTCTGGCTGACCGACTGACACGGTTTACCCGTTCCACGCTGCAATTTGCCTGATATCCCAGCCCCGGTAGCCCGGGGCTTTGTCTCAGGCGGTATGGACTGATCACATCTGGTCTATTCCGTCCGTGTCGCTGTTTTCAACCCCGCCCCTGTCTGGCTTGTCCATCAGGGGCTTTTTCATATCTGGAGTTTGCTATGTCTCACGCTCTCAAGGACGTTTATGCGTCCGTTACCAACACCATCATCGCAGCCCTGGAAGCTGGCACACCGCCGTGGGTTCATCCCTGGCAGTCATCGTCTGGAAGCATGCTGCCGCTGAATCTCTCCAGTGGCCGCCACTACCGTGGCATCAACGTGTTGCTGCTCAGCATGCGTGCCGTGCAATGCGGCTATGAGCTCAACCGCTGGATGACTTTCAGCCAAGCCCAAGCCCTGGGCGCACAGGTGCGCAAGGGTGAACAAGGCACCGAAGTCGTGTTCTTCAAAATGCACGAATTTGGCGTTGGGGCCGTGGACGGCATCCAGGCCGTCCGCGATGCCGAGCGCAAGGTGATCCCGCTGATTCGCAGCTTCACCGTTTTCAACGCTGGTCAGATTGACGGCCTGCCGCCAGCCCTGATTCCGGCCCCCGCTGCTGTCCATGAGTGGCAGCCTTGTGAGGCCGCAGAGGCCATTCTGGCTAGCTCCGGTGCCGATATCGACTATGGCGGCTCCAGGGCCTTCTACAGCCCCTCAGAGGACCGTATTCAGCTCCCACTTCGCGGTGCATTTGCCAATTCCGCTGACTTCAGCCGGGTGGCGCTGCATGAGCTAACCCACTGGAGCGGACACCCCAGCCGGTGCGACCGGGTGCTGTCCAGCCGGGTCCATATCGAAGCGTATGCGTTTGAGGAACTGGTGGCAGAAATGGGTTCGGCATTTCTCACTGACCACTGTGGCCTGCCCGGCGCGCTGCAGCATGCCAGCTATATCGAGTCCTGGCTCCATGCTTTGCGCAACGACAAGCGGTTGATCTTCACCGCCGCGTCTCAAGCGCAAAAAGCCGCTGATTTCCTGCTGTCACCGCTGGCGCTGGAGCCGGTGGTGGAGCAGGTGGCGGAAGCCCTGCTGCAGGCGGCCTGAGCACTGACCAATTCTGTCGGTTTTTGTCGGTACTGAGCCCGCGTTCGTGGACGTGGCGTGGGCTCTGTTTGGTCTTCACGTCCTGTTTCCACCTTACGCCCGGTCGAGCTTCGGTTCACTGGGCGCTGTCGTTTCTAACTATTGCCAAGGAGTTTCATCATGAATGATCAAGCAAACTATTTCGCTCGCCTCAACGCCATCAATGTGTCTGACCACATCGAGAAGAAAGGCGGCTTCAGTTACCTGAGCTGGCCGTATGCCGTGCAGCAGCTGCGCCTGGCAGACCCGACTGCCACCTGGGAGGTGCGACGGTTTGACGGCAAGCCTTACCTGGCCTGTGAGGCCGGTGTATTCGTCGAGGTGGCTGTCACTGTTCAGGGCGTCACTCTCTCGCAGATACACCCGGTGCTGGACAGCCGTAACCGGCCCCTGCTGGCGCCCACCGCGTTTGACATCAACACCAGCATTCAGCGTTGCCTGGTCAAGGCCATCGCCTTGCATGGCCTTGGCTTGTACGTCTACGCTGGGGAGGACCTGCCGCAGGCGACACAAGATGCAGCCAATGATCAGGCTGAGGATTTCAGGCCTGCACCGGCTAGCGTCATCAAACCGGTCGTGACCACCATCACCGGCCAGCAGCAACTGGCTATTCAGAAGCTGGTGATGCAGGCCGGTGTGGACATGAACCGGCTGCTACAGCACCACGGCATTGAGCGCCTGCGCGATCTACCTGTCTCGGAGTTCATGCGGGTGGTGCGGGCCCTGGAGGGCAAGCGCCAAGCGGCTTAGTCAGCTTTCCCGGCTCTACCAGTCGGTGCCACTCGCGTTGTTTTCGAACGCCGGGTGTGCACAGACGAAACCGACAGAAGTCTCTGCCGGTGTTTCTTCCCCTCAATCTTTATCACTTCATGGAGTCCATCATGGATATGCACGTTCCCTTCTCATCGACACCAACCATTATTCAGCTCGCCCAGGGCAGCCAGGCATGGCTGGACTACCGGCGCACCATGCGCAATGCCAGTGAAACCGCTGCTGTGCTGGGGGTCAGCCCCTGGTGCACGCCCTATCAGCTCTGGCTGGTCAAGACTGGCCGGGCTCAAACCAAGGCGAATGCCGCCATGCAGCGTGGCACTGATCTGGAGCCCGTTGCCCGATTGGCCTACGAGACCGAGACTGGCAACATCATGCAGCCGCTGGTGTTGCAGGATGGCCTATATTCGGCCAGCCTGGATGGCATGACGCTGGAGGGCGACTTGATCGTTGAGATCAAGTGTCCGTACAAGGGGCAGGGATCAACGCTGTGGAACGACGTTGTCGCTGGCCATGTACCGGATCACTACGCTGCGCAGATTCAGCACCAGCTGATGGTCTCGGGTGCCAGACTGGCCCACCTGTACGTATTCGATGGCACACAAGGGCTGCTGAGACCCATCGAGCCTATCGACCACGCTGTGCAACGCATCCGGGATGGCTGGGACTCGTTTCAGGTCTACCTGGATACCGATCTGCCGCCGCCGCTGACTGATGCAGACACGGTCATTCGGGAGGATGCTGAATGGATGGCGGCGGCCAGTGCCTTTACACAGGCCAAGCAGGCGGCTGATCTGGCTGATGACGTTGTCGCCAAGGCGCGCGATGCGCTGGTGGCGCTGGCGCGCCATCCTAAGGAGCAAGGGGCTGGGGTGTCGCTGACGCGGTTCTGGAAAGCTGGCGCTGTGAGCTACAAGACAGTGCCTGAGCTCAAGGGAGTGAATCTGGAGGCTTATCGTGGGAAGCTGCGGGAGGAAGTTAGGGTGACGGTGGCGTAGCTGGCGGGCCGGTCCTCGCCACGCGTGGTCTACCCGTCCGCCCCCAAGGTGCTTCCTCAGAAACGCGCCGGAGCACCCGAGTTCGACACTTTACGCCGCCAAATCTTCTAGCTTTCCAATGAAAACAATGGCTTAGTAGCGCAATTGTGTATTTCTTGTGGTGGCACGTTTTTGCTATAAACACTTTATTTTTAATTTGCATATGTCTGTGATAGAGTGGCGGCATGTTTGTTAAGGTCACCACCTCCGGTCCCCGTCGCTACGTCCAGCTTGTTGAGTCCTATCGGGATGAAGCCGGACGCGTCAAGAAACGCACGGTGGCCACGCTGGGCCGCCTGGATCAACTCACCG
>Ga0209123_1002643_pt1 | contig 14676 bp, 12 predicted proteins | sample BarGraIncu00431A_FD_184500 | JGI IMG/M metagenome (GOLD analysis project Ga0209123, IMG submission 184500) | Arctic peat soil microbial communities from Barrow, Alaska, USA - Barrow Graham LP Incubations 004-31A (SPAdes) (version 2) | ecosystem: Environmental > Terrestrial > Soil > Wetlands >...
TCTGGACCTGGTACAGACACCACCGGGCGCGGTAACAGGTATAGCAGACACGCCGATTGACACGAAATCTTATCAAATTAAACACAGGTGAATTTTGGGAATGATTACAATACCTGAAGGCATTAGGAGGGATTAAAATGGGCGAGATCGTGTTTTTTGTATGCTTTGGCGCTGTTTGTTATGGAGTAGTTAAGTTTCTAAAGAAGTACGAATCAACGCCGGAACAACTGGCGAGGCCTGCGGTGACTAATTATGACGCCAACATGGCGGCACGCATCGGTGAAGAAACAGCGAAAGCCCTACACCGGATGCAGCAGGCCGACAAAGAGCCGAAATAACTGAGGGATAACATGATTTTTACCGGCGACTATCAAGATTGATGAAGGGCGGCGCTAAATATCGGGGCAAATGCTGAGATCGAAACGCCCGACTGACTTCCAGCAATCATGACGATACCGAATGCCTGGTTTCAAAAATTCATTATACTGGGACCGCTGTAATTATATAGTACGCCCTTTCGGGGCGGGCGAACGTCATTATGGCCCTCGCCAATATTATGCGTAGACTCTCAACAGATGAAGATCGAGAGGGTAGACAAGGACAACGCCAGACCGTTATGGAAGACCTAAACACTCTCAGGGTGATAGCCGAGAAGATTCCAGTGGCGCAATCTGCCTACATACACCAAGACATCTTACGTCGCATCGTTTCGCACCGTCAGAACATCCTGTCGAGCAATGACGGTGATCTGATTAAGGATTACATTTATCGGTCGTCCGATGATGAGTGTCTCGTGATTTTGGCCGAAATCGCGAATCATGCCCCCCTCTCAGATGATTACCATGCGGTGTTTTGCCACCTAGCACGTAGGGTTTTCACAGCAGCTGGTCTCGAGATCCCGGCCCTGGCGCGTCTCAACGCTGGCGATCGCGGAGAACTAACCACCCAGTTGACTGGCCTCCTCGAGAACCTCAGCACAAATATCCGGAAGACACAACGTGGTACGTTGCGGGGGGCATCTGTTCAATGACCGAGACAGAAAAGGCGTGGCATGGGGGCCGTGGTACATGCACCGTGAGGGGGGGGCAAAGATGAGTGGCACGACAAACTATCTGGCTAGGTTGACACCTCCCTTGTGATGCAATAGAGCAATATCACCGGCAGCGAGACGCAAATTGAGCCGTTCAGCGCCACAAAACACCCCCAATTCAGTTCAAAAATCCTCTCGTGAATTACGGGATACAAAGACGGGAACACCAAAAATAAAATCAATTGCAGGCCAAGCGCGATAGAGATACAACTCGGCAAGGTGAACAGCATAAATCCGATGAGTTTTTCTAAAATCACAATTCCCCCCCCCTTACTCTATGACCGTTAAATCCTGTGAACTTTTTTCGGCCTGCTCTCTGTCGAAGTGCAACTGGAGACGTAGAGCCAAGCTGTCCCCCTATGTAGATTGTAGCTTTCCGTTTGTCAACTTGGGGTACACCTCGGGGTACATGAAAAAGTACATGCCGAGGTACACTCTATTTTCCAGATTCCATCGTGAGAACAGATAGTTGTATAAAAAAACATATACAACATTTTGTAGTATACAAACCAAGGGGAAACCAGGTCAAAAAGACGGCAGCAAACATTAAAAATCATTGTTCTCGACTATCCTGTTTGGTTGCCCAGAGTAGCAAAATTATCGGAAGGGCCACACAGGTGGCGCCAATCATAAATGCTGCGCTAGCGAGCCTTTGATCGATCATACGTTCGTGAATTGCTGGATATACATCTGGTAATAATCTAAAAAGTAATAGCTGAATGCCAAGTGTGGTGGATATAATACACAACGGAACAATAAACCAAGGGTATCTAAGCGGTTTAGGAGTTAACATAGCGATATATACCCTGACATTAAATTTGCGATATAATATTCATATAGGTAAAAATATTACAAAGTTGTGTTTACAATAATACCCAACGTTGGGTATATGTCAACTGTATTGTAATACCTGCTTTTGTGACAAAAATACTTTGATCAAATACATACAAAACTATTGACATTCGCTTTTCAGTGCAGTATATTGCGGACAATTCTAGTTATTTCTCTTTACCTCCGACCTAAACTCGGAAACTGAGAAACGAGGCGCCTGCACACCTTGACAGCCGGCCCTATTCGCGGAATTTGTCAGCCCGCTAAAGAGGTATGCGGTTCAGGCTTCCCTGATGCAATCCGACTCCTCATGCCGACCACCCCTCACGCCACCTTTGTGGTGAGGTAGCCCAGCAGAAGACCGAATGATGCTTCACACGAATTCGAACATCATTCACCCCCGCGGACTTGGTGACCCCGGCAACTTAAAAGTGTTCCGTGCTCCTGCAGCATGCTTCTCCTCTTGGTGGAGATTGAACACGCCCAACTGAAATGCGTCTCACGGCGTTTCACGGAGCCTTAATGGCCCCGATAGCATAGCGCGTCTTTCTGCGCAATATACTTAGGAGATCGCCACACGCCCTGAGCGACCGGCATCTCCACAATGCGAAGGAGATCGCCACACGCTTTAGGCGACCGGCATCGCCATTCGAACCTGCTTCCGCAACTGTGGTGGCAGGTTTTTTTATAAGGAGATCGCCACACGCGATAAGCGACCGGCATCTCCACCACGAACCTGTTTCTGCAACTGCGGAGGCAGGTTTTTTATTGACGCACGTGCGTCTCTTGCGTTTAGCAAGAGACGCACCCTTAACTCCGCGATTCTTCGCGTAAAAATATCGCTTTAGCATGATTCAACCCAGTGACGAAATTTGCTAACCCCGTAAACCTCTTCATTTCCCATCCACTCCCACCTCCAGTACGTCGACTCGCTGTGGCGAGTCGTGAGAATTGGTTCTCGCGTCTTACGCGAGATCGTCCTGCGGGACGATTAAAAAACCAATGCCAGGTCGGTACATAAGCCCACGGGCTATGCTGCCGCACTGCCTTGCCTGTCAAAGGCAAGTCTCAGCCTACACTCAACATGGAAACGGCGCCAGCGTACGCGCCATAAAAAGGATGAAAGGGGAATATCATGGGAAAATTTGGAAGCCTTGCTAGCCAAGCATTAGCAAAAATCGGGAAGGATTGGTCAAAGTCGTCGCTGACGAGAGAGAAGCTCTTGTCTAATGTAAGGGACTTCGCAACTTCTGTGGCGAAATCCTACGGTTTGGAAAGAATCGACCAGTTGAAGCCTGGACATGTCGAATCGTACGTGAAAAGCCTCCATGAGCGAGGCCTTGCTGCATCAACAATGGCGGGTAAGATGACCGCTGTACGTGAGGTATGCAAGAGCATTGGTAAGCAGAATATCGTTCAGAAATACAACGCAGCTTACCAGATTGAACGTGTCAGAATCAACCCCCAAGCGATAAACCACGAGCGCTTGGTCGAGGTTCGGCAGGTGATTTCATTACGTGCAGACCAGGGTGATAAAGTTGCGCAAATGGCCAGAGCTGCCGATGCTTTGAGGTCCGAGTTCGGATTACGCTCAAAGGAATCGCTGCTCAGCAGCAAAGTCGAGATGAGAGGCGGTAAGTTGTTTCTTAGCGTTGAGGGAGCAAAAGGTGGTAGACCCCGAGAGTTGGAGGCCCGTTCTGAAGGCCAGGCCAAGGCCGTCCGACTTGTTTTAGAAACATCAAAGGCAGTAGGATCGGCGACGGGCCGGATAATACCGCCGGGGTTGAGCCTTAAGCAAGCATACGACGCGCAGCGCAACTTATGGAGAGCATGCGGCGGGACCAGATCCGCAGGCACCAATATGCATGGGGAGCGACATGGATATGCCCGAACTCGGCACGAAGAAGGCGCTTCAAACCAACAACTGATGGACGAATTAGGCCATGGTGAAGACCGTTCACCGTCAGCCTATTTGGGCCCCCCATGATGACCCTCGAATAAACTGGATCTCTAGAAGGATCGCAGGCGTTGAGGCCGCCCAGAAGTCCAGGCTGAAGGTAGTAAACTTCGCCGCAGGACATGAGGCGTAAGTGGGACAATAAAGTCCTGGTATCAGGTCGGTGAGAACCTGATGCCAGAAGGGAGGAAGGCTAATGTAGCCCGATCCAAGAGGGGAGGGGCAAATGTAGCCTCCTCCCCTCTTTTTTTTGGGTGGGGGGCCTGGGGGGCCAGCGGCCCCCCAGACTTTTGCGAAACTTAGAGATTTTTTTTCAGTCAAGGGTTCAGGCAGGAAGCATCAGCCAGCAATTGGTGACGTGAAAAGTAACTTTTCTAGGTCATCAACAATCTTTTTTAAGCCTCACGTTCTCTGTCCTAGTGCAACTGGGGTCGTGGGGCTTCAAATCAGTTGTCCGGAAAGCTCGGTCAGCTTTCCGGCGGCACCAGCACCATCAGGGCTGGTTCGTCATTCTGCCTATCACTCTATCGAAGATGTCGCAGAGCTTGTCCATTACGAACCTCAGGTGCCCGAGATCGACCCAGATTTCGTTCCTGCCGCTTAGGCCCCACGCCACAGCCATCTTAACGGAGCGAAAGACGTTGTCCCAAGACGTCTGGAAGACAGTGGCCGTTTCTTTCCAGGAGAGACGCCGGGCCCAGCGGGCCAGGAACCAGGAGTAGGTTGTGGTCAGGTGGTTTTTGCCAGCAGCCCAAGGAACGCGCTCTACCTTTACGCCGCAGGCGGGACAGTCGACCCGCCTCATGGCATAGAGAAAGAAAACGGCGATTCCCCACAGCGGCACGAACTCAAAGCTACGCACCGACAGCGTGTCGTAACCAGCCCGAGGTGAGCCGCACCCTGAGCAGATTGGCTTGCTCCCCTTACGAGCCCGAATTCGAATCTCAAGGATCAACCGAGTTGCCTTTTTAGCCCGGCGGATGGTCCCATACACAAAGCGTTGATGTCTTTGCACCCGATTCAGGATAGACTTGAGTGGCATCCCGTCCTCCTTTCCATGCCTAGATGTGTTTCTCGTAAAAACCATCATGGCAGGTTTGAAGGCGGGATGCGCTATTTTCATAAGGCCGGCAGTTCAGGCGCCCGGATCTCATTTTTACCCACAGATTCTGCTGAGGAACCGACATAATTTTAGGTCTTCTCCCAGTTCTGTGCCAGACACCCAGTTATGGCCATTTCACGGAACCTCGGCCAGAATTAGGGGGGCAGAGGGGGCAGCCCTTGACTAGAGACATTATCGTCGCAACTCCTTGATCTACCGTTGCCGTCGTCCGCTAATTGCAACCTACACTTTTGCGACTTGGTACCGCTCATTCTGAAATGCACATTGTCCCGTGTCGAGGGCTGACCCCTCTGCCACCGGGCGCACAGCGGAAAAAGGCCGCCTCGAAAGGCGGCCTTTTTCGTCGCGGTGCGCCCGGCAATTTCGGAGATCAAAAATATCTATACACTTATCGAGAAATATGGCATGGATATCTAGCCCTAATGTCCATCCACTATCGGTGAGTGCAGATGAATAACAGCGTAAGAAAGAAACTGAGTGCCGGGTTCGGGGTCTGTTTGCTGCTCATGGTGGGCCTTGTCGGCTTCAATATTTCGGCCTTGATGAGACTTGAGAAGCTGTACCATGAAACGCTCAGGTGCTCAGGAGAGATGGAGCTTGCAACCGATGCGCAGCACATCGGCGAGGACCTGTACATGGTCATCGCCAACGCTGTCATCAATCGCGACATGGCGAAGTCCGAGCGCGATTGGGCCGCGGCCAAAAGAGAGAACAAGGAAAAACTGCGCCAAATAGCCGCAGCGTCCGCCTCTCCACAGGAGCTTGAGAAGATCAGGCTGGCGGGAGTCGCACTCGACGACATCGTAAGCATTTTTGAACGCGAGATGCTGCCGCTCATCAGGAAAGGCGCCACGGTCCCCGGACCGCTTGCCGACATAGACGCCCGCATCGACACTAAGATCGATGCCATCGTCCAGGCCATGCAATGGGTAGCGCACTCCGTTTCAGCCGACAATTCTCGCGCCTCCAACGAATTTCATGCCGTATTGACGAACTCAATCACCATAGGGCTTGCCTTTTCCTTATTCGGTATTGCCGCCGCGTTGCTGATCTCCACCCTGACCACCCGGCGCATCGTCCGTCCCATGGAAGAAATAACCCTTGCCGCCGAGGAAGTGGCTCGGGGGAATTATCAAATCGAGCTGAACTATCGGTCCAGCGACGAAGCCGGCATGCTGGCACACGCCTTCAGAGTGATGATTGGCAAGGTGGCAAAACACACAGTCGAGTTGCAGGATGCCAATCAGCGGTTAAACCGCGAGATCTGCGACCGAAAACTGTCAGAGGAGGAGGTTAGCAGGCTTAACGCACAGCTCGAGGTGAGGGTCGCTGAGCGGACGGCGGAACTGCTGCAGGCCAATGAGCGACTGGAATCGGTGATTCTGGCGCAGCAGCAGTCTGAACTTGAGTTACAGCGTTCGCGCTCGGAGTTACGCAGTCTTTCCCAGCACCTGCAAGAGGTGAGGGAAGACGAGAGGACAACCATCGCCCGGGAGATCCATGATGAACTCGGCCAGTTACTGACAGCCCTGAAGATCGACCTGTCCTGGCTCGGCAAAAAATTGCCCGAGGACCAGCGCCTGCTGCTCAAAAAAACCCTGGAAATTTCCAAACTCATCGACGACACCATCGGCACCGTGCAGAGGATTTCCGCCGAACTGCGGCCAGGCATCCTTGATGATCTCGGGCTAACCGCCGCCATGGAATGGCAGGCTCAAGAGTTCCAGACCAAAACCGGAGTCGCCTGCACAGTCCAGGGCAATTTTGAATCTGCCGGCCTCGAGCGCCGCTACACTACCGTCTTGTTTCGCATCTTTCAGGAGACCTTGACCAACATTTACCGGCACGCGGCCGCGACGCGTGCCAAGGTGGCCCTCAGGCAAAGGGAGCGATCCCTGGTCATGACTGTCACTGACAACGGCTGCGGGGTCATTGAGGCGAAAATATTGGACGCCAATTCGCTCGGGTTTATCGGGATGCGGGAGCGTGTCCGCCACTTCGGGGGGAAGGTCACGATCAGGCGCATTCCGGAGGGGGGAACCAGCGTTCAGGTGGTGATTCCCTTGAAAAAGAAAGAGGAGGAAATGGCATGACAAGAATTCTCATAGTTGACGATCACTACATAGTGCGCAAGGGACTGATTTCGATTCTCACCGAAATCCCGGATGCTGTCGATGTCGAAGAGGCCGTGAGCGGGGAGGAGGCGCTTTCCAAGGTGCAGGAAGGAAGCTACGACATGGTCCTGCTGGACATTGCCCTGCCCGGGAAGAATGGGCTGGAGGTGCTCAAGGAACTAAAGGCCCTTAAGCCGCAACTGCCTGTGCTGATGCTCAGCATGCATCCTGAGGAGCAGTACGCCATACAGTCTCTGCGTGCCGGGGCATCCGGTTACCTGACCAAGGGAAGCGTTGCGGATGAACTCATGCTTGCCATCCGGAAAATGTTGGCGGGTGATAAATACATCGGAGCCCTCTTCGCCGAGAAACTGGCCTATGGCCTGATCAACAATACGGAAAAACAACTGCACGAAACCCTGTCCGCCCGGGAGCAGCAGGTGCTACTGCTGATCGCCTCGGGAAAAACACCGAGGGTCATTGCGTTGGAGATGTCCCTGAATGTGAAGACAGTCAACACCTTCAGGGCACGACTGCTACACAAAATGAGGATGACCAGCAATGTCGAACTTACTCGTTATGCACTAGAAAACAGGCTTTTGGAGTGACGCGGTTCCATACTGAAAACATCGATTACCCAACGAAAACTGCATCGCAACGAACATCCTGCCATGCACGTCCTTGCCCGGCAACAGCCCCCTGCCTTAGAACAGCCCCAGGAACCTTTGTACAATCTTTTCCTACACAGCCCGGCTAAATTCGCCTATCGGGCGTAAGTCTGGTCCAGGAATCCGGACTTAGCCCTGACGGTGCTCGACCCCAACCATCCTCTCGCGATGGACTGACCGATCTGCCATGCATACGGGGGTTTAATCCGCATTTGCCGTACACTTCGCGAGCTTTCAGGATCGTTGAAAGCCCGCGGAACCGGTCATCAGTGCGCCTGCTGCCCCAATTGTCGAGGTCCGTGGCCAATCTCGCCCAACGACCTCAAGTGGATTATTGCCTACACCGTGTAACTAAATACACTATTGCCTCAAACTGAAATAGTAGTGAAATACACTACACGCACATACAAGTGATGTCTACACTACCTGAGTAGTTTTTCATATATAATGTACCGTATTATGTATAAGTGTTGTTGTAAAAAACTTTAAATTTAATATTTTTTCTGGCACATCTTTGAATGTAAAACATGTATAACAGTAAAAACTTGCTAGTTTTATTCTTTATGCTATTATAGCGGTACCAATGTTGGTTAACTATGCAACCATCGTGGTTTGTAAATTCATTACTTACTGATTATCATGTCACACCGGCCCGTCGTAGCACGGATCGTGCGGATGAAGACATTACCACTTCAAATGGTGGTCCAGCAGGCAGGTGCTTTTGGTGATGCTGACGAGCAGCCACAAACCGCGCACCTTTGCAAAGTACAGGTTCATAACGGGTAGTAAACGGAGGGAATTAGCCATGAGAGACTTCGACACGCAGGAAGACGCTAGTCTCGACTTTGACAGACTTGTTCACGGAATTGAATCCAACAGGAAAAATCTGATGGAGGTCGCCAGCAAAGCGGAAGTTCCCCGCGAGCACCTGCAGGGGCTTCAAGCGGTGATTACTGCCCAGGAAGGATTGCTAAATGAAATGTTGCGGAGAAATGTCGGGCACCAAAATAGCTGCAGATAAGCGGCCAGACGTCCCAATGTCGACGATGCTTGCCAAGGTGCGTATTCCGGTCGATTGCGACCGGCATTCCGATCTGATTGCGACCGCGATTCCGGCGTGATTGCGACCGGTAATCCGATCCGATTGCGACCAGCATTCCGGAGCATTACGACCGGTTGAATTTGGTAGTCACGAGGTAACTCCAACGGGTATCGTACCCCCTCAATTCACGAGGGAGGGAAGATGCCAAAGGAAAGAGTGACCATGCGAAGCAAGAGAGATCCTCCGTCTTGTCTGGTCTTGCAGCCAGAGCAGAACTGCCACAGCCAAGAGCTGAGGCGTCAGTATTGTCATTCCTGACCCCGCAATTCCCGTCCTGGAGTCCCCAGAATGTTTGAATGTCATTCCTGACCCCGCAATCTCCACGCTCTGAAGACACCGGAAATGCTGTAGCCCGGTGGTTGGAAGCCGACTGATTGGGAGCTATCGTGCAACCCTTGAGTCGGGGGAGGCTGTGGGGACAGGCCTTGGGACAGCCCTGGAAAACTTGATTTAGGTACCCCTTTCAAGCAATCAAGGATTGGCCCCCTCGATATCCCCTCAAAATGAAAGAATCGTTGCGCAAGCAGGTGGAGTCGCAATGAGTGAAATGGTGACCCCACTGCCCACTACAAGACCGAATGTTTAAATGCCATTCCTGACCCCGCAATCCCCCATTCGAGAGGTCGGGCAGTTTGTTCACCTCCCGCTTAGATCCCCCCCGTAACGCGATCACCCCATCTAACAGTTATTCCCCGACCTTCCTGCCTCTAATGTGCGTATCCACCGACAGTGTTACAATTCACTAATAAGCCCCCCCGATCCTCACCCCGTAACACGAATACGGGCGCGCTGCTGGCCTGGTCCAAAGCCGGTAAAACGGGGGAAACGGAGTGCAAAACGCTAAAAGGATGAGCCACCGGAGCAAAACGGCGGAATAATCTTGCGCCAATAAGGAGAGCGTCATGAATGACAAGGAACTGGGACATAACACGCTTGTGCGCCAAAAGCTCGCCGACGAGCTGGGCATATCGGGCGACGAACTGGAGCTTTTGACCTGGGATATCAGCGAGGTTAACAGCCAGGATGGCATAAAGTACTAAGTGGACCCGATAACCGCCCTCCCACGCTTAACCGAATTCCTGCCGTAACCTTACGCACCTCTTTTGGGGTGTGTGCCCACACACTGACACCGTTAAGATGTAAAGGCGTGCCAAGTGTCAAATGTGTAAACATTCAGGGTTTTTATGATCTTGCCCCGCAGTTTCGCCCATCTTCCCATAACCCTGTCGAGAAACCTTACAGATCAACAGAATACAGTCGGGGAACCTTACATGCGCACAAAAGCACTGGGTCCTTGTAACTAACTAAATTTACATATTTAATCTATTAATCTATTAATCTTTACTGTCGGATTTACTTACAGACTAGCATGAATAAATTGTCCCACAAGAAAAGACTTATAATTAATAGGCCTTTAGACATCTGGCCCATAAATTGCCTCTACAGTCGTGGTTTAGTAGCTCTAATTAAAAACGCAAGAAGGAGTGAATTATGAGGCCTGGCCGGATTGAAGTTGTACGTGTGGTTTCCTGTTTTTTTGTGATCATGCTCTGTTCAATCGCTCTTTATGGATGCTCCTCAAGTGGGGCCAAAACAAATGCTGAGTCAGACAGTACACCGAAAGTAAACACGGAGTACCAAGCCGTATTTCTCGACAATAGCCAGGTTTTCTTCGGGAAATTGGAAAATGCAGGATCAAAGTATCCCTTGTTGAAAGAGGTCTATTACATCCAGAGCCAGCAGGACCCGACAACCAAGCAGGTTAACAGTATGCTCACCAAACGGGGGAGCGAACTCCACGGGCCGGATGTGATGTACCTCAATGCCAATCACATTCTCATGATCGAGTCCGTCACTCCCGGCTCGAAGGTGGGACAGCTTATTCAGGAAGCGAAGGCAAAAAAATAAAATGAAAAAAAGGAGATTGGGTTATGACGATCGAGCGGAAAAACCTCAATTTAGCAGTCGTGATGCTGGCCTTAGCATTAATGCCCCTCACGGCCCAAGCAGCAAACGTCACTGACAATTGGAAAGGGACGACCAACTCCAGTTGGAATACAATTACCAACTGGAGCGGTGCTATACCCACTAATGCAGGCAGCACACGTTACAATGTAACAATTGGCAATATTTCAGGCATTACTAATAAATCAGTAACCATGACTGATGCGAGCCGAACAATAGCATCATTATCACTTGGAACATCTGCCGCTACGTACGGCTCAGGTTATGGATTATCCATCGGTGGTGGCCGCGCCCTTACCCTTGACACTACTGGAAGTAACACTGGCGCGTTAAAAATCTATGCCGGGAATTCGCTCAATCTGGCCGACTCAACCGGCACCGGAACAATCTCCATCGCCGGTAACAGCGACAATTATGGCATCCTAACCCTAGGCCATGGTACTTATTCCGGAATCATTAACGCAACCGCAGGGAGTACGCTAACTAACGATACCGGCGGCGTAATCAACGGGTTTGGCACCATCTCCGCTCCGGTCACCAACAACGGCACCGTCACCGCAAACAATGCTACTGCCTTGACCCTTTCGGGGGTGTTTACCAACACCGGCACCCTTACCGCAGCCAACGGCGGGACCCTGACACTGGCGTCCGCTCTGACCAACTCTGGCACCACGAACGTTGCCACAGGTGGAACCTTGATCTTAGCCGCCGGCAGTAGCCTGAGCGGCAACCCCGTTAACGTTTACGGTACCGCAACCAATAACACCGGTGTCATGGCACTGAGCAATTTCAATCTCGCCGGAGGGACCCTCAACGGAGCCAATGGGTACACCAATGCCGCGTCAACGACCTGGAGCGGTTACGGCACCCTCTCCGCACCGGTAACCAACAACGGAACCATTAATGTCACTCCCAGCCAAGTCTTAAACGTTGCCGGGACCTTGACTCTCGCCTCCGGCAGTAGCCTGAACAACAGCGGAAGCAACGGGGCCTTGAACGTCCTAACCGGTGGGACCGTAATCAATAACACCGCTACGACAATGGCACTGAGCAATTTCGGTCTCTCCGGGGGCACCCTCAACGGAACCAAAGGGTACACAAATTCCGGCACCTGGGGCGGTTACGGCACCATTAAGACGCTGACCACCAACACTGGCACCGTGAACGCCACCGGCGGAGCCTTAACCCTCTCCGGCACCACTACCAATAACGGCGGTACTTTGGGTACCACCAGCGCCGGCGACTCTTTAGCCATTTCAGGCACTGTAAATGGATATGGCACAGTCTCTGGTAATGTTACCAACACGAACGGCACCATTTCAGCCAACGATAATAGCGGAACCGCCGCGCACCTCGTCGCAGGCGTCGGCTATGTCAACGGGACTCCCGGCCAGGCCATGAACATCACCAACGCCACCGTAACTGGCGGGGCCATGAGTATTGCGAACACTGGTTATTTTAACCTGAACGGCGCCACCTTGAACAATGTCACCCTGAACGGAGTCTCAACTTACTACAATGGAGGCCCCAGTTCTGGCAATAACTTCATCGGCTGGCTCAATGTCACGGGCGACAGTACGTTACAGGGAGCCATCACCAGAAATAACTGCGATTCTTTTAATGTTCTAAGCGGAAAGGCCCTCAATCTGAATGGAGTCACGTACGGTGGGGTCACAAACGGTAATTCGTTTGTCATGAACTCCGGTTCGACCCTGAATAATATTGCTGGCAACAGCTCCATCTCGGGTGGCGCTCCGATCAGCCTGCAAAACGCCAATATCACAAACAGCGGTGGCGGCACCTTTGCAATCAACAACTTGATAAGCGGCACTGGCGCGATTTCAGGGGTCACGAGCCTCACCACCGGCGTTACGGCGAGCGGCGGAACGTTGACCTTCGACGGGGGCACAGGTGCTTCTCTCGGGTCAGTGTACGGATCAGGCGCAAATATGAACTCCAGTGTCAACAGTACCCTCGTTATGAAAGGCAACATCAACTATATTATGCCCGGGAATATTTATCCTAACGGCGGCACCGTGCAACTTGACGGCGCCAAAATTAGTTCCGGTAGCTGGAACGTTACCATGGGCCCCGGCGCAATTAATGTGACGAACACCAGCACCCTGAGTGGTACCTTTAATTCCAGTGCTAACCTGACAATCAACAGCGGCAATACCCTTAATGCGGGCAGCAGCACTTTCACCAACAATGGCACGGTAACCAACAACGGAGGCGTGGCGAACTGGGGAAACTTCACCAACAATGGTGCCTATATCAGTGATCCGTCCACTCAGACCTTCAACAACCTGGTGGTGGGGATTAACGGTTACCTGACCGGCGCGGCTGGAGATACATTCGACATCCAGGGCAACTTCACCAACAACAGTGCCCAGAATACTCTCTGGAATACGTCACAAGCGTTATTGGCCTTCACCAACGGAAACCACACCTTCGCTCTTGCGGGAGCGGATCTGGGCCGGACCAATGCGGGTTTCACCAACAACTTCGCCTGGAACATCCTGGACCTTACAGGGCTTTCCGCCGGGCAGGTTCTGACTCTCACCGATGGCAACACCACCGCTGGTGGCGCTCTCTACGTGGACAAAATCGAGGGTTTGAACATTTCGGGCGACAAGATAACCGACATTTATGGCGGCACCGGCCTCAATATTTACTATAACCCGACTGATAACCTGGAACTACTCGGGAAGACGTATTCTCTTGAAGGCGGTGGCACGCTCACGCCGGATACGGCACCTGTTCCCGAACCCGGCACTATGATGCTGCTTGGTGGCGGACTCCTCGGGCTAGCCATTTGCGGCAAGCGTCGTAAAAGTGCATGACAGAAATCTCCTGCTTGTGAAAACGCGGAGGAGATTATGCTTATTCAAGTCGAATGGACAAACAATCGATATGATTATGTGAAAGATTTTATGCTGGACGGTTTGATAGGAGCAGGGGTTGTCGCCAAATTTTTACGCAGTTCAGGATGGGTAACAATAGGTGTCGACCCAGTACGGACGGACATTCCAAATCGTGGATATGAAGGTAGCGAAAGAAGGGCGTTTAACCAATTAGCTGTTGGAGGCTAATTGCTCGCTAATTGCTAATTGAAACAAATGGGGGGGCGGTGCACTACTGCCCCCCCATTTAGAAACCGGGACAGATTTATTTGTTTCCAATGAAGTTGCTGAGTTCCCATGTTCCTGGGCCATCGCAATATCAGCGGCGCACAGAGGTTAAGCTTCATTAGATTTAAATAAATCTGTCCCGGTTTTCCCGGAAGAGATGGAGAACAAAAATTACTATACTGAAAAGGGACTTGACCTCGAATGGCTGGTCCAGTTGGTCGCGAACCTTTTGAAACTGGATGCTGGAGAGTTGTGGCAAGGCGGGAAAAAGTCCCTAACGGTTGAAGGAAGAGGACTTGTCTGCTTCTGGGCAACAAAGGAACTTCGAATGACAGCAACCTCAGTTGGAAGCAGGCTTAAGATAAGTCAACCAACAGCTAGTCGAGCAGCACAACGAGGTCGGCAGTTCGCGGCGAAAAGGGGATGGACCCGAATGGCGCTAGTTTAAGCCTTTTGGGCATGGTATCTGTTCCGATGAGGGATCTCTTTCATCTCATGTCTTGGTGCAGTCAGTAGCTGATAACTTTTGGGCCGCCGCTTGATGCAGCGTGGTTCACTACGTCCCGGGCGCTGCCTGATTGGTCTATTGGTCATTGCCTCGTATAGGTCTCCAATCAGCCTGTAACATTCTGCCTTGCTAACCTTCGCCTGGTTTAAGTGTGGTTCCCAATTGCGAAGAGCTTGCAAGCTTCCCT
>Ga0209123_1002646_pt1 | contig 14661 bp, 11 predicted proteins | sample BarGraIncu00431A_FD_184500 | JGI IMG/M metagenome (GOLD analysis project Ga0209123, IMG submission 184500) | Arctic peat soil microbial communities from Barrow, Alaska, USA - Barrow Graham LP Incubations 004-31A (SPAdes) (version 2) | ecosystem: Environmental > Terrestrial > Soil > Wetlands >...
CTGAGAGAAAAGTTTCCTGAACTTAAGGCCATCACACTTACCAATGATGCAAATGCTGCTGCCATTGGAGAAATGATTTATGGTGGTGCAAAAGGCATGACAGATTTTGTCATGTATACCTTGGGTACCGGTGTAGGCAGCGGTATTGTCGTTGACGGAAATATGGTTTACGGACATGACGGATTTGCCGGTGAATGTGGTCATACGACTTTGATTCCCGGAGGACGTTTATGTGCTTGCGGTGCAAAAGGCCATGTGGAAACCTATTGTTCTGCTCCCGGAATGAAACGCACTGCTTTCGAAATTATGGTTAGGGACAATGCAACAACCAGCTTGCTCGCTGAAAAGTCATACAAGGAACTTGATTCAAAAATGATTTTCGAAGCTGCTGAAAAAGGAGATAAAGTTGCCTTGGAGGTTTTTGAAACAACCGGTAAATGGCTGGGTTTGGCTTTGGCCAATACGGTTCATCATACCAGTCCTGAAGCTGTATTTCTGTTTGGAGGACCTATGGCTGCCGGTGAATATATTTTAAAACCGACTCGTGAAAGTATGGAGAAAAATTTATTGCCTATTTTCAGGAATAAGATAAAGATATTGCCTTCGCAGCTTAAGCCTGGGGATGCAGCGATAGTCGGAGCCAGTGCCCTAGTCTACAAAGAACTCCAGGGTTTGTCTTAATAGGAAGCGCATTACTTCGTTGCAGCGTGCTCGCCAATCCTCACGTACGAAAAGTACGCTCCGGTATGGCTTACAAGCTGCGCCTTGTACTGCATCTTCCTATTAAAACAAACCCGTGCAAGGAATAAGGGTTATAAATACTAAATACAAAATAGCAAAGGCTGCCCTGGGGCAGCCTTTGCTGATTGTATAAAGTTTGTTTTAGAATTCGGAGCTGAAGTGGAAGCGGATGTCTTTGAAGTCGCTTTGGGCCATGCGGAGGACGTATTCGGAGTCAGCCAGGAAGACATCGCGGCCTTCTTTGTCGAAAGCCATGTATTGGTATTTGCGTTTTTTGAAGTTGTCGAGTTCTTCGGTGTTTTTGCTTTCAATCCAACAAGCCTTGTATAGGTTGATGGGCTCCCAGCGGCAAATGGCATTGTATTCGTGTTCGAGGCGGTATTGGATAACCTCAAACTGAAGTTGACCTACCGTCCCGATGATTTTACGACCGTTAAACTGGTTGGTGAAGCTCTGGGCAACACCTTCGTCCATCAACTGGTCAATGCCTTTCTGAAGTTGTTTGGACTTCATGGGGTCTGCATTCTCAATGTATTTAAACATCTCGGGCGAGAAGCTGGGGATACCTTTAAAATGAAGGTCTTCTCCACCTGTCAGCGTGTCACCAATCTTGAAATTTCCGGTGTCGGGCAAACCGATGATATCACCAGGAAAGGCTTCGTCAACCACCGATTTTTTCTGTGCCATAAAAGCAGTAGGAGAGGAGAATTTCAATGTTTTGCCAAAACGAACGTGTTTGTAATTGACGTTGCGTTCAAATTTTCCCGAACAAATTTTCAGGAAAGCGATGCAACTGCGGTGATTGGGATCCATATTGGCGTGGATCTTGAAAATGAAGCCGCTGAAAGATTCCTCGTTGGGCTCTACCATGCGCTCTTCCGTTTTGGTGGGGCGGGGAGTAGGGGCAATTTTAACAAAACAATCCAACAGTTCCCTGACTCCAAAATTATTCAGTGCTGAGCCAAAAAAGACAGGAGCCAGATCGCCTTTTAAATAGTTTTCCTTATCGAACGGATTGTAAATGCCGTTGATGATTTCCATATCCTCTCTCAATTCAACCGCATTTTTTGTGCCGATGTAGTTTTCGAGTTCAGGATTATTGATGTCGTTAAACTTAACTGATTCGGTGACCGTTTGTTTGGACGGTGTGTATAAATCGAGTTTCTGTTGATAAATGTTGTAAACTCCTTTAAAACCGGGGCCTTCATCGATGGGCCAACTTAAAGGACGAACGGCTATCTCCAGTTCAGCTTCCAATTCATCCAGCAGGTCGAATGGGTTTTTGCCCGATCGGTCCATTTTATTGACGAAAACCATCACCGGAGTCTTGCGCATGCGGCAGACTTCCATCAGTTTCCGGGTCTGGCTTTCAACGCCTTTTGCCACATCGACTACGATGATAACGCTGTCAACGGCGGTCAGGGTGCGAAAAGTGTCTTCTGCAAAATCCTGGTGACCGGGCGTATCGAGAATGTTTATTTTATAATTGTCGTAGTCAAACCCCATCACAGAGGTTGCTACCGAAATACCGCGCTGTTTTTCAATTTCCATCCAGTCGGAGGTGGCGGTTTTCTTGATCTTGTTTGATTTTACAGCTCCGGCTATGTGAATGGCACCTCCAAAAAGAAGGAGCTTTTCGGTCAATGTGGTTTTACCCGCATCCGGATGACTGATAATGGCGAAAGTTCTTCTTCGCAGAATTTCTTGTTCGATTTCTGTCATTATAATTTGGCGATACAAGCCGCGAGACTGGTTTCCCAATGCGGTATGGTTATGCCGTATACGGCTTTTATTTTGCTTTTATTCAATACGCTGAAAGCCGGTCTTGCAGCTTTAGCGGGGTAATCTTTGGTTTCAATGGGTAAAACCTGACAGGTGGTAATACCGGCCAGTTTGTGAATGCTGATGGTGAAATCGTACCAACTGCAAACGCCTTCGTTGGAATAATGAAAGATACCTGGTGTAAATGAACCCTTTTCAGCGGAAACGACAATAGCCATGAGTGCTGACGCCAGATCTCCTGCGTAGGTAGGTGTACCGATCTGATCAAAAATAACCGTCAGCTTTTCGCGTTCCTTTCCCAATTTGATCATCGTTTTCACGAAGTTGTTTCCAAATGGTGAATACAACCAGGCCGTGCGAAGAATAACCGATTCCGGGCAAAATTTCTGCAATACCTGTTCGCCTTCCAGTTTGGTCTGACCGTAAACGGAGTTTGGACAAACGGGGTCGGTTTCCACGTAGGGTGTATGTTTGGTGCCATCAAAAACGTAGTCAGTAGAAACGTGCAGAACTTTGGCGTTTATAGCTTTGGCTGCCTTTGCAATATTGGCCACCGCATCCCGGTTTACTTTCATGCATAGTTCAATGTTATCTTCTGCACCATCTACCGCCGTGTAAGCTGCACAGTTGATGATGTAGGAAGGTCTTGTGCTGGTAAAATAGTCAAGCACTATCTCTTCGTTGCAAAGGTCAAGTTCGTTGATGTCGGTGAAATCAAACGTGAAATCAGGAAATTGATCTGCCAATAAGCGCATTTCGTTGCCCAACTGTCCGTTGGCACCTGTAATAAGTATTCTTTTCATATAGAGTGCATAATCGAAAACGACGGCTTTTCCGCCTGTTTCTTCGTGTAAAATACCGCCTAAAGGAAATGTTATAGCCATTTTTCGTTTATCTTTTATGGGAATGAATCTTACAGTTCCAAACCTTCTTCCTTGTCTTGTTTGTATTTACCGGAGAGTAACCTCAAAAATTCGCTGATCAGCGTGGTGGCTGCCAGCGTTTCCGGTGAAACTTCTTTTCTTTGCAAACGGAGCATGAGCAAACCATACATGGCGTTCATGCAGGTTTCAATTTCTCCAATCTCCGATCCTCCCGGCTTGGCACGCAATTCCACAATTAATGGAAGCACCTTGTAGTAGGACATGATGTAGAAATTCTCCTTGTGCGAGTTTGACAAAGCGTTGTGCAAATCGGTCAATTCCAGAATGACATTTTTGTTGAGTTGCAAATGACCGCGTTCGGTTACTCCTTCTTGTTTCATCATGACGATGAGGCTTTCGTACCATTCGCGGATTTCCCGTTTTACTTCGTCCGCTTGATCGTACTTGTCAATAATCTGGGTCTGAATAAGCTCGATGTCCAGTTTAAAAGCCCTGATCAGGTCTTCAATCTGCCACATATAAAGCAGGTATTCAGCTATATTTTCGGTTTTTTTACCTTTTGCAGTCAGCATATTATGTCAGTAGTTCCAATGCAAAGGCTTTCAGATTGACACCGTCAAAATTGCCTGAAGACATCATCAACAGGTTTTTCTTTTTATAAGTCAAACTGCGAAGCTTTTTCAAAAGGAGATTTGAATCTGTAAATATCTCAATATTCTTGCCGCCAAAAGCTTCAGCCACCTGTTCCGGTGAAATGGTTGCAAGATGTTTGTGCTCTATCGTTTTTGGGTTGAAATACACATAGGCTTCATCGGCATCAATCATGCTGTCTTTATATTCGGGCAGAAAGTCGGCTGTCAGGCTGCTGAAGGTATGCAATTCCATACATGCAATCAATTTCCGTTTCGGGTACTGTTCTTTCACGGCAGAAACCGTTGCTTTCAACTTGGAAGGGGAATGTGCAAAATCCTGAAAGATGGTGCAATCGTCAGACTCATTAAGAATCTGTAAGCGTTTGGCTGCTCCCTTAAATTCAGAAATGGATGTATAAAAGTCTTTATCGCTGATACCCAGCTGGCGACAAACCAAGTGAGCTGCCTGAATGTTTTGCAGGTTGTGTTTACCGAATACCCGAAGTGGGATATCACCATATTTGGTTTCAAGCCAGGTTTTCCCTTCAGTGATGTGATTGGGGTGAGCGGTATAGGGGATAGCGGTGAGGTCATCCCGAAGATTTTCGGCTATTTTAATAAGATTTGCATCTTCTTCAAAGTAGATGAATTTTCCGTCACGTTCTATTTTATTGGAGAAAATTTTAAATTGCTCCACGTAATTTTCAAAAGTAGGAAAAACATTGATGTGATCCCAGGCAATACCGGTAACCACTGCAATGTGCGGACGATAAACGTGGAATTTCGGACGAAGATCGATGGGGGAAGTTAGGTATTCGTCACCTTCAAAAACAGCAATGCGTGATTGATCAGACAATCCGACCATAGTGTCAAAGCCTTCAACCTGTGCTCCAACCATATAGTCGAAGTTGACCTGCATTTTTTTGAGTACAAACAGAATCATCGAAGTGACCGTGGTTTTTCCATGGCTTCCACCGATGACCACGCGTGTTTTGTCCTGAGTCTGGTCGTACAGAAATTCCGGATAGGAGAAAATACGCAGGCCCAGTTCTTTGGCACGAATTAGCTCCGGATTGTCCTTGCGGGCATGCATACCTAGTATGACGGCATCCAACTCTTTGGTGATGCGTTCGGGAAACCACCCGAAGGCCTCAGGAAGTAATCCGCATTTAGCGAGATTGCTACTGGCAGGATCAAAGATTTCGTCATCCGATCCAGACACGTTATAACCTTTTTTATGTAGAGCAATCGCCAGGTTGTGCATAGCAGCACCGCCTATAGCAACAAAGTGTATCCGTATACGTTCATTCATAATTGCCGTTTTCTGCATTCGGTATGGCTGGAACAAATGCAGCCTGGTTGCTACCATTAAGAAATGTTCTGTTAAACCGAAAATTTATTATAGATTTGTTCCACAAAAGTACGGCTAAAAAATGAATATTCATTCTATAGAAACTGGTTTTTTTTCCACCGACGGGGGTGCTATGTTTGGCATCGTTTCCAGGAAAATATGGACAGCTAAGTACCCTGTTGACGATGAAAATAGGTGCCCCTTAGCTATGCGGGTACTTTTTGTGGATATGGGGGAACATAAAGTCTTGTTTGATACCGGGGTTGGAACAGAAATAGATGGTCGTGCTGCTTATTACCGCTTTCACGATTTGAAAAGTCCGGTCAGAGAACTTGAGAAGCGAGGTTTTAGGGCGGAAGATGTAACGGATGTTGTTTTAAGCCATTTGCATTTTGACCATTGTGCAGGTTCTGTCTTTCCGGATGAAAATGGAAAACTGATCCCCACTTTTCCCAATGCCGTTTATTGGGCAAGCAAAAAACAAAGGGAAATAGCAGAAAAACCATCTTTGTGGGAGGCAGATTCTTTTGCACCCAATATTGTTAAAGTGCTGCAAGATGCCGGCAAACTCCATTTGGTCGATTCAGACCGGGAACTTTTCCCCGGAGTGCGGGTAAAGTTGATGCAGGGGCACACGGAGGGTCAATTACTTTCATACATAGATACACCTTTTGGCACTCTGGTTTATTGTGGAGATGTGATTCCCATGACACCTCACATGACACCTCTTTGTATAGCCGCTGTGGATAATTCAGCCGTGATATCCGTGAACGAAAAAATGCGGGTGTTGGAGGAAGCGGTAAAAAAAAATCAGATTCTTTTTTTCTTTCATGATGCAGAGACTGCAGCGGTAAGAATAAAAAAAGTGAACGGAAGAATTTCTGTAAAAGGTAAGTTTTTGATTGATTAGTGTTTGCGCCGGATTGATATTTTTCATAGGTGTTTCTACAAAAAATATTTTAATGCTCTGTAGCGTTTTAATATGAAATGCACTCTTCCTTAAGACCTGTTTTGAAAAAATTCCGTCCATGAAAAAACTACTTATCTTTATGTTCTTGCTCCTGTTTTCGGCATTTAACGCCCAGGATGCCTATTACCCCATATTGATGACCAGATCTGATTTGGAAGCCTCTGTCAAGTTGACGAACTCAGCGATGTCGCTTACCCATCCGGGAAAAATATATTTGTACAAAAACTGGATTTTTTTAGTTGAAAAATACAAAGGAATCCATTTGATTGACAACACCAATCCCTCAAATCCACTTAGAAAGGCTTTCCTGAAAGTGCCGGGTTGTATAGATGTGGCTGTTCGAAATAGCATCCTATATGTTGATAATGCGGTGGATCTGGTGGCTGTCCATCTGGATCTTGTTGAAATGACTGCAACAGAGGTTTCCAGGAGGCACTGGGCTTTACCCGAAATCGAATCCCCCGATGGTTATATTCCCGAAGAATATACACGTCCCAAACGTCCGGCCGATACAGAAATAGTCGGATGGATTTCAAATGCGGAATATTCAGCTTTATAATACGGATAACTATGAACAAATACATCATGTTTTTGGCTTGTATTGGTCTTTTATGGGCTTGTGATATTTATACGACAGATAGCGGCGGGGGTTCAACAGGTAAAGGCGGATCTATGGCCCGATTTGCCTGCAAAGGTGGTTATCTGTATGTGCTGAGCAGTCATACTTTGAGCACTTACGACATTTCCGACTCCAGCAAGATTCAGTTGAAATCCAGAACCACTGTGGGAGGGACTATGGAAACACTTTTTCCTACGGATTCATTGCTGTTTATGGGAAGCACTTCCGGTATGTATATTTACAATCTGAAAAATCCTTCCGCGCCTAAGTTTATATCCCTATACACTCATTTTACCAGTTGTGACCCTGTGGTCGTGCAGGGGCAATATGCCTTTGTGACGTTGCGTTCCAATGCTGACAGTTGGTCCTGTTCCAGGAATGTAAACGAGTTGCAGGTGATCGATATTAGAAACATCAACCATCCAATAGAAAAAGTCAACTATCCGATGATTAATCCCAAAGGTCTGGCCATAGATGGAAACCGCATTTTTGTTTGTGATGGAATGAATCTGGTCGTAATGGATGCCGGGGATCCGCTGATGATGACTGAATTGAAAAGAATAACATTGGATGGCATGCCTTATGACCTGATTGCAAAGAATGGCCTTTTGACCGTTTCATACAGTGCCGGTATTAAACAGTACGCTTACGATGGCGATACTATTCAGAAGCTGAGCGTCATTTATTGAATTTCAGAACCAATAAGTAGTGTCTAAAATATAATGTCGTATTGTTTGCCCACATTATTGAGCACAAACGACAAGCGTTCTTTGAGATTTTGAAAACGGAGATAGGCATCAAAAGGTATCCACTGATACTTGATCCTTTTCCATCATATTTCTATCAGGTTTAACTCAGGAGAATAGGGTGGCAAGAAGAAAATCAAAACGTCTTGCTCCTTCCATTTTTCGATTTTTGCTTTGAACTTTCTGGATCTGTGGATTGGAGAGTTTTCAAGAATCACAACGGTCTTTTTAACGGTTTGAGCGACAAAGCGATCCATAAAACCGATGCATGTATCCGCATAGTATGTCCCTTCATGCATGTCGAAAAACAAATTGTTTTTGCGGGTCATCAAACCGACTACATTGCGGCTTTTGCCCTTTGCGGCAGGCAAAAGGATTTGATTTCCTTTCAATTGCCAAGCATAGAGAACATTGGGAGTTAGCCCAAAATGGCTTTCATCACCAAAAAACAGATCAATGTATCCGCTGTCTTCCAATTCTTTAAGGGTTTCTATTTGCGCTTGTTTAAGTTCGAATTTATCCTTGTTCCGTTTGGTCTTTAGGGATAACCTGATTCATCTCCAAGTATAGCCCAGTACCTTTTAAAAAATTCTGCAAGGTCTTTTTGAAGATTGTGATTTTGTGTTTCTCCTCAAAATAAGTCAGTACATTTTTGAGGTTTCGGCCATTAATCTCAACCTGTTCGGCGACTTCATCCTCATAGCCTTTCAAGCGGGTCTTGACCCCTCGTCCAGGTATCATTTGGAGAGAATCAACGCCACTTTGTGCCCATCCATCGAACCAACGTTCAATCGTTCTGCGACTCACACCGAAAATCTTCGACAAGTCGGTGATTGTTTGTTTCTGGTGCGATAAAATAAGGCAATGGCTGCGCTTCCGTACCATGTTGTCTATACTGTTTTTATAGAGTAGTTCCAGAGCCTCAAGCTCCTAAGTTTTCAATGTTATATATCTCATAGTGAGACAAATATACAAATTAAATATCAAAAAACAAAATAATACGTCATTATATTATAATAATTACTTAAATAATGACAACTTGTAAATAAATAATGTAAATTTGTCTTCTTAGTGATAAATATAGTAGATTATATAAATCACGAAACTTGTGGTGAAAGAATAATTATTTTAAAACAAAAAGGAACTCCTTATAAAAAATTTATGAAAAAATATGTATTAGCCATATTGTTAGTGTTACCCACTATTAAGTGTCTTGCCTTGGATATTTTTGATGTCAATGAAAGAACTCCTGAAATGAATTCGTTGATAAAATGCATCAATAATCCTGTGGATTACAGTCGTGGGCTTGCAAACATAACAATACCATTGTATGAGATCAAGTCATCAGGGCTCACTTTACCTGTTACTCTTAGCTATTATCATGGTGGTCTAAAGGTAAATGAGTTTTCAAAATGGATAGGACAAGGTTGGTCGCTAAATGTGGAACCTACCATAGTACGAACTCTTAGAGGGAGTAATGATCAACAAACGACGACGTTTATGCCTCAAGATTTTAAGTATGACAGCCTAAATAATGAAGGAGAAAAATATGATCATTGTTATTCTTTGTCTAATGGAACAAAAGATGAGCAACCTGATCTTTTTAACTATAAACTGCTTGACAGGAGTGGTTCCTTCATGCTAATAAAGAAAACAAAGAACAGCCCTTTAACCGCGGTTACGATTCCCTACGACCCTATAAAAATTGAGATAGTGAAGTCAAACGTAATAAGAGATATAATTCAAATTCAAATTACTGATGATAATGGCAATGTATACAAGTTTGATGTTCTTGAAGGATCAAATGACTCATATTCACCTGCATATTATACAACCTCACCGAAAACCATCAACTCATGGAAGTGCTCATCTATTAAAAATGAAGCTGGAAAAGTACTTTTCCAATTTAACTATATGAATGGTAATATTGACAGAAATCCTGTTGTTTCAGTGCAGGGTGTTTTCGAAGATAATCAAGACAGAGGCCATCTATATCCACTATATAGAGAAACATCAAGAACAGACTTACCAAATAATTTAATATACGGTTGTAAAAAATCAGCAATGACTTGGACTCGCCAATATAATACATCAGATGTTTTTAATGGGTTTTACGATATATCTTTTTCTTTAGGACAAGATCAAAATGATACTCGTGAAGTGACCTTGTTTCCTAAAAGATTAAAAAGTGTCCTATTTAATAATGATTCTATCGTATTTGACAACACTTCAAATACATACTTGAGCTCAATCAGTGGATTAAATAAAACAATAAGATTTGTAAATAGCTTAACAGAGGATATATCAGAGAATAATGGTATAGATGATCGTTGCCCTTTTTTGGATTCGATTATTATATCGTCAAGTAATAATGGCTTAGTTGAATCCTATGTTTGTGAGTATAATGGACCTTTGCCATCCAAGCCATTTTTCTCGCATTTACTCGATTATGTCGATTTTTGGGGCAATCTAACTACGGATACATATACGTATCTATATTCATGTGGAATAAAAATAAATTATAAAACAGATCCATATCGTTTAACAGATCCAGAAACTATTTATGATGGCAGTTATGAATCTTTCTTACTTTTTAAAGGAGAAAAAGTTACCAGTGATCAAGGAATTCTAAAATCAATAGTAAATCCAGCTGGATGCAAAACGGAATTCACCTTCGAACCCAACTGTTATGAAAAAATCCTGAATAGTTCTTCGGAGCATGATTATGGTATTGCATATCATTTAACGCCGAATAATAATATGATGAATACGGGAGGGCTCAGAATTAAACAGATCGACTACTCAGATCCAAATGGGGCAAAGATTACTAGAGTTTTCAAATATGGAAAAGAAAGACAAGAAGGAGATCGGTGTATTAATTATTCTGATAAGGAAACTGGGCTTGGCATTATTAGAAGGCAAATAGATCCATCTTGCTTTACAGATAATCAGAAATCTTTTTTATATTCTTCATCCAATACTGGTTACGCAAACTCAATAACAAGGCTTAGAACTGTTTATCCTACATTTAAAAGTAATGCTGGGAATCCGGTAGTCTATGATCGAGTCACTGAATATATTACGACGGCAAATAATCAGGGAGCTATTGTCGATAATGGAAAAACAGTATATACATACAACTTTTCATGGAATTATCGTAATGTATTGACAGCCTATACGAATGATAATAATGAACATTATATGGATTATCAGGACGATTGGATGTATGGACAGTTGCTCTCTAAACAGATATTCAAAAGAAGTACAGACAGCACCTATTCTCCGGTTGCAAGAACGGATTATGAATATACAGAAAATGTTGGTCCTCGAGATACTGTAAAAGCCGGAATTTGTTTTCCTGAATATGTTTTTAATATAAATGGAAATACACAACCCGATAGAACTATTTTAAATGCTACAGTATTGAGCTATTTTGGAATATATCTTAATCAAATTTATTCATATATAAGATATCCTATTTATTCAGGTATAAAAAAGATTAGCGCTGAAATTGATTCTTCTTTTACAGACAACGGTGTGGTTGTTACAAGAAAGGACTATACGTATGGTAATCGGAAACACATTTATCCGACTTCAATAAATGTAACGAATAGTGACGGCGTACTTCATAATCAGAACTTTACATACCCGTTGGATAGTGTATCCAGCTATTTGAGCCAATATTCCGACCATAAAATAGCCCGGGACACGTTGATTAAACACAGGAATATTAGTCCTGTATTGGAAAAGACTGATAAAAGCGGATCCAGTATTATAGCCTCAACCTATAACAGATACAAGATTTTTCCCAATTATTCAGCTCCCCTTGTATATAAGCAAATAACAGAACTTAGTAGTTTAGGAAAACAAGAACAGATCACGTGCGATAAATATGACAACTATGGAAATCCTGTTTATCTTACAAAAGTAGATGGAGTTCAGACAGTATACCTTTGGAGCTATTGTGGCCAATACCCAATTGCAGTAATAGAAAATGCCACTTACGATCAAGTAAAGACGGCGTTAGGGTATACAACGGAAGATCAAATAAATGGTCTAACTGCAAATTCAAATCCCGATATGACATCGATTGGGACTTTGCTGCGTAGTTACTTTACAAGTAATTCTGTTTTAATAACCACCTATACTTATAAACCATTTGTAGGCATGACATCGAAGACCGATCCCCGCGGTATAACCACTTATTATGATTACGGTGACTTTGGGTGGTTGAAGGAAGTTTATCAGAAAGATGCAAATAATGTGAAACAGATAATTCAGTCCTACGATTATCACTACAGGAAATGACAAACAATGGTTATGATAGGAGAAATCAGCGAAGTAGTATTTAATATTTATCCTGTCCTTGACCATCTTTCTGTACACCGTACAGATCAATAGTTTGAATATGTTTATAAAATGTAAATTTAAATAAAGATCTATCATGAAAACAAGACCAGTGGCAACAATCCTGTTTGTCTTCACATGCATTGGTACACTTTTTTCTCAGACAACTATAACCCGCTCACTTCAGGGTTTTCGTGACGGGGATGTCCTGTATAAACAGCAAGTGCAATATAAAGATCCGGGACGAAAGGGATATGACGTTGTGTGGGACTTTTCCCAATTGAAGCCGTTAAATGAAAATTATAAGGTCAATTATTATGAACCGGCCACGAAAAGAGGAGGCGATACAGTCTGCATAACCTGCGTAGAACATTTCACAATGTATAAGTATGCCTATAAGGGAGATTCGTTGCTTATGCTCGGCTTTGAAAATACAGGATCCAGACTTACGCTGGATAAACCGGAATACAGCCTGCACTATCCCTTCACTTTTGGTGACTCGATTACATCTACATACAAGGGTGATGGCAGCTACCTGAACACCCTTCTCTCAGAAACGGAAGGGCAACTGACCACCGTTGCCGATGCCGTGGGAACGCTTATCCTTCCTGACGGCGACACTATCTACAATGTATTAAGAGTCAGATCAGAGCACAGCTACAAGCAAAGTACCTTACCTATTGTCTACAGAGCTGAGAAGGATTTAGAAAGAACAGATACCCTTACCATAAATGGAACGGAAGCCACAACAGTGGAAACACCGGACAGTTCTTCAGCATACACTGAAAATGTCATGCAGGTACAAGTGGAGGGGAACCAATCATACACAAAAAAGGGCAATGCCCTTACAGGTGAAAACGCCTCTGCCGGTACAGACGAAGAATCCAACCGGATGAAACGTAAGCACGTGCTTAAGGAAAAGACTGACAGCATATTCTTCCGTACGGAGACTTGCCGATGGTATGCACCGGGCTACAGATACCCACTTTTTGAGACCATCTGTAACCATAGCCACAAAACGTTGAACGAGACAATCGAGATGAGGGATATTGAAACCGCTTTTTATTTTCCGCCATCTATGCATGCCTATCTGGATAATGACCCCGAAAACAAGGCGATATTGGACAGCATTAAACAGCTAAAGGAACGAGGTGTTAAAGAGCCCTCTGATACACTCTCTTTTGACTATAACATATATCCAAATCCTGTGAAAACGGATATTCAGGTAGATCTTCTGTTGGACTTACCGTCTTCTGTCGTTATTTCCGTCTTTACCACATCCGGGGAATGTGCATTTCGCAAAGAGGAAGGATTCTTTGATGCCGGTCAGCATACCTTCTCCCTTCAACTTGGCCAACTTCGTTTTGGTGAATACTTGTTATATATTAAGGTAAATGAGCAGTTTGCCCAGATGGTTTTGCTTAAAAAATGATTCAAAAATTATTAGTCATGAAATGCAATAGATACAAACACATCTTATCAGGTGTACTGTCATTCGTTTTCCCCTTTATGGGGACGTATGCCCTATCTCCATCCACTAATCAAAACTCTATCATCACTTATACCCCCAATCGGAGTGTGTCATCAATCAGCAATACAGCTGATTCTGTAAGCTGCCCGGTTGTGCAATACTTTGATGGTTTTGGACGACCAGTACAGACTGTTGCAGTAGGATCATCCCCGAGTGGAAATGACTTGGTCTCCAATACGGAATACGATAGCTTCGGAAGGCTCAGTAAAACATGGTTGCCTTATGTCTCCTCCGGAAGTGGAGCCTTTGTCGGTCAGTCCGTCATTACAAATGCCCTTCCTGCCTATTATGGTGATGCTACTCCTTATAGTCTCGATGTTTATGACGGTTCGCCTCTTAACCGGGTCATAAAGGAATACGGGCCGGGTGAAAATTGGCAAAATGCGGGGAAGGGTGTTGACCATTTTTGGTATGCAAATGACCAGAGTGACAGTTTGGTTGTGAATAAATATGTCCTCCAATCTGATGGTCTTATAAAAACTGGTACATACGACAATGCTACGCTATACGTGACATGTCAGATTGACGAAGACGGACACAAAACCTGGACTTTTACCGACAAGCTTGGTCACACAGTACTTACACGAACATATACCGGATCCACTTATTGTAGCACATACTATGTCTATAACGATCTGAACCAGTTGGTATATGTCCTCCCCCCACTTGCTTCAGATGCGCTGACAGCCAACAATGTTTTCTGGAATATATACACTTCTGGCAGAACTACCATCCTTTTGTATTGCTATTTTTATCGATATGACAGTCGTGGAAACTGTATTGAAAAGAGACTTCCGGGTATACTGTCCCAATATATGGTTTATGACAAAACCAACCGTTTGGTCCTTTCGCAGGATGGTAACCAACGGGCAGGCAAACATTGGACTTTTACTAAATACGATGCGCTCGGCAGACTCATCATGCATGGAAGCATTGTTATCCCTACCAGTCAATCTCTACTTGTGAGTGCCTATAAAGACAGTTGCATCATTGAGAGCTTCAATGGGAACACGAGCAACTACGGCTATTCAAACAATCATTTTTCAGGTAGGGAGATG
>Ga0209123_1002647_pt1 | contig 14651 bp, 11 predicted proteins | sample BarGraIncu00431A_FD_184500 | JGI IMG/M metagenome (GOLD analysis project Ga0209123, IMG submission 184500) | Arctic peat soil microbial communities from Barrow, Alaska, USA - Barrow Graham LP Incubations 004-31A (SPAdes) (version 2) | ecosystem: Environmental > Terrestrial > Soil > Wetlands >...
GATTTGTCCGCTTTTACTCTCTTTGGTCGGTCGGGGTTGAAAACTAAAGCCTAAAAAATCAAACTGTACTTGTTTGTACTGCTCTTTTCTTCTGGCATCTTTGCAATAAACAATTTTCGTTTTCAACTCTATTTCAGAATTGAAATAGTGAAAAAGGTTGAATTATAGGTTGTTGACCCGGTTACTATGGTTGAGGGACAAAAGTAAGGTTAAAAAAACGACACCTTTAGGTTTGATTTTGGGAAAATATTTCCCTATAAAATCTGAAATGTTCCCATTTTGGTAATTGATATCAAATAGGCGTTTTTGCAAATAGTACCGTCGCAAGTGAGAAGTATTAAATTAAAAAATATGAAATAATAAGGAATATGGAATTATGGTCGGTACGATTTATCTAAAGGTATTAGGGAAATTCGTCCCGAGTACTCGGGATTCGTATCTATTTAAGAAATAAGAAATCCAGTCTCAATGCTTTTGCAGGATAAAGATGAGAAATTTTGAGAATGAGAAGATGGGAAGAAATCAATTTACCCAATTTACCCAATTTACATTCTAACCCTTTTTAGTCAATTCAATTCAATTTCAATTTTAAACCATGAAGTTTGATTAAATTATAGGATTAATTGTTTACAAAAACAGAAAAACTTCAAACGGTGAATCACAAGGACTCCAATTTGATTTCCGAAATCATAAAGATTAGGTAACAAAATCAATTACTTCTTATAAAAAGGAATGAGAGAATCTACCCTCAAGGTTGAAATAGCAAGATATGTAAATTGGGTAAATTGAGTAAATTGGGTAAATTAGGACGATCCAGTAAGGGTTCACGCATAAAAAATGTATTTTCTTCAAACCGCCAAGACCGCCAAAGTGAAAATATTGCCATAGTGCCAATTAAGTCAAGTGGCGGTCTTGGCGGTTTCATAGCTTTTGAATAATATCTGTTTTATGAACGTATTCTCGTAGTCCAATTTCAACTTATAGGTTCTATATGTAGGTTCAGTTTCGAAAGAATATGAACGTAAAAAGTTGATTCAGAAAGTATCTAATTGTGCTAGGTTCATTTCATCTGTAATGTCGTGACTCAACTTCTCTGACGCTCTTGGTGCAGAGCACCTTTAATATTTGTAGAAATGAAGATTGAAATAGCAAAGGCAGGTGCACCCCGAGTATTCGGGGCGGAATATTTCCAAATAATAACCATATTTCCAAAAAATAACCATATTTCCAAAAAATTACGGTGCGCTGCACCTTGGGGTTGCGGTATTTAGATGTTTCTACAAATATTAAAGGTGCTCTGCACCTATCGGATTGACTGGTGTTTGTTGGAATTATAAGAATGTTTAGGTATCGCGTCTACTGAATAAGATTGCTACGACAATATAACTGAGACACGACAGTAACATGGCAATATTGACATTTTGAAGTTTTGATATCCTGGGGTTCTTTTTTTAGACCATAAGCTCACACTGCATCAATGGAAGCAACACTAAACTCGTTTTAAATGTATCAAATATAAAAAAAACCTTGCCGTTCTACACGACAAGGTTTTGTATTTTGAATAATTAAATGATTATTTTTTCTTTTTATTTTGTTCTTCGGTTGAGATTGCTTCACGCATGGAAGTGTCGGCCATGATATTTTTGTATTTCATGTAATCCATGATACCCAGGTTGCCATTTCTGAAAGCTTCTGCAATGGCCATTGGAATTTGAGCTTCAGCATCAATTACCTTTGCACGGGCCTCCTGTGCTTTTGCTTTCATTTCTTGCTCGAGGGCTACTGCCATAGCGCGACGCTCTTCTGCTTTAGCCTGAGCGATATTCTTGTCAGCTTCTGCCTGGTCCATTTGCAAACCGGCGCCAATGTTCTTGCCGATGTCAATATCTGCGATGTCGATGGATAAAATTTCGAAGGCAGTACCGGCATCAAGGCCTTTTCCTAATACTACTTTTGAGATGGAATCAGGGTTTTCGAGAACTGCTTTGTGGGTATGTGCTGAACCGATTGACGAAACAATTCCTTCGCCAACGCGTGCCAGAACAGTTTCTTCACCAGCCCCACCAACCAATTGTTTGATGTTGGCGCGAACTGTTACCCTGGCTTTACAAATCAACTGGATACCATCTTTTGCCACTGCCGCAACAGGGGGGGTATCAATTACCTTTGGATTTACTGACATCTGCACTGCCTGAAATACATCGCGTCCGGCAAGGTCGATGGCAGTGGCCATTTTAAAGGTGAGTTCGATGTTGGCTTTTTGGGCTGAGACCAATGCATGAACTACTTTTTCAACATGACCACCGGCCAAATAGTGAGCTTCAAGATCATTCCTGTTAAGGATCAATCCAGCTTTGGTTCCTTCAATCAATGCACGCACAATTACTGATGGTGGTACTTTACGGAAACGCATCAGAAATAATTGAAGCAATGAAATGCGCACGTCGGAAACAAGGGCTGAAAACCATAGTCCAACAGGGATATAATACAAAATGATGATCAGGAGGATAAAAATTCCCGCGATCAAACCAAATACTCCAAGGCCTTGAATTTGTTCCATTTTTAAAGGTTTAAAGGTTCAACTGTGATTTGTGATTTTTCTATTTGAATAATTCTGACGTTTTCACCCGGATCAACAAAAGTGCCGGTAGATCTAACTTCCACCACTTCGCCGTTTACTTTTATTTTGCCCATGGGGGCAAGCCTTCCAATGGTGACCCCAATGTCACCAATTTTTACTTTATCCTGATCAATCAGGTTGGCAATTCCAGTTATAGTGGTACTCAACACCATCTTTTTACCGGCCTTTCCTTTGAACAACATTACAACTAGTGTAGGTGCAACGATCAACACAAAGGCAAGGGTCAGAAAACCGGGGATTGCACCATAGGTATTGAAGGCCAAATAGATACTGTATGCAAATAATAAAATACCACCAATACCGGCGATAGTGATTCCCGGTAGAATGGTAAACTCAATTAACAGCAATACTATGCCTAAAAATATTAGCAATAAAATGATCATGACGTTCATAGCAGAAGGTTAATCGATGGTGGCTCTTAAATCTTTTTGTATCAATGCATTTTTCAGTGGCCTAAGATACGAAAGATTTCCTTTTTTAACATCACATTTGCCTTTATAATGAATTAAAAGTGTACATTGTTCGGCTTGAGGCAAATCGTGGTCACAAATTTTTATCAACGCATCAATCACATAATCGAAGGTGTGATAGTCGTCGTTGTGTACAACAAGGATTCTTTCCATTGAATTACGCACATCGTTTTCCTCATGTACTTCTTTTAGAGGTAGTTCTTTTTGTCTCATAATTCATCTGTTTATAATTTGTTTTTTAATTGTCAGATGGAACTCGCCAATAATCATCCAGCTGTGGGAGAAAGTATTACTCATGGCTCGTTTCTTTGTTTAATTTTTTGGCTTCCATAACAGTTATTTTCTTGCCGTTTTGGTAAGCGTTAATTACAGCCGTTTTTATTCCTTCCTGTTTAACCTGGCTTAGCATCGTTACCGCCTCCGAAAACAATCTTAGATTTCCGGTAGTGTATATTTTTAACCCTTTATCATCAATATAGTTTTCAACTTTTCTGATCATCGAAATCTTTTTGATTAACTTGTTGGCCGATTCGGGTATTTTCCCTTTGTAGGCTCCAATCTGAATTTTATAGATAATTCCTCCAGGTACCACAGCTTTCTTTTCTACGGCTTTTGGAGAAGGAATAAATAAAGTAAGGGTATCAGAAGATTCCGAACTTGGAGAAGCTTCTTGCTTGTCTTGCAGATCTTCTATTTGCGTGATACTATCTTTATACAGTTTGATTTTATGTTGAAAATTAGTTATTTCATCAGGAGATGCTGTTTGCCAATAGTGATCTTCCAAGTCTCTGGCCTTTTGATACATCGACATAATTTCTTCATTTAAAGCAGATGATTTTTCTTCATCCTTTAATATTTGTGATGATATTTTTATTTTTTGTTCCGAAGAAGCTCTTGAGTACTCTTTTCTTAAACTGTCGGTCTGAATCGAAAGCTTTTGGAGTTCTTTTTCCTTTAACCATGCATTATAAAACACTTTCTTCGATTCATTTTGTACAAAATGGTTGAAGTTAAGATAGCTTACAAAAGAGTTGATACGAAAATTGATGGGAGTTTTCAGAAGCTGACTAGGAATAGAAAATATTTCATTGTCTGTTGAATCTTTCTTTAAGGTATCATTTTGACTGGTTATAACTGTATCTTTGGAGAAATATAATCCAGGATCAGACAGCAAGTAATTGTTTATTAAACTAATCTTTACAGGGTTAAGAGCATTTCCTTGTTCATTTTTATACAATAGTGGGTTGACGGCATATAAATTGTATCCTGTTGTTATACACAATAGGAGAATAAAGACTTTTTTTATGCTTTGTTTCAAAAGGATTAACATAGGATGTAACTATTTGATTCGGGCCTAAAATTACAAAAATTGTACCATGGATAGTGCGAAAAGGGGATAGTTTATTTTACTGACAATGAATCTTCTTCTAATCCGTATCATTATTTCAAGTATATTTGTATAACTTAAAAATATTCAATAGTGACCATTTTAATTAAAGGGGACAAAGCTCCAGAATTTGAAGGACTGAACCAACTGGGTGAGAAAATATCTTTGAAAGGGTTCAGTGGTAAAAAGCTCATTTTATACTTTTATCCCAAAGACAATACTCCGGGCTGTACGGCTGAATCATGTAACCTGAGCGATAATTATCAGTTTTGGCTATCAAAAGGCTATGAAGTCGTAGGTGTAAGTCCAGATTCTGTGACATCACATAAAAAGTTTGCAGATAAATTTCAATTTAGATTTAATCTGATTTCAGATCCTGAAACTGAAATATTGAAAGCTTATGGTGTTTGGGGCGAGAAAAACATGTATGGTAAAAAATATATGGGAGTGTTGCGTACCACTTTTGTGATCAATGAAAAAGGAATTATTGAACAAATATTTAACAAAGTGGAAACAAAAAATCATACCGAGCAATTAACCAACGCATTAAATATCAAATAATATGGCAACCGAAGAAAAAAACACTCAGAACAAGGAAAAATTGAAGGCACTTCAATTGACGATAGATAAGATCGAAAAAAGTTATGGAAAAGGCTCGATCATGAGATTAGGCGACCGCCCTGTTGAAGATGTCCCCTCTATATCGTCAGGATCAATCGGATTAGACATTGCAATGGGTGTTGGTGGTTATCCCAAAGGTAGAATCATCGAAATTTACGGACCAGAATCATCAGGTAAAACAACATTGGCAATTCATGCAATCGCCGAGGCTCAAAAAGCTGGTGGAATTGCCGCTGTCATTGATGCTGAACATGCTTTCGATCCAGGCTATGCAGCCAAATTGGGTGTCGATATCAATGAATTGTTAATTTCACAACCCGACAACGGTGAACAAGCCCTGGAAATTGCCGATAACCTGATCCGTTCAGGAGCTGTGGATATCATCGTCATTGACTCAGTAGCCGCATTGACTCCTAAGGCCGAGATTGAAGGCGAAATGGGAGAATCTAAAATGGGTCTTCAGGCTCGATTGATGTCACAGGCATTGCGTAAGCTTACTGCCAATATTAACAAAACCAAAACATGTGTTATTTTCATCAATCAGCTTCGTGAAAAGATAGGAGTGATGTTTGGAAATCCTGAAACAACAACGGGTGGAAATGCCTTGAAATTTTATGCCTCGGTACGTCTTGATATTCGCCGCATTGGTCAGATCAAAGATGGTGAAGAAGCTCAGGGAAACCATACACGCGTAAAAGTGGTGAAAAACAAGGTGGCCCCGCCATTTAAAAAGGCTGAATTTGACATCATGTATGGCGAAGGTATTTCAAAGACCGGTGAAATTGTTGATTTAGGTGTCGAACTCAACATCATTAAGAAAGCAGGATCTTGGTTTAGTTATGGTGAAACCAAATTGGGACAAGGACGCGAATCGGTTAAATCACTGCTTCACGATAATCCTGAATTAGCCACGGAGCTTGAAGCAAAAATATTGGAAGCAGTGACCGCTGCTGTAACGGTCAATTAAGTGAGTCGACTCCGAAAAATCAATTAAATAAGATATGCCACTAATACACCAGGCCTCAAAGGTTCATGCCGAAGTCTCGGGATGAGCTTTTGAGACTTCGTGGCATCCTTCCCGAGAACTCGGGATCGGGAAGACTTTTCGGAGTGGGCTCATTATTAAAGTTAGAAAATAAATTTATGTCCTGATTTAACAAACATGCTTTGTGAATATTGAAATAAATAATCATGATTGATAATATGGTGGTTCTCAAGTTCATGAAGTTTTGTTTTGTCGGGCTTTCTGGAATGGTGATTGATTTTACCATTACGTGGTTGTTAAAGGAAAAAATCAGGATAAATAAATATGTCGCCAATTCCATAGGTTTTGTTTTAGCTGCATCTTCCAATTATTTATTGAACCGTTTTTGGACATTTCAAAGTAAAAATAGTCACATTGCAACAGAATATTTCTCATTTATAATTATTTCTGTAATTGGTCTGGCATTAAATAACTTAATAATATATTTTTTGGTAGATCGAATGAAAGTAAATTTTTATATTTCGAAATTAATCGCCATTGGAATGGTTACTTTTTGGAATTTTATAATGAATTTTTTGATCACTTTTAGCTAATTAAAAAATTGTAAAGACTAAGTTGTATGAATCTCTTTGCCAATTTTAATACAGCACTTTTACAGATTTATTTTAATTTTTGTTTAGTATAACTACTCTTACCCATTCTATGTCGCTTTAGGACTGGCCTTTATGCTCTATTCAAATAATATTCAGGTCTATTTTTACAGACCATATTAGGATAATTACAGTTTGTTAAAGACAGGATTTTATTTATTTATCGAAATTAGGCAATTCTTTAAAATGAAATGATGAATTTTGTACGTGAAATTATGGGAAAGATAAAAATAACACATGTTGTTATTATATGGCTGGCTGTAAATATAGCATCGGCCTTTTTTTCCCTGCTTTATTCCGATGAAGCTTACTATACATTGTTTTCTCAGCAGTTAGCTTTTGGGTACTTCGACCATCCACCAATGATTGCTTTAATTATAAGGATCGGTTTATTCATTTTTAAAAATGAATTAGGTGTTCGTATCATCTCTGTTATTTCGATTTCTTCAGCTTTATTTTTTATTTATAAGTTGGCAGATGTTGACAAACCTGTTTTATTTCTGGCAACTGTATTTTCGATTTTTGGATTGAATGTTTTAGGTTTTCTTGCCCTGCCAGATAGTCCACTTTTGTTGTCAGTAGTCTTATTTTTTCTGATTTATAAAAGGTTTTTGCTGAATGAAAGTTTACTGAATTCCATGTTACTTGGATTGATAATGTCGGCTATGTTGTATAGCAAATATCATGGCATTCTGATTATATTGTTTACTTTTATTTCTAATTTTAAACTCATCAAATCAGGTAAGTTTTGGCTTGCTGCAATAATTGGGATTGTATTATTTATACCTCATTTATACTGGCAATATAATAATGATTTTGTAAGTGTTTCATATCATTTTTTTGAACGTTCGGCTTTGCATTATCAGTTCTCATTTACTTACGAATACTTGTTTGGGCAAATTCTTTATTATGGCCCATTCGCGGCAATATTTATGTTTATTGCAGCAATTAAATACAAACAATCAAATTTATTTGACAAAGCATTAAAATGGAATTTATGGGGGATTCTCGTTTTTTTTCTTTTGAGTTCATTGAAAGGAAGAGTGGAGGTAAATTGGACACTACCTATCATTATCCCATTATTAATTTTCTTTTTAAGATACAGTGTTGCAAAACCAGTATTTACCAAATGGTTTTACATTTTATCCATTCCTATTATTGTTCTTATTATACTACTGCGTCTGGAAATTGTTTATCCTGTTTTTCACTTGAAAGTAGATCGGATACATGATTTTAGAGGCCATCAAGAGTTTGGAAATGAGATCATTGAAAAGTCTAAAGGATTTCCGATAATAACCAATTCCTATCAAAAAGCTGGATTGGTATCTTTTTATACAAATACTTTTGCTCCAAGTCTTAATTTTAATGGTCGACGAAATCAGTTTGACTTATGGCATGCGGATGATTCGCTTCGATTTAAAAAAGTGGCATATATCAATAATTATTTGGAAGAAGGGGTTAAAATTGTGAATTACGAATACAATGATTATAAGATCACATTTATTGACTCTCTACCGGTTATGAATGACATTTTGATATCAATAAATCCTGGGAAATTGGCGGTTAAGCATAATGAAAACATAGAAATTAAAGTAATTCTTTCATCTAAAAAGGCTTCTGAAAATTACAGGGATGCAGGGAATTACACAACACGATTATATGCAGGAATGTTCAATGATCAAAATCTGTTGATTGAGGAAGAATGTAAATTACCAGTTGACCTTATTTTAAAAGACAACGATGGTAAATACAATTTTCAATTTAATGCTCCTGCGGAAAAAGGGCAATATCAAATAATAATTTCACTGAAGACAACTGAGCTGGGTGAATGGAACACAAAGAAAGTGGTTAGGTTAACTGTTAACTGAATCTAAATGTTATCCATTAATCAAACTACGAAATGCTGTTTATAAATGTGTTTTGTTATTTTTGTAAGTAACATTTTGAGAGAGTATAGGTTGTGATTATAAGATTTTAATAATGAGTGTCTTAACCTAAAGTTGCCTTTTTGATTTAAACATTGAGGTAAAAATGATAATCTGGTGGCCTGTAAATGATTTGATTTATATGTTTTCGTTAATAACTAAGTTATGAAAGTTTTAAAATTTGGAGGTTCTTCTGTTGAAAGTGCCGAAAACATTGAGAAGGTAAAAGAAATACTAATGTCCCAGGACGATGATGTGATCGTTGTGGTTTCCGCATTGGGTGGAATTACAGATAAAATTATTAGTGCAGCAAAAATTGCTGCTATTGGAACCGGCTATTTTCAAGCTGAATTAGCAGAAATTAATACGCGCCACTCTGAAACCATTGAAAAGCTTTTTACAGTTGAAAAACAATCAGCAGTCAAAGAGAAAGTACAGGTTTTGCTGGATGAACTTGAACGGATCGTTCATGGGGTATCACTCATTGGCGAACTTACCCCAAAGACACTTGATAAGATTGGAGGTTTTGGTGAACGCTTGTCCTCATTGATTATTGCTAAATACATTCCTTCATCCACCTGGTTCGATGCCAGTAAGCTGATCAAAACAAACAGTGATTTCGGGAAAGCGATCGTGAATTTTTCAAAGACAAATCAACTCATACAATCTGCTTTTAGAGCATTTTCAGGTATTGCAATTGTTCCAGGCTTTATTGCCAGCAACGAAGCCGGTGAATATACGACCTTGGGTCGCGGAGGTTCAGATTATACCGGTGCCATTATGGCAGCCGCTATGGATGTGACTTCGCTTGAAATATGGACCGATGTGAATGGTTTTATGACAGCCGATCCGCGTGTAATCAGCAAAGCGTATACGATAAAAACATTGAGCTATTCAGAAGCGATGGAGCTTTCGTATTTTGGGGCAAAAGTAATTTATCCGCCCACCATATTACCTGTTTACAAAAAAGGTATTCCGGTCAGAATAAAGAATACACTGGAACCGGAGGCTGAAGGAACTTTAATTACTGAAAGTAAACTCAACGGCAAAGATTTGCCTATTAAAGGTATTTCGTCTATTTCAAATATAACTTTGATCACTGTTCAAGGGTTGGGTATGGTTGGTGTTACTGGTATTTCAGCAAGACTCTTTGGTGCCTTGGCCCGTCAGAATATCAATGTTATTTTGATTTCACAGGCCTCATCTGAGAATTCAATTAGCTTTGCAATCGACTCAACAAGTTCAATAAAAGCAGAAACTGCTATCAGGCAGGAGTTTGATCGTGAAATTGAACTCGATCAAATCAATAAGATTACGATTGAGGAGAATCTGGCCATTGTGGCTATTGTAGGTGAAAATATGAAGCACGCTACGGGTGTTGCCGGAAAGCTATTCAATACAATTGGCAGAAACGGAATTAATATTATCGCCATTGCTCAGGGAGCATCCGAACTGAATATTTCATGGGTAGTTAAAGTTTCTGACCTGCGCAAAACATTGAATGTGGTCCACGAATCGTTCTTCCTTTCTGAAAATGTTGAATTGAATGTTTTCCTTTTGGGAATTGGGTTGGTGGGTGGAAACTTGCTTGAGCAAATCAAACAACAACAGCCTAAATTGCTGAAAGAAAAGCATCTGAAGATAAAACTGGCCGGGGTTGCCAACTCAAAGAAAATGTTGTTCGATCCGGAAGGAATTGATATTGCCACCTTTCGTGAAAGAATGATGGCTGATGGATTGGTATCAGGCCTTGAACAATTTAAGAATGAAATTGTTAATTTGAATATGTACAATTCTATTTTTGTTGATTGTACAGCCAATACCCAGGTAGCCGGATTGTATGCAGAATTGCTGAACGCCAATATTTCAATTGTAACGGCCAATAAAGTAGCTGCTTCTTCAGAATATGAAAATTATGCATTGTTGAAGAAAACAGCCAAACGTAAAGGAGCTAAATTTCTGTTTGAAACCAATGTGGGCGCCGGATTACCAATTATTACCACTTTGAACGACCTGGTGAATTCAGGCGATACTATTTTGAAGATTGAAGCGGTATTGTCGGGAACACTTAATTTTATTTTTAATACGATCAGCGATAAAGTGCCTTTAAGTCAGACCATTCGCATGGCTAAAGAACAGGGGTATGCCGAACCTGATCCGCGTATCGACTTAAGTGGGGTAGATGTGGCGCGCAAATTGCTGATTTTGGTTCGTGAATCGGGTTATGAGTTCGACATGGAAGACATCAATATTAAACCCTTTATCGCTTCCAAATATTTCGAAGGAAGTGTCGATGATTTTTGGAAAACAATTCCTGATGTTGATACTGAATTTGAGGCCAAAAGAAAAAAGCTTGCTGAAGAAGGATTGTTTTGGAGGTTTGTGGCCAAGTTCGAAAACGGGAAAGCAGAAATAGGGCTTCAGGAAATAGCTGCTGGTCATCCGTTTGCCGATCTTCAGGGTTCAAATAATCTGGTGATGTTTACTACCGAGCGTTACCATGAATTTCCGATGATCATCAAAGGATACGGTGCTGGAGCTGTGGTCACTGCCGCAGGCGTATTTGCAGATATTATAAGGGTATCGAATATATAGGTTTAAACCGACCTCTCAAATTGTGAGGAGCCTATCACGAATGATGTAAAAGGTTCAATTTGTGACAGACTTTAAATATTAAACTTTGAACATTAAACTGATTTAAATGAAATACATCATAGTGTTGGGAGATGGAATGGCCGATGAACCATTGGTTGATTTTGAGGGAAAAACACCACTTCAGATGGCAGAGAAACCAGTGATCGACAGTCTGGCAAAAAAGGGTCGCACTGGGCGGTTAATTACCGTTCCTGAAGATATGCACCCTGGAAGCGAAATCGCCAATATGTCGGTTTTGGGCTACGATGTAAAGTCCGTTTTTGAAGGTCGCGGAGTTCTTGAAGCTGCAAGTATAGGAGTAACCCTTCAGGAGAACGATCTTGCACTTCGTTGTAATTTGCTTTGCATTGAAAACGAAAATATTAAAAACCACTCAGCCGGTCATCTTTCCAATCACGAAGCCTATGAGTTAATTGAATTTCTGAATAAGAAGCTTGGAAATGAGCTCATCCATTTTTATCCGGGGGTATCATACAGACATTTATTGGTTATTAAAGGCGGAAATAAACACATGGTTTGTACGCCTCCACATGATGTGCCGGGGAAGCCATTTCGTCCTTGCTTAATTAAACCCGAAAATGCGAAAGCTGCTGATACGTCCAAGCTATTAAACTATTTGATTTTACGTTCACAGGCTTTATTGGCCGATCATCCCGTTAATCAAAATCGGAAAGAAATGGGTAAAGATATGGCTAACAGTATCTGGCCATGGTCACCAGGATATAAGCCTCAAATGCCTACTTTAAAGGAATTGTTTGGCATTGAAAAGTCTGCAGTAATATCAGCAGTTGATTTGATTCAGGGAATTGGCATTTATGCCGGCATGGATGTGATTAAAGTGGAAGGTGCCACTGGATTGTATGACACAAATTATGAAGGAAAAGCGCAAGCCACCATTGATGCTTTGAAAGATCACGACTTAGTTTATTTGCATGTGGAAGCCAGCGATGAAGCTGGACATGAAGGGGATGTGGTACTGAAAACCAAAACGATCAGCTACCTGGATGCCAGGATTGTGAAATTTCTGGTTGAAGAAACGGATAAAATGGGCGAGCCGGTCACCATTGCGGTATTACCCGATCATCCAACACCTTGTGCCACAAAAATTCACACCCGCGATGCGGTACCGTTTATCATTTATCGGCCAGGTGTGACCCCTGATGATGCCCAATTCTATGACGAATTTGAAGTTGCGAAAGGTTCCTATGGAATTCTGAAAGGCAATCAATTTATGTTAGCACTTTTAGGTAAAAATATTGTTTAGACAAAGATAATTTATCATTAAAAAGAAGAGTACCTTGGATTAATTCTTTACCTTTAAAATTTCAACTCTGTAATCTGACTATACAATGAAATATTTCAGCACCAATAAATCAGTTCCGATGGTTTCCTTAATGGAAGCAGTAACCAAAGGACTGGCAAGTGATAATGGTTTATTCATGCCAGAAAAAATTGATTCATTTCACCGTAATTTCTTCGAAAAAATTCATCAATTGAGTTTTCAGGAAATATCTTTTGAAGTGGCTAAAAAGTTATTCTGCGAAGATATTCCTGAGGAAATACTGAAAGAAATTGTTTATGATGCGATCAATTTCGATTGCCCCATAGTCAAGCTAAATGATTCGATTTATTCACTTGAATTGTTTCATGGACCAACACTGGCTTTCAAAGATGTTGGTGGAAGATTTATGGCTCGGTTACTAGCTTATTATCTGAAAGGATTTAAAAAGGAAGTGAACGTTTTGGTTGCCACTTCAGGTGATACAGGAAGTGCCGTTGCCAATGGCTTCTTTAAAGTTCCCGGGATCAAAGTATATGTTCTTTATCCCAAAGGTCTGGTAAGTGACATTCAGGAAAAACAGTTTACAACTCTCGGCAATAACATCACTGCACTTGAAGTTGACGGTACATTTGATGATTGTCAACGACTAGTGAAGACAGCTTTTCTGGATCATGAATTGAATGAAGCTTTGGTATTAACATCAGCCAATTCAATCAATGTAGCCCGCTTTCTGCCGCAGGCTTTTTATTATTTCAATGCGTATGCCCGTCTGTGTGAGGCTGGTGTAACTGGTGACCTAGTTTTTTCAGTCCCCTCCGGGAACTTTGGAAACCTTACTGCAGGAATATTCGCCAAGTTCATGGGGCTGCCTGTCAAAAGGTTTGTTGCTGCCAACAACCGCAACGATGTTTTTTACAATTACTTACAGACAGGTAAATATGAGCCGCGTGCATCGGTTGCTACCATTGCCAATGCGATGGATGTAGGTGCACCTAGTAACTTTGCCCGTATTCTGGAATTGTACAACCATTCACATCCCTCCATTTCTATGGATATTATGGGATACCGCTATTCAGACGATGAAATCCGTGAAACGATGAAGCAGGTTTTTGTTAAAGAAAATTACATGCTCGATCCTCACGGTGCTATTGGTTACCGTGCCCTGAAAGCTGATTTAAAAGAAGGCGAAGTGGGTGTGTTTCTCGAAACTGCACATCCTGCCAAGTTTACTGAAACTGTGGAAAGTGTGATCGGTAAAGGTACAGTTCGCCTTCCTGAAAAACTGGTTGAGTTTATGAAAGGTGAAAAACATTCCATTACCTTGAGCGCTGAATATGCTGATTTTAGGCAATTCTTACTCAAAAAATAAAATATTATAATGCATGAAAAGTCGTTTTAGAATCATTCTAAAATAACTTTTCCTTTGTAAGTACCTTGTTTATAGCTAAGAAGCTTATTTCTATAAGGACATCATGCCCACTTCCTCGCATTGCTGAGATTGCTGAGATTGCTGACATTGCTGACATTGCTGAAATTGCTGAAATTGCAATGTCAGCAATGTCTACTTATTTTTTACCTTGATAAATTATATGAATATAACACCATATTCTACGATTCTACTTTGATATTCATTATCTTTGAACTGTACTTATTGTAATTAACTGACTTTCACTAACCTAATCAAAAATGAAAAAATCACTTGTACTGCGTAAAACAATCATTCTCTTTATTTGTATCTCATTTATTTTCTCCATCAGTATTCTTTCTGTTAATGCACAAAGGAATATGTCTGATATCCCAGTTTTTGGTGCACAGATCTTTATCGAACCGGGTCAGACTCCTGAGGAAATTGATACATGGTTTCGTATGTTGAAAGAGAATGGGATGAAAACTACACGTATCCGGATGTTCGAATCGTATATGCTCAAACAGGATGGTAGTTGGGATTTTAGCTTGTTCGATCTGGCTTTCAAGGCTGCCGAAAAATATGATATAAAAGTGTATGCCACTCTTTTTCCGTACACTGAAAAGACCG
>Ga0209123_1002648_pt1 | contig 14647 bp, 18 predicted proteins | sample BarGraIncu00431A_FD_184500 | JGI IMG/M metagenome (GOLD analysis project Ga0209123, IMG submission 184500) | Arctic peat soil microbial communities from Barrow, Alaska, USA - Barrow Graham LP Incubations 004-31A (SPAdes) (version 2) | ecosystem: Environmental > Terrestrial > Soil > Wetlands >...
GCTTCTCTGCCATTGCTTTATCCCCCTACTCGTATTCGGCCAATATTCCGGTAATGTGCTCCGGTAATAATCGTCCATGAACTTCATTATTAATGGAAATAACCGGTGCCAGACCGCAGGCTCCAATACAGGCCACGACTTCCAAGGTAAAGCGTCGATCTTCGGTCGTTGCCCCATCGGTAATTTTTAATTCCTTTTCAATGGTTTGGAGCACCTTGGCTCCTCCACGTACATGGCAAGCCGTTCCCAAACAAACATTGATCACATTTCGTCCTGAAGGTGTTAACCGAAACTGAGCATAAAACGTCACAACACCATAAATCCTCGCCAAAGGTATACGCATAGTTTTACTAATGTGTTGAAGTACATGAGTTGGCAAATAGCCATACACCTCTTGGGCTTGTTGCAAAACCGGAATCAGAGGTCCATTCTCGTGTTTATACTTAGCAATAATTTCATCCAACTGTATTAGCTTCGGGTCTATTAAATCTTCACACTCGGTGCACAAAAAAATACCCCCTTTTGAATTTTCCTACCAGCAATCATAATCAAATGATAATGCATCGCCATAATTTATATCTTATGGTGATTATTATAACTTATTTATAACTTAGAAACTAGTCACTAAGTGAAATTTTTCCCAAAGATTTAAAGCGTTTTTTTTAGTGTTTTATTTGAGAGTTTAGCCACCTGAAGAGGAGAACAGGAGGAAAACCCACGCATTGAAGTGGGCTTATCGCCATCGAATAAATGCCCTGCCCAGAAAATATGAATTGATTTCATTCTTCAGTGCTGCTGCGTGGCAGCAGTGTTTTGATATGCTTAGAAAACCTGCCTCCAATCCTCTCGATATAGCACTCCATGAGCTTTCTATAAATGCACTTTTTAAACAATCCAAAAAAGCACAAAAAAGCCAGACCGTTCAAAGACGATCTAGCAGTTAACGTCCATCATAAACTTGTTCACTAGCGCCCTCTTGGAGCAAGAGTAATTACTTCAGACATTACCAACACAATGAAAACATTTACATACCCTAATAAGTTTCCGTGTCCCCACCATACCCTAAAATCATCTCAACCAACCCCGTCAAATATGTTCTCACGGACGTAGGTAGTCCTATCAACCCGTCACACAATTTATACCTAAATCCAGAACCCTCACCACAAGCGCCTCTCAGCTGTGTTTAATAGTAAGACAACTGACCGTCTCCACGTGCGTGGACACCCCACATCGGCTTGATAGAAAGCACGTTGATGCTCCACATTGACTCATATAGAAAACAGTTGACAGTTCTAGTTATATGAATCAACAAAATAACGGTGTTCTCTCACTTTATAAAGAGTATTCAGAGCGAAGCTTATCGAAGACAGGACCGAAGGGTATAGCCTTGGGATATAACCCAAAAAAGATAAAAAGTAGAAATATCCCTGAATGACGTGGCCGATGGTACTTTTGATGTGACAGCAACATGGCATTTTTAGATAATAAATATGTGATTCACACAAAAAGGCCTGTTTGCATAGCGACTACCCAAGTCATCCAGCTCAGGCATTGTTACGATAATGTCTTAAATGGATGACGCACGTGGCTAACCCCAGCAAACAAAGGAGTACGACTTGCCATTTCTTGCATGACTTGTTCCAAAGATTGGTATGAAAATGGATAACCCATTCATCAAGAATAATACCATTCAAAGTGCCACCTCGCTGTACACTGAACCATGTGACTTTTCCTGTACGTGATAGACAGCTGACACAACTATGTTGTTCTCCTTCAAAAGCGCATTTGACATAATATAATCGACTACCCGAAGCGCGATACCGCATCCAGCTTTGATGCTGGACGGCAATGGCATCACCCCTACCGAATATTCAGCCTGCAACAGCGCTTTCTCGGCAAAAATGGCCGCATGTGTGTTGGCGAAAGTAAGAATATAAGACACAAAAAGCCTCCTAAATATTGATAATCCGCTTCGCACCAGCCATAGCTGTAACGATACCATACATGTTGGCGATCTCACCGACCGCAAGCTTCTCCGTAATTCCGTAATAATCGGTACAGGTGCCGCAGGTCAGGATAACCGTTCCCGCTGCTTCCAGGCTGCGCAGGTCTTCCACGCTGTTGGAATCACTGCTGGTAAGGTATGACCCCGAATTAAAAAACAAAATATGCGTGGGTGGTGGCACAAGCTCCTGCAGGGCGTAGATGAAACCTTTGATCAGTATCTTCCCCAGCTCCGGACTACCCTCCCCCATGGTATCTCGTCCAATGGCGACAACCAACTCTGAATCCGAATCTGAATCTGCACCTGTTGCGCAGCTATCCACAGCGCAGCCTTCGCCTGCAACCATGGTCACCTCGATAATACCGTTTTCTTTTTGCACATATTCGCTTTGATAACCCAGACCGGTTGCCATCTTTTGAAGATTTTGCCGCGCAATGTCGTTGTCGACTAATACAGCTACCACGCCACCTGCTTCACCTAACGACGCCAACGCCTTTTTGGCACGGATGACAGGTATAGGGCAGACCTGCCCTACGCAATCAATGTTTGTCATGTGTAGTCCTCCTTAACGTAATAAAATCGGTAAATCTTGTGGTAAGAGCACTTCTCCCACTATTCTAGCCTGCGGTTCCACTTCCTGAATGGCACTTAGCAGCTCTTGCGCACAGGATTGCGGTGCACTGAGGAACAGCCCTCCGGAGGTCTGCGGATCCAGCATCAATTCCTGAAAGGCAAACGGCGTATCGCCAAATTCCACGAAGCCCTGCATATGATTACGGTTACGCTGCGCAGCCGCAGTTATAAGATAATCTCCGGCATACGTATAAGCCTGTTGGATATACGGCACCTCCGAACTATAAATTACCAACGATGTTGCTTCCCCTGCCATTTCCCTTGCATGGGCTAACAGACCGAATCCTGTGATATCCGTACAGGCACTGATCGGAAAACTATGCATTTTCTCCGCCGCATATTTGTTAAGCCGCTGCATGGAAGCAATCGCCGCCTGCACTGCCTGTTCATCTGCCATTTCTCCACGCAACGCTGCCATAACTATGCCTACGCCAAGCGGCTTTGTGAGAATCAGCTGATCCCCCGGTGCCGGTGTATTGTTGCGCCAGATCCGTTTTGGGTCGAGGCGTCCGGTCACTGCCAGACCATATTTTGGCTCTTTGTCATAGATGGAATGGCCGCCGCAAAGTACGGCCCCCGCCTCTTGGATCTTTTCCGCGCCGCCTGCTAATATTTCGCCCAAGGCGTCTAATTCCATGCTCTCCGGATAACAAACAAGATTCAGGGCAAAAAGTGGCTTACCACCCATGGCGTAGACATCGCTCAAGGCATTAGCAGCTGCTATGCGGCCAAACGAGCGGGCATCATCCACCATCGGCGAAAAAAAATCGACGGTGGAAACAATAGCCGTGTCCGCATCTATTTGATAAACGGCAGCATCATCCGATGCATCAAACCCGATCAACAGTTTAGGGTCGCAAAAAGCTGGCAGATTGGATAATACCTTGGATAACTCGCCCGGGCCAATCTTAGCTCCACAACCGCCCGACGTACAATTTGACAATAAACTCATCTTGAGAATCACTTCCTTAACACAGGTATTTGCATTATACTAAAATAAATATAAATATCCACAGAGTACAGATTGGAGCAAAACTTGATTTATCTGGACAACGCCGCTACCACCCTAATAAAACCTGATTGCGTCAAGAAAGCCGTTTTACACGCCATGGATTCGTTTGGCAACGCTTCACGCGGAGCGCATACGCCAGCACTTGATGCCCTTCGTGTTCTGTTGGAAACCCGAATAGCCTTGGCCTCACTCTTCGGACTTAGTGAAGACCCTCTGCGCGTTGTCTTCACGCCCAATGCCACGGTCGCCTTAAATATCGCCATTGCCGGTATCAAGGGACATATCGTCACAACTGCCGTAGAACACAACTCGGTACTGCGACCAATCTACAGACAAGATAATTATACCATTGTTCCCTGTGACAGCAAGGGATGCGTTTCGATCGATGCAATTTGCTCTGCCATCCGACCGGATACTGGCGCCGTGGTACTCACACATGCCTCCAATGTCACGGGCAACGTCTTCGATATCGATACTATCGGTGAATTATGTGCCGCGCGTGGCGTACACTTTATAGTAGACGCCGCACAAAGTGCTGGGCTTTTACCAATCAATATGAAAAACATATCGGCGCTTTGCTTTACAGGTCATAAATCGCTCTTCGGGCCGCAAGGCACCGGCGGGCTCTGCTTGGGAACCAATTACATGCCCGAACCCCTGTATATTGGAGGAAGCGGTCATCATTCCTTTGACCACAAACATCCCCAAGAATTGCCCGATGCGTTGGAGGCCGGTACGCAAAATGCTCACGGAATTGCAGGACTGTTGGCGGGCGTACAATATATACAATCCGCTGGTCTAGCAGTCATCCACAACAAGGTTGATGAATTGGCGCGCCTATTTACAGATTCGCTTGCGGATACTCCTGGCGTTACGCTCTACGGTGATTTGGCTGCGCCCCTTCGCGCACCCGTAGTCTCTCTCAATATTGAAGGATATGATTCCGGTCAAGCAGCGTATCTACTTTTCGAGAAGTATGGCATCGCCGTTCGCTCGGGAGCACATTGTGCCCCGTTGATGCACGATGCGCTCAAAATATCCGGCTCTGTCCGGTTTTCCTTCTCGCATTTCAACACGCGAGAAGAGACGCAATTCGCTGTCAATGCTGTTCGCACTCTGGCTAGGTGACGGAATAAATATAAAGAGAGCTCGAAATCGAGCTCTCTTTATCTACCATATTAGCAGCTTCCTCCACATCCGCATCCGCCGCAACCACCACTATCACAGGCATCACCATCGCCACTGGCAGTCTTTGCCGTACGTATTTCAAACCCACCACCGTCAGCAGACTCAACATAGTCTACGATGGCTCCTTCTAATTGAGAAGACAATCTTCTATCTGAGATCATCGATACACCGTATTCTTCATCAAGAATATCGTCCTCTGTTTTTGACTCCTCCAAAGTGATACCGAAATTCGCGCCACCACAACCAACTCCGGCAAAATAGATACGAAGAAGTGCATTTTCTTTATTTTGGGCTTTTAGCACCTCTTTAACCTTTTGGGCTGCTCGTTCTGTAATATTCACCATTTTATTGTCACTCCCTTTTTAATACTTACAAAGCAAAATAAATTGCCTGGTACTTACTGCCTGAATATCTAGTAAACATCACCATAATAATATGCACAATTATTTTCTTTTACTTATAATTATTTAATTATTATAGTCTTTTTACAACTCATAAGCTAGTTATTTCTAATATTATTTTTCTTCCATTTTCTTCGTTTATTCCTTACCTTTCTCACGCTCGACTCGTTTTTAACTAAGTAACATTCCCGTGTGCATTACTTGTGAGTCCGATATTCACATAGGTAAGCGCCCCTTCCGTTCGATTATTGGAACAGTGTAACTGCCTGTCTCATAAGAAAATCTCGCAATCACTTGCGAGATGAGACGTTCTATGGTGCGCCACCCAGGGATCGAACCAGGGACCTGCCGATTAAGAGTCGGATGCTCTACCAGCTGAGCTAGTGGCGCGCAATAATACACTTGGAGGTACACTCACAAATTCTAAGATTAGTAAGAATTTTTCAATTCTCACTAATCTTAGAATGGACTTGGCTTTAGCTTAAAGTGGTTCTTTGGTAGCCTCAAGGGAATCGAACCCCTGATTTTGCCTTGAGAAGGCGACGTCTTAGCCGCTTGACCATGGGGCCTTGTGGTTTGGCTCCGGGATGATTTCGCTCCATGTATCTACAATTGGCAAAGCGGATCGTTTGAGGAAACAAGACTGTCGGATATGGAGTTCATAAAACACTCTAATTCAGGCATTATTCTTGATTTGAGAAATCTGGCCAAAATTAAAAGACATGAAGATTTCTTGGTACTATGTCATTACCTTGAAGAGCAAAAACGAAACAAACCTGTTATACCAAAGAAATTAACTGCGATTTAGGTTGGGAGAGTGAGCTTTTCGTTCAGGAGAATCAAAGATCAAATCTTCCCCCTCTTAAATCACTCACAGCCAGGATGCAATAGGAATAGGAATTCCTATTGTGAGTGGTAATTCGGCGCCTAAAGCACTGTCGATCCAAGCTCTAATGGGATCACAACCATAGGTTAGTTTCAATGGGCAATTGAGTTATATATGTATCACTTTATCGCATATATGCATAACTGCGACAATTTCAGACATAGTGGAATCCTCTCCAGCCTCAATTTCAGCCTTGATATCGTGATAATCTAGACATGTCACACAAGCCGACATGGTGACCACTGACTCCTCTGCTAGAATCTTAGCGTCATTTATGAATTGAGCTGATACAAATCCGTCATCGTCAATGGTCGCTCCAACGAGATGTAATCGTATTCCAATCAATCGCATACTGGATGGGCTGAGATAAAGTTATAAACCAAACTAAGAAATAAGGTGAATTATTTCTATAAACTTTGTTTAAGTCTCATTAGGAATTTATTCAATCTATCGTTTTCTGGGTTATTCAGTATTTCATCAGGTTTTCCCTGCACACAGATTTCACCTTCGTCTAAGAAAAAAAGGCGATGAGCAATGGTTTTTACAAAATTTATTTGGTGTGTAACAATTACCATTGTCAAGCCATTATGTACTAACCCAGCCATAGTATCCAACACTTCATAAGCAAGTTCGGGATCCAAGGCAGAAGTAGGCTCATCAAATAACATAATGTCTGGTTCCATAGCCAAAGCTCGAGCAATTGCTATCCTTTGCTTTTGACCACCTGAGAGACTTGCAGGATAACTATTCATTTTATCTTCTAATCTCACTTTGTGTAAAAGTGACATACCCAGTTCCATTGCATTATTTTCATTCATTTTATTAACTGTAATACAAGGCAAAACTATATTTTCTAATGCAGTGTAATGCGGAAACAGATTAAAGTTCTGAAAAACCATGCCTATTTTTCTTCTGATTTTATTCGACTCGAGGGTCTGTGTATTTATTAGGCAGTTCCTTACTAGGATTTCACCTGATTGGATATTTTCCAACCCGTTAATACAGCGAATTAAGGTGCTTTTTCCAGAACCGCTGGGACCAATAATAGCCACGATTTCACCTTCATCTATGGTTAAAGAAGCACCATTTAGAACCTTTAATTCGCCGAAGTTTTTATGAACATTTCTTAGCTCAATTATAGTCCCCATTTTCGGCTCCTTCCCTCAAGATACTTGGAAAATAGCGATATAGTAACTGTCATAAGGATATAGAATATCCCCAAAGTCAAATAGATTTCAAAAGGACGAGTCGTTCTGTAATATATCAAGTTTCCGGCCCGCGCTAATTCAGTAATAGAAATAACTGAAACCAACGAACTATCTTTTAATATAGATGAAAAAGAATTCATCAAAGAAGGAATTGCAATACGAATGGCTTGTGGCAGTATGATGTGATAAATGGTTTTTAAATTACTATAGCCTAATGAAAATGCCGCTTCTCTTTGGCCTTTATCAACCGACATAAACGAGGCACGTATAATTTCCGATATATACGCCCCACCGTTCAGGGCTAGTCCTAAGATTCCCGCCGTAAAAGCACTCATGACAACTCCAACTGACGGTAAGCCATAGTAGATTAGAAACAATTGAATAAGAAGTGGAGACCCACGAAAGATCTCCACATATAGCATGAGTAAAATCCCTAAAGTCCTAGATTTAAAGTAGTATCTTAATGTACCTACTACAAAAGCAATGCATAAAGCTAATAAGAATGAAATTAATGTAATTTCGACAGTCACTAAAGTAGCCGCTAATAAAAAGGGCATATTTTGAAAAACAACGTCAAAGTTCATTTTCATTCTATTACTCCACTTTTAGCCACTTACTAATTGCTTGGTCATATGCTCCGTTTTGCTTAATTTTTGCCAATCCTTCATTTAGCTTAGCAGTTAAAGCATCTGCCCCCTTTTTACTAACCATAACTAGCTCATTAGAGCCTATAGGACTATTTATGACTTTTACATCTTTATTATTTTTCATTTCTGTAGTGGCATAGGCAAGCCCTACAACTACCGCTTCTACCCGCTTATTTCTTAAATCTATGAAAGCTTCTGCATTTCGATTATATCTTTTAACTTCCTTTAATCCTGTTAATTTGTCTACGGCTTCTTCAGCGCTACAGGCTGTTTGAACACCAACAATCTTTCCTTTTAAATCCTCTACACTCTTTATGCCGTTATCATCGGAACGAACTACAATGATTTCTTTCAAATTATAATACGAATCGCTTAGACTGACATTATCCTTAGATGCCTCTTGTTTGGACATTGCAGTAATCAAAACATCATAATCACCTTTTTGTACGCCACCAAGAAGTGCTTCCCACGCAGCATCTACATGCTTTACCTTAATACCCAGTTCTTTGCCAATGGCATTTGCCAAATCTACATCAAAACCTTCATATTCCCCTGATTTTTCATTCCTTGACTCAAATGGGGGATACTGAGCACATAGCCCGACAACCAATTCGCCTTTGTTTTTCACACTATCCCACGAAGAGTCAAGGTTTTGGTTCGCCGTGGAGCCTTCAGTAGTTGTTTTTGCACTACTTGTTGTTTTCGCGCATCCCGTGGCTAATAGTGAAATTAGTAATACAAGTAATAGAGATAGGAAACCATATTTCCTGTTCTTTTCCATTGCCATTCTAAATCTCTCCTCTTAAATAATTTATAATCTCTTTAGTTGAAGAGGCTGGATTAGCCTCATCAATTGCAATAAAAGGAAGTTCGATTTGATGGACATCCAGAGCTATTTTGAATTCTTCCATAAATATGCCCTGACCTTCCACCAATTTCACATCTTTAATTTTATCTAGTATTCCATATTCATTTGCCACTTCTCCACCCCAACATGCCGAGGAGCAAGTCATGTTTACTCCACAGCTAGGACTACCATCAATTCCAATTACTGCTTCAAAGATGTAACCATTCCGAGTATAGTCTACAATCTGATCAACAATAGGGACTAGGATAGACTGACAATTTTTTCTGAAATATTGTGTATCGAATTGTTCTTTTACATGCCCCCACCTCTTGATTCCGTACCCTTGCATTTCAGGACATGGAAGTTGCATTATACCGTACTCGGAATCTATTAAGTTTTTAACAACTTCTTTCAGGACACCTTTATACTTTGCAAGACCCTCCACTTTGGCGTTGCTATTTAATATACAGTGGGATAGTAAAATCATCCTCTTATTTCTTTGCATTTGATATCCACCTTTACTAGCCTGTCCGGAAAATGTCTTACTCCTGAGCAATCTTTGCTTATCACAATTTATCGTAAATTACTGTATTTATTCACCTCTTTTCCTATCCGTCACTCCAACATAACTTTCGCACGAAGCAAGTATAATAAGGCAAACAATAAAGACTATAAAAGAAAAGTCTTCTATATGTTCCATATATTATAACATATGGATAATGTTTATGAATAACTACATGTATATATTAGATGTCGAATTACTTCGAACTATTCTTGGTTACGACATAAAATACTAGGTATCTGGCTGAGTTTGAAAGACGCTCAAGTATGCGGGGATATTCTCGAACGGGTAAAAGTGCCTTTACGAGCGAATATGCTTTTTCAGGAAAACTGTTCTGCCAAAACTGTGGCTCGAAGTTTAGAAGAGCATCTTGGGGAACCGGGAAAAATAATCAGTATGTGTGGCGATGTATAAACCGAGAGCAGAACGGAGTCGATAAATGCAGCGCAAAAACGGTAAAGGAGAAGGCTTTAGAGCAGGCTTTTATGCGGGTTATGAATAGGGAGCAGGGAGTTAAGGACACTAAATTTGATGAGGAAATATTTCGCACGCTGATAGTGAAGGTCAAAGTTCAGTCGATGGTCGAAGCAGTGTTCGTGTTTAAGACGGGAATTGAGGTTAGGGAGATATTTTAAGGTGAAAGGTTGGTTACCTTCGTCGGCAAAGATTCCGCCGAATGCCCAATCTTGATTCCGCTTAATATAGTCTGTGTAATGCGACACCTGAGCCTCATAGCTCGATAATTGCTCTTCATTATCCGTAGAAACCCTGCAATACGCGCAAACCCTAAGCTTTGCCGTTGCCTCAAGCCCTTTTATTTCTTGCCTTGGCTTTGCTGGAATCACTGTCACATTTGCCATTTTCAAAAACCTCCCTAAAATAAATCACGGCCTCGTTTTAAGGTGTAATGTTCCTCAAAACGAAGGCCGTTTTTCAAATGAAACTCTAAAGTGGTACGTTCCTTAACTATGATCTTTTCAATGATTGCGGTGTATCAGTCTTCGCTGAACTCCAAGAGTTTGCCCCCCTGTGAATCGATGATCGCCTCAAATTCTAATGTTCTGGCGATGCGGCTGTCTCGCTTTGCCAGTTCCGCCATCCAAGTGGCCCGCTCCATTTGAAGTTGGATTAATTCACCTACCAATTGCTGATGCTCGGCTCGAATATGATTGTGGTCAGCATCTATTAAAAAGAGCGCTCGTACTTGCTGGATAAGACTCTCAATCTCTTCATCCAACTTCACGATGCGCTCTTGGTCAATCTCCATAAATTTTTCTCTTTCCAACTTCGCCTCATAATCACCCAGCAACTCGACCCTATCTGTATAAAGCCGATTGAACACCCTCATAAACAGTCCTTTTATGGTCTCTTCTTTGACTCTTCCGACGTTACATGAAATTTTCCTCCCTAATTATATAGGTACTACAAACCCAGCAAATCGACTCAGCCACATTCCCACAATTATCTATATGACGTTTATAGGTCTTGCCACAATGACCACATTCGATGGAACCAGTGAATGCATATCGTTTCAGATATTTTTCTCGGTTCCCCTCAACGTTCCCTTTAGACTTAGCTCGTTCCACCATCAATTCCTGGGCCTTCTCAAAATCCTCTCTTGAAACAATGGCTGGGTGGCTATCTTTCACGTAGTACATTGGAACTTCGCCTATATTGCGCTTCTTTTTAAAATCTTTAGTGATCGTCTTTTGCAGGATCATATCCTCAACGTATTTTTCGTTTTTGATAATGTCTCGGATGGCAGAACTGGCCCATTTGGTGTTGCCTCAGATATTTCTAATACCATCCACCTTTAGTCCTTGAGCAATCTTAGAAATGCCCAGTCCAGAAAGGTAATCTTTAAATATCCGCATGACTATGGTGGATTGTTCTTCATTAATAATTAGGTTTCCGTTTTTGTCCTTGTCGTACCCAAAAATCGCTTGGTATTAACCTTGGGGGCTTCCTTGCTCTGGAAAGCCTATTCCTGCAATCTCAGCTTTCAGCATTTCTGAGATAATGCTGAGTAGCTTTTTATCTCTAATACCCAACGTCCATAGCTGCTTGATTAGTTTTGCATGATTCACATTGTCGGAAAAGGCTCGAATATCAGTATCAATTACAAAGTACAACCCCATTTGTTGCATATATTTATGTGCTTGCGAAATTGCATGTTCTGCACGCCTGTTCGGTCTGTAGCAGTCCGCAGAGTAGAAATACTGAAGGATAATGACGCTACGAAGAAGCGCCCATTAGGAATACCCACTATCATGGAAAGACTCATCCAGCAGTGCATATTACAGGTATTGGAACCCATTTGTGAGGCGAAGTTCTTTGATCGAAGCAATGGATATATTGGCTACGCTATCAGTCGAACAAAGTCAGGTTATACATCTATCCGTGCTTTCCCTGCCAACGCTTCATTGTGTGTTATCACTCTGCGTTTCGACCTTCCCACGTTCCGATAGTTCTATCTTTACATATACTTTTAGGTTATCCTTTGAGCCTGTATGCTTGATACTACCTTTAATAGTATAGGGAATTTCATAGAAACACATTTTACTTTTCCCCACATACACCGCATTGCACAGCAGTGGCATTTCTACCACTTCCGAGTATAGACTCTTTCGTTCGGATTTTTGCCAGTGGTAAACCACATTCTCACCATGAGCATTTTATAGACTCCCGGCGTATCATCTGCACAGCTTGGAGGCATTTTTTAATGATAACGGAAGCCAATAGAATAATCAATTACCTATAAACTCCTCCTCCCTCATTCCGCTATTCTACTATTCTGCTATAAAAACAAAATGCGTCGGCATGAGAGTTTCTTTCTTCTCAACCAACGCATTAATATTGTTTACCAAACTCTAAGGCTAAAAATACTTACAATGAAGTAACACCAACGTGCCTAGCAATAACCTATCGTTCAAATAGAAAACACACATAGTCAATTATATATTCTTAAGGATTACCTCGCCTTAACAAGTGCCCTTACTTAAGAGTGATCAGAAAAAGGGTTAACCTTAGAATAATTGTTCCTGTAAAAAATAGCCAAGAATTTATAATGCTTGTACTCCTGAAAAATAGGTAATATTCGTAATGCATTAATAAAATCCGAAAGCTTAAACTCTGCTTTCAGCTTTCAAATTCAGCAACCATGATCTCACCTTTTGCATATTTCCCTTCTCGCCGACTAGCAAGCGCCTAGGCCGGGCGCACAACAAAACAGCCAGACCGTCCAAATTATTTGGTTGTTATTACCATTCTTCTTTAATGGTTCTCTATAGGCAGCGCTCAAAAAATACCTAAATTAACATTGGAAACACTTCAGGAACATTCTCACAGCCCTAGTTAGCTTTATTTAATTGTTACACGTTCTACTCTTTAACCCTGCAGCCCTTGCACAAGCGAATTTCAGTCTATGAGTATCTTAAGATTTACTACGGTCTCCAGGTTCCCCGCCTGTCACGATGAAAAGGATATCACCACCTTTAAATATTTCTTAGCTGGGACCGTGTCTAGCAGACAGTAAGCTAGCCTTCCTTTTCGCTTTATGTTTATCTTTCCACCTTACCTTTTTACGTCTGTATAGTTCAATGCTAACTTCTCGGGTACAAATATCAAGTAAAGCATCTATCGAAACTTTAAGCTCTTCTGCAAGTTCATCAAGTGTTTTAGTATCAATGTTGGCGAGGATGTACTTGTTTCTCTCTTCTATAGACATATCAACTATTTTTGATTTTAGTTGAGCTTTCTTAATACCCAATGAAGCTGTTTTAGCATTTACTGTTATATGTGGTAATAAAGCCCGAACACATTCGTCTTCACCTGATGGATAGGCGTTCTCGTTTATCTCTATTTCCAAACATTTGCATACAGCGGATATTTCAACGCCATAATGCTTACAAGTATTGTATATTACAACCTGAGATATATTTAACTCGTGAGCTAATTCTGTAGGCGTTTTGGTTCCAATTCCAGAGATGATGTACCTTTCTCTTTCTATTATCGACATGTTAATATTTTGGGCCTTCTTTTGGGTTTTCTTAACTTTTAAAAGCTGATGAGCTCTAACTCTTATACCCTTAACTCTCCGATCGGGAAGAAGTTCCTGCACATCTACTATACCTAGGTCGACGTTATTGACTATTTCTATTTCACCGGGTTGCCATCTGTCTTTCATGAATGGACCTCCCTCCGATAAAATCTGATTACCGTCACGGGTCGTAGAAAGAATTTCGATATTGTTCCTATAGTCCCTTTTATAACCTGATTATTCATGACATAACCTTTTCGTCTCTTTTATGGTTATCAGCATATAAGTGAAATTAGAGTAGGAACTATGGTTACGCGTTCCTCTTTAGTCATCGTTTCATCAATCCACTGCTACGGTTCAGGTTCAACATGCACCCGTTTATTAAGCACTTACACTATAACTATAGGAAATAGTTATAGTGTAAGTGCTTAATATCAAATATAAAAGATGAATAAGTCGATCTATCGTTTAGGTTTCGATGTAGTGTTAACAAAAAGGAAACTACTGGGACGCTTGGAAAGTTGGTAATAGAAAGTTTGTTGAGAGTCATTTGTTGAATCACCTGACTACTTGTGATCATGCTTCAATAATAATGACTGGCCCGTTCTTTCAAGTGAGCATCCATAATGGCTTTTGATTCATTATCCTTCTTTGTACAAATTCTTTTTATCCGATACGGGACCATCATGAACACACAACAAGTACCATCACTAGTTTGTACAATTTCATGGGTACAAATGTTCAAATTAATGTTCTGACTAGTTTCCATGATAGCTTTAGCCATTGAATAATGCCTCCTTCAGAAATTCAACTATACTGGTTTGACCAGTTTACAAGCAAGATCATAAAGCACTCGAATTATTTTCCAGGAAATTGAAACACAGCAACTAAAGGACATTCCAAAATTTTTCCGAATAAAGTACCAGTCATAAAAGGAAGGACAGTTTTGTCGTCCTTCTTTTTATGACCTCTTGTTTTTTTAGTAATAGGCCCTTCCTTTGGATTATAACTTCTTATTTTAGCCCTACTTGTTATCATCCATAAATTTGTTATATTCTTCTTGGGCTTTATCTTTGCTGTAACCATATTTTGCTTGAAGGATACCAACCAACTTTTCTGTCTTGCCTTCTACTTCAGTGACGTCATCATCGGTAAGTTTTCCCCACTTCTCTTTAACACTGCCTTTTAGCTCTTTCCATTTACCTTTCAAAATATCTTC
>Ga0209123_1002649_pt1 | contig 14646 bp, 16 predicted proteins | sample BarGraIncu00431A_FD_184500 | JGI IMG/M metagenome (GOLD analysis project Ga0209123, IMG submission 184500) | Arctic peat soil microbial communities from Barrow, Alaska, USA - Barrow Graham LP Incubations 004-31A (SPAdes) (version 2) | ecosystem: Environmental > Terrestrial > Soil > Wetlands >...
ATCTATATAAATATTATCTCTATTTTTAAGAACCTTAAGAATAACATGCGAAGTAAACGCTCTCCTTATATCATAATCTACAAAGGTATTTTTTATTTTATCTTCTATTACATCAATAGTTACTTTTCTTGTGTCTTCATATGTTGTTCCAAAACTTACAACTAAAATTGCCTTCCTCATTGTTTTCTTCCACCTTATCATGTATTTTTCGGAATTTTGAACTCTGTTTGCTCCTAATATCTTTTCAAAAAAACAAAAAGTAGTTCACTTAAGATAGCGACTACTTTTTAATTAATTCGTAATAAAATTAACTGCATTAAAAAGTTCTTTCCCTCCGAAAGCTTTGTTAACATCATTTAGGCAGGTCTCCTGGCTTTTGATTTCTCAATTACAGTAGCGGGGGCTGCTGTGGATTTAAACCACATTCCCTTTTCACCTAATACTCTAGGCACCTAAAATTATATTCAATTGTACTATTAGTTTATTATAATTAAGGGGCGGTGTCAATAGACTTGAGTTGAGGGACGGTTAACAACTAATTGCTGTCTTAGTTAACACCTAAGGCAGGGACGGTTAACAACTAATGAACTTATGGACTTATTAGTCAAAAAATGAATATCATTTCGCTCATAGGTAACAATTAAAATAATACTTATTAAGAGAGGTGATTTTTGTGCCAAGAGCTGCAAGAGTAAAAACAGATGATTCTATATTTCATATTATGTGTAAAAGTATAAGTGAGGTAACTTTATTCAAGGACGATGAGGATAAGAAACGTTATTTGTTACTTATAAAGAAGTATAAAACCCTCCATAATTTCAAACTTTACGGGTACTGCCTTATGGATAACCATGCACATTTAATGATTGATGCTAATGGATGTGATATATCAAAAATAATGCATGGAATAAATTTTTCTTATGCAATGTATTTTAATAGGAAATACGCGCGAGAAGGACACCTTTTTAAAGATAGATTTAAGAGTAAAATAGTTTATAGCGACAGGTATTTAAGGACTTTGTCTCTTTACATGCACAATAATCCTACAGACATAGTCGAGTATAAAGATTCTCCTGAAAAATACATTTTTTCTAGTCTATCAATATTTTTAGGAAAAGAACCTGATTCTTTTAACCTAGTTGATTATGTATTTGTTATGAGCCTATTTGGTAAAAGCCTTAAAAGTGCAAGGAAAAATTATTATGATCTTCTTTTTAGATGTAATGAAGAAAAATTAGAACAGGAAATGGAATTTGAAGATGAAAAGACAGATTATAATGGTGATAGAAATATACTGGTACGCAACTTTAAGTCAGAGGATATATTAGAATTTATAGCATCAAAAATGAATATATCAAAGATTCATCTTTATACGAAGTACAGTAGAAAATTTGTACATGCAAAAGCATTAGCCGTTGTTTTAATGAGGAGCCTGTGCAATTTTAAATCAAAAGATATATCTAACATGCTCGGAAATATTACTCAAGCTAGAGTATCTAGATTAAGCACTATTGGTATAGGATTAATTGGAACAGAAGAAAAATATGAAAATATTATTGGTGATTTTATTAAATGTTATGCTTAATTATTATTAATTTTCATATTTGTGTGATAAATAAAAATTTAAGAATGATAGTTAACAATGTTTTTCTTGTAAACCTTGGACAAGCATTGGAAATACGATCTTTATTAATGCACAGAATAAAAATACTAGTTTAATTAGTTAATTTGGTCTTAAAAAGGTGCAAATTTTAAAAATTCGCACCTAAATAAAAGCTAATTAATTGTTAACCGTCCCCACTTATGCCTAGCTAATTTATTGCTATAAATATAATCATTGTTAAAATCTCAACTAATTCATTATTGGCTCCCAAACTATCTCCTGTAAGTCCTGTAATTTTGCTCTCACAGAATTTATTAAACAGAAAGCTTAAACATAACGCTGGAATTATTAATATAACACTATTTTTGATTCCTAATAATAAAGTTCCAAGTATAATAGTTATTACGCCTGAAATCACTAATCTTTTCACATCAATATTTCCAATATATATATTACCTGAACCTGTCGCTTTAGCATTTTTTCCTATAAATGATATAAAGACCACAGATAATCTGGCAATTATTGGAGTGGCTATTAATATAAGTGGTAAATTAATTTGTATGATGGTTGTCACCGCCGCATATCGTGCTAGCATATCAAATACTATAGCGATGGTCGCATAAGTACCTACTGAACTGTCTTTCATAACTTCTATTATTTTGTATTTGTCGCCTTTTAATGAAAAGAAGCCATCACATGTATCTCCAAGTCCATCAACATGCAATCCTCCAGTAATAATTATTGGTATAATAACTACAAATATTGCTGTAATGTTTGCTGGTAGCACTTTTATTAACAGATAATAAATTATCCATTGAACGAGTCCTATAAATAATCCAACTATAGGAAAAAATATAGATCCTCGCTTGAAGTTTTCTTTCTCACAGTTTAAACTTTTATTTATAGGTATTCGTGTAAAAAACTGAAAAAACAGTAAAAAATCATTTAAATATTCTCTCATTTCATTACTTGCAATGAACTACCATTGCAAGGTTCACCTCTTTCCTAGATAATAATATTCATTTTAATTTTAAAGGTAACCCACAAGAAACTAGATATACCTCATCACTTTGACTTGCTATGTATTGATTTACGTATCCTGCTATATCTCTAAACACTCTACTAAGCTTATTCTCAGGTACAAGCCCCGAACCTACCTCATTAGTTACCATAACTAAATTTTTATTAGCTATCCTAGCCTTTAATATAAGCTTCTCAAACTGAGTTTTTATATCATCTAATAACGCATCTATTTTTACCATAGATATTTTATCAAAATCTATTTTTTCCTTAAACATTAAATTAGTTATCATAATTGTAACGCAATCAAGCAATATATTGTTTATATCGTATTTTTCTATAGCCTTATCTAAATCAAAAAAGCCCTCGTAGGTTGTCCATCTTGAATTCCTTGAGTCTATATGCTTTTTTATTCGATCACCCATTTCCTCATCTGTAACTATTGCCGTTGCGATATATAAAACATCATCAGTATCTTCGAAAAATTTTTCAGCGAAGCCACTTTTCCCACTTCGACTCCCACCTGTAACTAAAATTATTTTTCCCATACTTGCTCGCCTCCTAAATATGCATAATTGCATCAATATATAAATTACCATATTCATATTTAATAATGCTTATGTCACCATTTTTACACCCAAATTTCCAGAACAAGTCTATATTTTCATCCATAATATAACAGTATATAGCTCTTATGACGCCAGAATGAGCACATATTAAAACATTTTCAAAATCTAACCTTTTGATATCATCCATAAATCTCTTAACCCGCATGCATAACTCAATATAACTTTCACCCTGAGGTGGTACAAATTCTTTCCAATTATCCGTCCAACATAAACATTCTTTAGGATAAAGTATCTTAATTTCTTCGTAAGTTTTACCTTCGAAGTCTCCAAAATTAGTTTCATTTATTCTGCTATCTTGTATAATTTCCATTTCCTTCAATCCTAAAGCTAATTTTGCCATTTCTAAAGTTCTTATTTTATCACTAACATATACTCTATCTAATTTTATGTCATTGAAGAAATCTTTTGCCTTATTTCCTTGAGCTATACCTATTTCATTTAGACTTATATCCAAATTGCCATAATAAGAGCCTTTCCTATTTTCTTCAGTTTGACCATGCCTTAACAGATATATATTCATAATTTATCACGCCCCAGTCTATCCTAAGATATTTCTACGGTATTCTCCCTTATATCAATATACTTTTTACTATCAAGCTTCGCATCTTCAAACGTTCCCATATTATCCATTGTATACAAAGCCGCCTCAATAATGTTAAAAGCCAAAGGACATCCTGAACCCTCTCCAAGCCTCATATTCAAATTAAGCATAGGTTTTAATCCAATTTCCTTCATTATAAAGGCTGCTCCAGGTTCCGCAGATAAGTGTGATGCAAAAATATACCCTTTTACTAATGGGTTCAATTTATAAGCACAAAGTGCAGCCGCCGATGCTATAAATCCATCAATAACAATTGGCACCCTGTTTTTAGCAGCTGCTAGGAAACAACCACATAAACCAGCAATATCAAATCCCCCAACTTTTGAAATAACATCTATAACATCATTTTTATCAGGCTTATTTATCTCAATAGATCTTTTAATAACCTTTTTTTTATTAATGAATTGCTTCTCTGTAATTCCAGAACCTTTACCTACTGACTCTTCAACTTCAAGTCCAGAAAAAACGCTTAAGATTGCTGCACTTGTGGCCGTATTTCCTACACCCATTTCACCAGTTCCTAGCAAATCATAACCCTTGCAAACTAAACCATCAACTGTTTCAATTCCTACTTCTATAGCCTTAATCGTCTGCTCTCTGGTCATTGCTGGGCCTTTCATCATATTCATAGTACCATATGCTATTTTTTTATTTATAACTTTAGGATTGTTTAAATCAGCATCGATTCCTACATCTACAACAGTAATATCACTTCCAGAAAATTTAGATAACACATATACACCTGTTATCTTTTTAGTGAAATTGTTAGTAACTGTAGCTGTTACACTTTTAGGACAATTAGACACATCTTCCTCCACAACCCCATTATCACTACACATTATAACAACATTTTTTTTATTAATCTTATTATGTACGCGGCCTGTGATCCCTGACATCTTAGCTATAATATTTTCTAATTCGCCAAGACTTCCTATAGGTTTTGATAAACTATCTAGTCTATCCCAAGCCATTTTTATTGCTTCCTTATTTAACGGTTCTATACATTGTAATGTTTCTTTTAGAAGTCCCATTCGTTTATCCCCCTGCTCATCTAAGTTTATTACATTAATAGTATTCCAAAGGAAAAACTTTATCAAGCAAATTTACCAATTAACATCAAGAATGTTCATTAGTTGTTAACTGTCCCTCACTTTAACCATCCCAACAACATTCATTAGTTGTTAACCGTCCCCACTTATTCCCCAAAACCAAAAGAGTAGGGACACCTAAATGTCCCTACTCTCTCCCATTAATCTTTTTTGCTAATAAATATCGTTATCATCTATAATTGGTAAACTTTCTAAATTATTTGCTTTATTTTGATCAGGTAGACTTCTTAAGAATTCTTCACCTTTTTTCGAAGTTGAGACAGAAACTCCACTTATATTTCCTTGCTTAGCAAGTGAGACAGCTTGTTCTTTCGAAATTATTTCTCCATTTTCAAGTTCGTATGCTGTTATTTCTCCTTGATTGTCTTTCGCCACTTTACTAATTACATGAGTTGAGCCTTCGCTTTTATTCATAATAACACTACCTTTCCTACTATATTAAATGCATATGAAAATGCACTTTTATTGATAGATACTAAAGCAATATTAGATATTATATAAAATAAAGTATCTTCCTATACAGTTTTACCAATTATATTAATTTTATGATATGTATTATTTAAATTATATGGCAATAATATGGAGAGAGTTCTTGCAAGTTATTCGCATTTAGGTGTATACTATTTGTTGCTACTATTATTTTATGCATATAATTATTGCATAATTGTATAATTAATTTTGTGATAATTAATAAGGAGGAAATCGATGATTAACATAAAGAATTTATGTTTTACATATACAAATTCAAAGCCATATATATTAGATAACATCAATCTTAAAATCGAAAAAGGTAGTTATGTTTCAATTTTAGGTGAAAATGGTAGTGCTAAAAGTACTTTAGTTAAATTGATATTAAATTTATTAAAACCTAATAGTGGAGAAATTATTTTAAATACATCAAGAATAGCATATGTTGCACAAAAGGTTGAAAATTTTAATGCGCAGTTCCCTATAACAGTTTATGAAATGCTAAATTGTCATAGGAAAGTATTAAAACTTAAAGATAAAAGTCTAATTTCAAAAAGTCTTAAGGCTGTAGGCATGGAAGATCATACCCATACTCTTATTGGAAATCTCTCTGGTGGTCAGCAACAAAAGATTTTTATTGCTAGGAGTTTAATTGGAAACCCTGAGCTATTAATTTTAGATGAACCTTCTACTGGAATAGATATTCAAAGCATGGCAGATATATATGGAATTATTAAAGGGTTAAATGTTAACCTACGAATTACAGTTGTCTCTGTAGAGCATAATTTAAAAGCTGCATTAGATAACTCAACAGATATTTTCGAAATGAGTAACAGAAGTGGAATACTTTATACTATTAGTGATTATAAATATAAAATAACTAAGGAAAGGGGCTAACTTTACTTTATGTTTGAATATGGTTTTATGCAAAATGCTTTAATTGCCTCAATTTTAATTTCTATATTATTCCCAATTGTAGGTGTTTTCCTAGTACTCAAAAGATACTCTATGATGGGAGATACAATGGCACACGCCTCTTTCGCAGGGGTTGCCATCGGCCTCGTCTTTGGTTTTAATCCAATACTTGGTGCTTTTGCTTTTACAGCCCTATGTGGTTTATCAATTGAATTCCTAAGAGATTATTACAAAAAGTACGCTGAATTAATTTTGGCAATTATGCTTACCTTTAGTGTGGGTATTGGAATAACCTTAATAAGTACAGGTAGAGCTGGTGCTAATGTTAATTCTTATTTATTTGGAAGCCTATTAACAGTTACACAAACTGATTTGTACATAATGCTCGTACTTAGTATTATTTCCATAATAACAATATTTTCATTATATAATCAATTATTATATATTACTTTCGATGAGGAAGGTGCTAAGGTTTCTGGTGCAAAAGTTAAGGTAATTAACTATATCTTCGCACTACTCGTAGGTGCCACTATTTCAGTATCACTAAGAATACTTGGAATACTTGTTATGTCATCAATGATAGCCCTACCAGTAGCAACAGCCCTGCAGCTAAATAAAGGTTTTAAGAAAACTCTAATATACTCTATAATGTTCGGCTTCATTGATATAATTTTAGGACTTGTAATATCTTACTACGTAAATTGTGCACCAGGAGGCAGTATAGCTTTAACTTCTGTTTTTGTATTAGTGCTTATAATAAGTAGCAAAAGGATATTATCAAAAGGTTAAATATAACTTGAAATGCTATAATATTACATGTAGTACAAATTGAAACTATACTGGAGGAATTTAATATGTTGCAGGCTATAAAACTAAGAAAGTCCATAAGAAAATATAAAGATTCAGATGTATCCCCTGAACATTTACAAAAGATTAAAGCTATTATAAATGATGCTAAGCCACTACTAGCCAATATACCAATGGAAGTATTACTAATTGAAGATGGCAGTAAAATTACGGATACATTCAAAGGACTTATTTCTAAATATACAAAAGTTAAAGCTCCTCATTATTTGGCCTTTACTTCTGAAATCCAGGAAGGCCATTTAGAAAACATAGGCTTCATTGGTGAGGAAATAGTTCTTAGGCTTACAGATCTTCGAATTGGAACTTGTTGGTTAGGTAGTGCAATTAAACAGGATTTATTTAAAACAATATTTACTGTTAAAGATAAACAAAGTTATATAATTTTAGTTGCTTTCGGATACCCAGCTTCACCATTAAAACCAGTTACAACTAGAAAACGACTTGATAAAGGCAAAATAGTTACTAGTGCTGCTTATGATACTCAATATGAAACTATAGTACAATCACTTATTGATGCTCCTTCAGCAATTAACTCTCAGCCTTGGAAATTATCAATTAATGATAATAAGTTTGATTTATTTTTAGAAAACAAAAACATTTTAACTAAAAAAATGCTTAAAGATACTAATCACATCGATATAGGCATAGGTCTTAGCCATTTATATAATTCAGCAATTGAAATGGGCTACAAAGTTGAATTAAAAAAAGCTCCCCATGAGGATATAGGAAGTTCTGAGTATATTATAAGTGCTATCTTAAATAAGGATTAATCCTATAAAAAAAATACCAAGTCACTATATTAATATCGTGATTTGGTATTTACTTTTCAAATAATTTAAAGGTAAACTTTCCAGAGGCTGAGCGTAGTACTCTGTTAAAGAGTTCTTCAATTGAAGAAAGTTTTTCTCTGGCATAGGTCGGATCATTGAACCTTGAAATATGAATATGCATAAAAGATCTAACTCCCATTAGTAATATCTCAGTAATTTCAACTGGATAAATAATATCAAATGTTCCATCCTTTATACCGTCCTCCATTATCTCAACAAGTATAGGGTGGAATTTTTCATAGAATTTTTTATCAAATATTTGATGCAACTTAGCATTTTCATCATCCTCGATATGCTTTATGAAATTATCCGGCACATCACTTGGCATCAAAAGTTTTCTTAATATAAACTGCATTTTATTCCCTGATCCAGATATTCCGTTCAAATCTTTCTTTATTTTTTCAGAATAATTTCCTACATATTCCTCAAGAATTTCACAAAGTATTTCTTCCTTGGATCTAAAATAATGGTAGAAGGTTCCCTTTGCAATTTCTAATTCCAAAACAATTGAGTTTACTGAGGTCTTATCATATCCTTTATCTAAGAAGAGTTCCGACGCCTTATTCATTATTTCCCTTCTTCTTTCAACTGGGTCCTTAACAATTCTTGGCATTTAAATCTCCTCCTATGTTTAAATCGTCACCTTAGCATCATCATTAGTTTTTATACAAGTTTCCCTTCTTCCATATACCCTTTTAACAGCCCCAAATTTGCACGCATTACCACATTCTCCACAAAGTATACATTCTGTATTATCCATCTTTTCACTTTTCACCATATTCATTATATCAAGACTCATAGGACATACCTTATTACATTGTTTACATGCTATACATTTTGACTTATCGCTTTTTAATCTGAGTGATGGAATATTTGTCTTGTTCTTAATCTTAGTTCCAGCAATATTTAATATTGACATCGGGCAAATGTAATGACATGACCCCCTTTTACCAAGGGTAAATGGTAATATCAAAAGCCCTATTACTATTACATAATATCCTATAAGTTTAATTACACTATCAACTGAAACATAGGTTTCTGTCAAATAAAAGAAGTTAACCTTTTCAAACCCACTAGATGCCATAAGTAGCCCTAAAATTGCTACTACCCAAACTAGTCCAATTACAAATTTAACTTTTCTTAGCCATTTCACTTGCCTAAGTGGTTTTTGTAGAGCAGCATCAGCAACCATTTGAAGTCCCCCATAGGGACAGATATAGGAACAAAAGGCTCTTCCAAATAATAAAGATGTTATGAACATAGAAAACCATATAAGAAATGCCCCTGCGGCAATTCTATGCGATATCCCATCAATGATTAAATAAGGCGAGAAATAATTAAATGTTACAGGTAATAGTAAAAACATTAAAAATAAAGATGATCTTCTTACTTTTTTCAAGTATATTCCCCCTCAAAAATATTTACTTCTATTTTAATAACCTAATTATACTTCATTGACCGACCGACGGTCAATACATTCTAAAAAAAAAATGACCTCTGTCTACAATACAGAAATCATATTCTCATCATATCTTTTACGACCCATTAACTTAAAAATAATATCATCTCTTTTATATCCTACATCATTTTGATTAACCATAACATCAGCTTTTCTAACCCCTTTACCATTTACCTTATACTCCTTAAAGAGTCTTTTAATAATGCCCTTATTTATTTTAAGCAAGACTTCTAATTCTTCAATTGAATAAATCTCTTTTATTAAAATATTTTCAAGTTTTCGCTGCATATCAATTTTATATTCTAAATCTAATTTTCTATTCTTGTGAGGACCTGTTTTTCCCCTATGATGCAATGTACAAAGGTATCTAAAGTTAAGTGGAAATTCAATACCGCCTTGGCTTTTATAAACTATATGATGTTTATCCGCTTGATTCCCACAGATTTCACACTTTAACAATATACTACCCCCTTAAAATACTAAAAGGCAAAACAATTATTAGTTGTTTTGCCTCGTAATATTTACTAAATTTATATTTTTATAATATGAATCTTCTACTAGAATTTATAATTTTTAAGTTTATCTCCTAAAATATCTCCTAGAGTTAATCCACTTACTTCTTCTTGCTTATAATCTGAAAAATCTTCATTTCCTCTAGCTGCTTCTTTAATACTTAGGCTTATTCTTCTATCTTTTTCGTTTATTTCACCGATTTTAACTTTTACAACTTCTCCAACTTTTAATACGTCAGAAACCTTTGCAATACGTTCTTCTGATATTTCTGATAAATGAACTAGTCCTTCAACTCCTGATTCAAGTTGTACAAAAGCACCGAAATCCATTAATTTAACAATAGTTCCTTCAACTATAGAACCAGGCTTGTAGTTGGCTGCTATGTTATTCCATGGGTTTCCTTGTTCACTCTTAAGTCCTAGAGATATTCTTCCTTTTTCTTTATCAAAATCTAAAACTGTAACTTCTACTTCTTGTCCAACAGATACTACTTCTGATGGTTCTGCAACTCTTTTCCATGATAATTGTGAAACATGAATAAGACCATCAATACCACCTAAATCTACAAACGCACCAAATTTAGCAAGTCTTGTTACAGTACCTTTTCTCTTTTCACCTTTTTTAAGTTCGTTCCAAATTTGATCTCTTTTAACTGCATTTTCTTCTTTTTCTATTACTCTTCTAGATAAAACAATATTCTTATTTTCTTTATCAAGTTCTATTATTTTAACTACTAAAGTTTTACCTTTAAAGTCTTCTAAGTTTTCTATATATGCATCTGACATTTGTGATGCAGGAATAAATGCTCTAACTCCTTCTATATAAGCTGTAGCTCCACCTTTTACAATGTCACTAACTGTTACTTCTAAAGTTTTGTTTGCATCTAAAATTTCTTGGAATTCATCCCATATTTTAAGACCATCTGCTCTTTTCTTAGATAAAAGCACATTTCCTTCTCCGTTATTAACTTTCATTATATATACAGAGATTTGATCTCCAACTTTTACAGCATCTGTAGGGTTTACTTCTTTGTCATTTGATATTTCTTCTTTTGTTATAACACCATCAGTCATATAACCAATGTTTACTAGAACTTCTTCTTCAGTTACAGAAAGTACAGTTCCAAGTACAACGTCTCCACTATTAATAACCATAGCTTCTGCAGTATTTTCCATAGCATCTTTCATTGTAACTTCTTCCTTAATTTCTGGTGTAATATCTTTCATTTCATCCTTATTATCTGTTGTCATATAAATACACTCCTCTAATTTCATAATTGTTATTTAATCTATTCTTAAATTATTTATAGTCTACTATTATATATTCTATAAATATTCATTGAAATCCTTCTTATTTTTAAAATTGACTTAGTTAAACAGTGTTTTTTAAAAACACCTTCTCTATTATATCACACTTCACCTATACATAATGTCATACCATCTAATTTCATCTTATTTATAATAATATTTGCCCCACTAAGTTCAACGCAAGGCTCACAAACAGCGCGAGCCCCAATAGTTTTCTCCACAAAATCACTACCGCAGAATTTATGTTGTACTTTCTTTATGTCATCAATCGTAAATATTTTAAGCTGACATTTAAAATAATCTACTAATGCCTTAATTGCTAGTTCATCTTTTTTAACATTAACTGTTGCTATAGACTTTATAGCCCTAATATCTATATTGTATTGCTTAAGCATCCTTATTACTGTCTGTTTCATTTTATCCTGTGAAAAGTTTTTTCTACACCCTATTCCAAGTACGATATTTGGTCTTATTAATTTAAGAGTTGGTACGTTATGCTGCTCTAATTTTAAATTAATATTCTCGTTATTAGAAATGTACAGTAATCCATAAATATCCTCTAAACTACTACTATATCCAGCTGGTGTTTGTATTATCGCTTTTTCATCAAGAAATCCAATTTTTTTCCCTTCTACTAAAAGCGCTGCTATATCTTTTGCTTTTTTCAAATTTTCAATAATAAGTCCATTATCTTTTGCTATCATATCTGGGGCATAAATGCCTAAATTATCTGTTGCTGTAGTTATTATAGGCTTTGCATCTAAAAGTTTACTAACTTCTAATGCAAGTTCATTAGCGCCTCCTAAATGTCCACTTAAAAGGCTTATAACATAATTACAAGAATTATCTATAACTAATACGGCCGGATCCAAATCCTTACTTTTTATGTATGGTGCTATTGCTCTAACTGCAATACCTGTAGAACTTATAAAAATTATGCCTCTATAGTTCTCCATTACCTTTTTACTAACCAAAGCAAAATCAAAATTACTATGTTTTTTCTTTGAATATAAATCAATATTAAGGCTTGAAGCTAGAATTTTCGCTATTTGATCTCCATTTTGGGTAAATGTAACAACTGCATATTTCATTTTGTCACCATTCCTACTATATATCATACTATAGTTACGCACAAATTACAAAACAATTGCAAAACAAATGAATAAATCAAGAAAACAAGAGAAAACAAGTGGGGACGGTTAGCAACTAATTACACAATTCCTTTATATCAATCAATTAGTTATTAACTGTCCCTTGCTTGTCCAATAGTCATTTAGTTGTTAACCGTCCCCCAACATCCACTCTTCTAAACATCACTTAGTTGTTAACCGTCCCTCAACATCCACTCTTGTAAACATCACTTAGTTGTTAACCGTCCCCCAACTATCCACTCATCTAAACATCACTTAATTGTTAACCGTCCCCCAACATTCGCTCATCTAAACATCACTTAATTGTTAACCATCCCCAACTATCCACTCTTCTAAACATCACTTAGTTGTTAACCGTCCCCCGGTTACAACGCTTGTCCCCTCTTGAAGCCACCTTAATTAAGGTCACCTTTCCTCTCTAAAATAAGGAACTGAGAGTCCAGCTGGTGGTGAGTTTTTACCTGATTTCCTCATGGATACTATTACCAAAATAATTATTGTAACTACGTAAGGTAATAAATCAATAAGATATTGAGATATCTCAAAACCTGGTAATCCCTGAAGTCTAAAGCCTAATATATCAAGTCCTCCGAAAAGGTATGCTCCAATAAGTGCCCTCTGAGGTTTCCATGTTGCAAAAATTACAAGTGCAACTGCTATCCAACCTCTTCCTGCTGTTACATTTTCCTGCCATGCTGGTACATAAACAAGAGATAAATATGCTCCACCCAGGCCGCAAAGAGCTCCTCCGATTAATGTGTTAACATATTTATAAACAGTAACATTTATACTTGCTGCATCAGCTGCTGCTGGATTTTCGCCAACTGCCATGGTGTTTAATCCTTTAGCGGTTTTATATAAATATATAAATAAAAGGATAGTCATAATATATCCAAGATATACAAATACATCATGATTAAAAAATATATCTCCTATAAAAGGTATATGTCCTATTATTGGAATTCTTATAGGTACAAAGAAATTTTTAATTGTATTTGGTGTAACTTGACCTATTAAATTTTTACCTACCATACTTGAGAACCCTGTTCCAAATATAGTTAGCGTAAGGCCACATACAACTTGATTCGCCCTAAGTGATATAGTTAAAAATGCATAAATCAGTGCTCCAAAACCACCTGCAATTGCCGCAGCGATCATTGCTATAATTGGATTACCTGTACTAAGTCCTGCCATAAATCCAATGACAGATCCCATAAGCATCATACCTTCTACCCCTAAATTAAGGTTACCTACTTTTTCAGTTAATAACTCACCAAGGGTTGCGAAAAGTAAAGGCGTACCCGCTACAACTGCAGCAGATAAAAATGTTGTTATACTATTCATTTTTGTTTACCTCCTTTAGTTTAGCGGCGAATTTAAAATTAATTTTATACTTAGTAAAGAATTCGCTACCTAGTACGAAAAACAAAATAATTGCTTGTATCAATTGTGCAGCAGCTTCTGGTATTCCAAATGCTGTTTGAATAAATGATGCACCTTGAACAAGTGCCGCGAAAAGTATAGATACTATTACTATAACTGGTGCAGAAAGTGCTGATAGCCAAGCTATAATTATAGCTGTAAATCCTACTCCACCTGAAACATCTGCAGACAGTGTTCCACTAACAGCTGAAACTTGAATTACACCTGCTACTCCACATAAGGCACCACTTAAAAATATAGCTATAAACATAGTTTTTCTAATTTTTATACCTGCGTATATAGCAGTTTTTTCACTTTCTCCAAGAACCGATATTTCATAACCCTTCTTAGTATATTTAATGAAAACATATACTAAAATTGCAAGTATAATTGCTATTATCCATCCCGCATTTATACCAAAAACATCTGGAAGCGTTGCATTATCTGAAAAAGTAGGGATTTTCGGAAAACCCATTGCAGTCTTATCCCTCCAAGGTCCATATTGAAGATAAGTTATAAACTTTATCGCAACATAATTTAGCATTAAAGTTACTATAGTCTCATTAGTATTCCATTTTCCCTTTAGCAAAGCTGATATTAATGCCCATAATCCGCCGCCTAATATACCTGCGCAAAACATTAATAAAAGCAGTGGGAATTTAGGCATATTTGAAAATTTCAAAGCAAAATATGTAGCAGCAAATGCTCCCATGAGTATTTGTCCTTCTCCACCAATATTCCAAAATTGCATT
>Ga0209123_1002652_pt1 | contig 14636 bp, 14 predicted proteins | sample BarGraIncu00431A_FD_184500 | JGI IMG/M metagenome (GOLD analysis project Ga0209123, IMG submission 184500) | Arctic peat soil microbial communities from Barrow, Alaska, USA - Barrow Graham LP Incubations 004-31A (SPAdes) (version 2) | ecosystem: Environmental > Terrestrial > Soil > Wetlands >...
ATACTTGATAGCTGAGGGGAAAATAATGTGGACGGTCTTATCAAAAGTCACCTCCATACCATAAGGTGCTATCATTTTGTCGTAACTGATTTTCTTGGTCAATCCCTCGTAAAAGTCTCCTTTTGTTGTTTGTGCAAGAGTGGGAGTGAGGATTCCAATAAGCAGAACCAGCAATAATCTTATTTTATTCATTTTAATGGGTTGTTTGTGAGAAGCAGAACTTCTCAGGTTGAATGATTTATAAATACTTTCTATTTGTCTATCTATTCTTGATTCATAAGCAGCAGGACTTTGTATCCAGCCTTTAGTTTGACAGTAATTGTTTGAACCTTTTTGGTCATATATTGTGAGCCGCTTTGGATAACTCCTTTTCCTAAGCTGGACAGTAGCTGTTGACCGGCTGATTGTGTCAGGGAGATACTTGTTCCCATATTGGAGCCTATATTTCCCGCCATTTCCTTAAAGGCATTTATCTCCAACGATCCAGGGATAAAAATTCCTTCCTGTCCATCGGTGTCATATACCGTAAGTTCCACCGGAATAATATTCCCCCGATATTCCAAGGACTGAATTGAAATCTCCAGTCGATCCCCTTGTATCTTGGCTATACCTGAAATTAGGATGTTGGGTGGAATCACTATTTTTCCGACTAGCACCGATTCCAGCAGCCGTAATCGTACACTCTGACCAGTAATCAAGGAACAGTTTTCATGCACACAGGCTTTTATCGTGTTTCTATCTTCCAATAGACTTTGTCCAACAGCCGTATTAAATCCCTTGTTATGTGGCTTTTGGCTGTTACTTATTCTAACAGAATCTTCAGCTTGTGGCAAACTCGAAACTGTTTGCTCGATTTGTTGGTTGATACTGGAAATCTGCCTTTTCTTCTTAGAACTCAGGAGCGATGAACCGGTTGATTGATAATTTTGTCCACCCATGGACTGACCTTGATTTTGCCCTTGTGGAATATACTTGGCTGCCATTTGATAGGATTTTTCCATCAATTCAATTTGGTCGGCAATATTGTTTTTCCGATTGTCATTCTCCTGAAGCCTAACCGATAGATTTTCCACCTTTTGATTCTGTTTTCTATTTTCCTGCTTTTCTCCCGATGATTCGAAGAAACTACCCAAGTTCTGATTAACCTGCCTGTAGGCATTGTTTGAGCTTTGGATTTTGGCTATTTGTTCTCTTGTACTACTATTACTACTACTGCCATTATTACTATTTCCACCAGCATGACTTGCTTTTGTTTCAGATTCCTTGTCCAATTCGGAAACATTCGGACTTTTCATTTCTTCGTTGAACATGGAAGCCAGACTTTGCAGGGAGTGTTTTTGTTCACCTTGGTTTTCTTCTAGCTTGGCTTGTTCAAAAGCCGCTTTCTTATCGCCTGCCAACTCCTTGTTCTTCGGCATGGGAATCGTGGTATTAAAGCCTTTCGTTTCCTTTAATTTCTCTGACTTCGAAGGAGAAAAGATATACCAGATACATAATCCGAAGACAATAAACATCAAGGGATAGATAAGCATTTTCTTCTGCCGTAGCTTTTGTTCAACCGTCAGCGGTTCTTTTTGAGGGTTGTCGACCTCATTCGTTTCTTTCATATTGGTTAAGATTTAGTTGGTGAATACTATCCCTGAAATGTAGTTTCAGCTGATTGATATGCTCTATCTTGATTTGCTCCCGATCCGTTTTGTTGATACTGTAAATAGCAGAAAACGAGAAATAGAGTGAGACAATTCCAAAAATGGAACTTACTACCAATATGGAAATAAGCCTTTGCTTGGATGAGAGAGAAGCACAATAGCTTTGTAATTTTTCTTCTATCAGGCCTCTGACCTGAAATAATTTGTTTGTTATTTTCTTTTTCATATTTTTGTCCATTATTTTTTATCTGTTAGTGACTGTCAAGTCTTTGTTTTCCACTATCTCAAAAGCTTCAATCGTGAAGCCCTGAGGATTATTATCACTTCGTACCGAATTTAGTAACTGGCAATGCGTTATCAAGCTGCGCTCAGTTACATTGCTTTCCCTAATAATCATTTGTCGGGCATAGGTCATCACCTGATACGGATACTTATCGAAATTACAAATTACGCTATCCACCTGAATGGCTTGGTTTATATTCCCTGAAACGATTCGGGCATAATATCCTTTTTCTGATAAATCCGAATAATAGTTGAAGGCACTCCGGTCTGAGAGAAACAAGGCTCTTTTGATGTTACTCTCTATCGCATTCTTATCGGGTGAGAGGGTGAAGAAAAGTTCATGAAACCGCTTTACATGTTCCCGGGCTTCCACTGGTCTGTTTTGCGACAGGTCTTGCGATAGTGCCAGCATCAGCGATTTCCCATTGTCCAGCACATATATTTTCTGCCGTTGAGCTTCCGCAAAATTGTACGAACTCCACAGAGCATAACCTGTTATGGCAGCACACAGACACAGAAAAATAATGCTGAAAAGTCGAATCTGCTTGAAACTTGATTCTATGTTCTTTAATGATTTGAATTCCATTTGAATGCTTTTTTGTTTGTAAAAATTATTTTCCAAGAAGTCGACCACCTACATTCCCCGCTGCAGCTCCGGCAACACCTCCAGCTACTGAGCCTGCTTTACCTGCCGTATTGCTGACATTACGCCCGTAGTTCCCCATGCCACCGGCTTGAATAATCCAACCTGCTACAGTTGGAATGGTGAAATAGCCGATAATGCCAATAATCATAAAAACGATATAAACGCCGTTGGAAGAATCGATGGAATAATTGGGGTTGTTTTGCAATTGCGAAATATCATTTTGCAACATTAGAACCTGTATTTTAGCCAGTATGGTGCTAAATAAATCCGATACCGGTAGCCAGAGATATACGCTCACATAGCGTGTCATCCATTGGGTCATGGTCGATTGAAAACCGTCCCATACGCTTATGGCAAAAGCAATGGGTCCGAGGACAGCCAATACGATCAGGAAAAAGGTACGGATGGTATCAATCACCAATGAAGCCGCTTGAAACAACATTTCCAACAATTCCCGAAAAGAATCCCTAATCGTTTTCTTCATGCTGTATATACCTCTTTCCACATACATTCCCGTCATAGTTGCTAAATCGGCTGGACTCCACCCCAACTCATCGAGTTGCTTATCAAATTCTTCATTACTTACCAGATAGGCTGTTTCAGGATTTTTCATAGCCGCATCATATTCCAGTTTGTCTTTCTGTTTTTGATAGCTGACCATATCAAAGGTTTGTGATTGGAGCATTTGATTCGTGCCCCGAACAATTGGACTCATTACCCCGTTTATAGTTCCCAACACAATGGTTGGGAAGAACATGATGCACAAACCAATGGCAAAAGGACGTAGCAGCGGATACACATCAATCGGCTCGGCCCGGGCTAGGGATTGCCACACCCGGGAAGCAACAAAAAACAATGCACCCAGACCGGCTATCCCTTTGGCTACTCCTGCCATATTGGAACAGAGTGGCATCATTTCCACATACAGACTCCGCAGAATCTGGTGAAGGTTATCGAATTCAATGGATAATAGCATGGCTTACCAGTATTTTTCGTCAGTTGTTCCGTATAATGCCATCACCCGATCCGTGTCACCTGCCCGTTGTGAACGCAAATAGCTTACAGCGATATTCTTTTTTGTGTAATAGTTGACCAGATCGCGGTTCTTTTTCACTGCATTGTACGTGCGGTCAATAATATCCAGACGTTCCTTGTCTGTCATGGAAAGTCCATTGGAACTGACTACCGCTTTTAATTCGACGAGCAAATCGCCACTTTGTTCCAGCAATTTGGTGTAGCCAAAAGCAATTGCTCCGAGTTCTTGTACTGTGTAGTTTTTATCCGTGAGCATTTTTTGAAAGCTATTGACATACATGTCCGAGATTTCACCGACCATCAGAACAGTTTGCTGTACTTTTTTGGCATCCTTGACTAAGTTGTTGACTGATTTCAATGCATCATAATACTTTTTACCTTGCTCATAGAGTTTTACGGTTTCTTTAAAATTGTTCACCATGTTCGAGGCCGTGGTCGAAGTTTCAATCACTTGCTTGGTTGTATTCACGATGCTTTGTGCCAGGTTGGAAGGGTCAAAAGTCACGAATTGGGCTTTCGAAGACATGATACAAGTCATCAGGAGGATGGCTGCTAAATAGATTTTTGTTTTCATTTGAATAATGGGTTTTTAAAGTTGATATAAATAATAGGTTTTGAAAAAGTAACTAATTGCTAATTGTTGATAGATTGTTTATCTATTTGTTTGGTCTCAGAGAGTTGTTTTATCGCCAGTTCGATATTGCCATCCAGCTTTTCCACGAGATTGAATAATTCGACTTTTTCCGATTCTTCGGTGGTATAAGTCAGGTATTCCTCCATGGAAACTTCGGTGGCATAGACGGCAGACTGTGTGCCTCCCAAGCCTATCCAAACCTCTTTATAGAGTCGGTTTGGATTATTCGCCAGATTAATGGAAAGAATCTGTGCTTTCTCCTTTTCCGTAAGTCCCAGCAGTGCCTGAATAGAATCAAACTTATTCATGTACTTGCGCTGATCCAAAAGAATTTTGCAATCGGAATTATTGATGATGGATTCCTTGACAATGGGGGAAGCAATAATATCTTCCACTTCCTGCGTTACCACAATGGCTTCACCGAAATATTTACGAACAGTCTTGAAAAGGTATTTGATGTATTCGGCCATGCCTTCTTTGGCAATTGCTTTCCAAGCCTCTTCAATCAGGATCACTTTTCGGATTCCCTTCAGCCGTCGCATTTTATTGATAAAAACCTCCATGATGATTATGGTGACAATGGGAAATAGGATAGGATGATCTTTGATATTATCCAACTCGAAAACGATAAATCGCTTGGAAAGCAAATCAATCTGTTTGTCGGAATTCAGCAGATAATCATATTCCCCGCCATTGTAATACGGTTCTAGGACATTCAAAAAGTTGGCAATATCAAAATCCTTTTCCCTAACCTTTTTACCAGTCAATACTTCGTGATAATCTGTTTTTACATACTCATAAAAACTGTTGAAGCTGGGTGATATTTGATTGGATTTGATTTTCTCAATATACAGACTTACGGCATTCGAAAGAGCTACTTCTTCAGCACGGGTAGGAGGTTCATCATTTCGTTTCCATAAAGTCAGAATCAAAGTTTTGATACTTTCCCGCTTTTCAATATCATATACACCATCTTCAGTAAAGAAAGGATTGAACGCTATCGGATTTTGTTCGGAATAAGTAAAATAAACCCCATCTTCTCCTAAAGTCTTGCGGTGAATCAATTCACAGAGTCCGAGGTAACTATTTCCGGTATCAATCAACAGCACATGCGAACCTTGTTCGTAATACTGTCGAACCATGTGATTGGTAAAAAAGGATTTTCCACTGCCTGAGGGCCCAAGGATAAACTTGTTACGGTTGGTGATGATCCCTTTTTTCATGGGCAGGTCCGAAATATCCACATGGATTGGTTTACCGGTTATCCGATCCACCATTTTAATCCCGAAAGGGGAAACGGAACTTTTGTAATTTGTTTCTTCTGTAAAAAAGCAAATACCCTGTTCAATGAAGGTATAAAAACTTTCTTCTGCCGGAAAATCGGCTTGATTTCCCGGAATACCTGCCCAAAACAGCGTTGGTGTGTCCACTGTATTGTGTCTGGGTTTACATTCCATAAGTGCCAACTGGCTACCCACATCATTTTTAATATGCTTGAGTTCCTCTCGGTCATCGCTCCAAGCCATCACGTTACAATGGCAACGGATAGAGCAAAGTCCAAAGCTATGTGCTTCGTTCAGGTACTTGTCAATCCATTCTTTGTTGATTTGGTTGCTTCGACTATATTTCGATAGTGAATGCATATTGCGTCCCATTTTCTCGAATTTTCGCAGGTTTTCAGTACTGTCATCAATAAACAGGTATTGATTGTAAATGTGATTACAAGAAAGCAACAGTCCAACCGGTGACGCAAAGGATAACCGGCAATCGGAACGGTCGGTAGATAGTTTCTCGTAACGAATATCAGTTCCAACACTACTCGGCAAATCATCCACATCCGACAAGGTATGCAAGCAAAGGATATTGTCCCCAATACGCATTTCGTTGGGTTTGATAGTCATGTCTTTGAGCGTAGTGGTATTTTCCTGAGACAGCGAAAAGTATTTCTCCACGATTCCAGCCTTGTTGTCAGTCCCTACAATCTCATCAGTGTTCAATCGGGTCAGGGAAATAAATCCGCTATCATTGACGATGCGTTCAAATTGTCCGACTGCCTCCAAAAATTTCTCAACGCTTTCTTTATCCCGAAACTCTTTGGGGATAATCGAACCCCGACACAAGGTCGAAAAGTTGCTTTGCATTCGGGAACGTTCCTTGGTGGTTTTGGTCAGAAACAGGTAACAGGTATGATTCAGATAAGGACGTTCATTGAAATGACGTTCAAAGCTTCTGGAAAGAAAACTCATTTCATCCTGTTTGATTTCCGGTTCATATTGTTCCTTGATATACCAATCCTGTTTATGCACGATAGAATAATCGGGAAGTACCTTTACCGCTTTCGTCCACGAAGAATGAATCGCTTTGTATTCTTTAGCCGTTACCGTAAATAGTTCGGGAAGTTCCACTTTGAAGGCAACCGTAATATCGGCATCTTTTGAAATGATACAACCCATCTCCACTCCCCAGATTGGGAACTTGCTTTCAAGTGTCGTTGCTTTTAATGTATTTTTCATGTTTGTTTTTGATGAATGTGTTTGAATAGTCGGGTAAATTTCTTGCGGTTGATTAGGTAGTTCGGGTGGTTTCGGATGGCACCCAGTTTCATTAGTCCATATTCGCCGTATGTGTGATTTACTGCAAAGGTTTGCCAGACAAGAACAGAAGATGAAATAACACCAAAACCGATACAGAACCATTGACCAATGCCTATCATATACAAAATGACGAAAAGGACAAAAATGGCGAGTAGTCCGCCTGTAAAAAGGAAAAGATACTGGCTTTTAAGTCCTTTGAACTCCACCGATTTGCCGATACCTTTATTGATTGGATAGTGTGACATGACCTTACAGGAAAAATGAACGTAAGACGGTAGCCGCTACAATCAGAAATATACAAGCTCCAAACCACGATGCCGCCGTTTTACTGGTGTCGGGGTCGCCCGATGAGAATTTGCTGTACACTTTCACACCACCAATTAAACCGATAACCGCCCCGATGGCATAAACCAACTTTGTGGCAGGTTCAAAATAGGACGTAATCATACTGGTAGCTTCGCTGATACCACCCGAACCATTTCCCTGTGCTTGAAGAGAAACATAAGCAGCGAGTAGGCTTGCTGCCGTTAGAAATACTTTTTTGTTAGTCATAAAATGATTTTTTAAAATTGGAAGTAATCTTTTTCCTTTTATTGGGATTTTGTTTTTACCCTTGTTCTATTACAAAGAATCGATATTCCTGAATTCATTTGTTGCTTATAAAAAATTGTTTATCTCGAATTTTTCAAAATCAGCGTTGCCACTTTCGGCAATCATTGGTGTTGTTCCCGCAGCATCCGGATTATACTTATTCAGCATTTCAGTGACTCGTTCTTTGCCACTATCAATTTGTGCGACCATTTGCTGAAATAGTTCTGTTTGATTCATCTGTTGAATCGTGTTCACGGCAGTGAGTTCAGCTTCCTGTGAAGACCCGCTTTGTTGCATTACCTGAATAAGATTTTCCATCTCATCATACTCAATGCCGGTAGCGGATCCGGTAAGTTCATTATCTACAAAGCAACTCAAGTCTTCTTCCTCCAGCGATTCGGCTTCGTTGTATTCACATTCAATGTCCAAATCCATTGGTTCTGGAGAGTCTGAAAATGCGCTGTCCAATTCACAATCGTCCATCCTTGCCGACTTCGATATTTCATTGGATACCGCAAATGTAGGGACGATTTCAATCGGTTTTTCAATCTGTCTCAGGCTGTCATCGTTTGTCGCAAAATGTCTCAATTGCGTTTTTGTTTTACCCATCACATCGTCATCCGTTGATTCAATTGGTGGAATACTTAGAGGTAATTTTGGTTTTTTGAATAAAAATTTCCTAATTCGGTTACGTTGCAGATAAATCAGTACCCAAACAAGGTACAAAAGGGCGGATAATACGAATACGCTTATCATTATAGTATGGGTTTTTTGCATTGGGTTTCATACATATCTTTGAGTTCTTCTTTGTAACTTTCAAGATGCTGTCGGATAATGTTTTCCACATAGCTGCTGATGGTGGCTTTGTGTCCTCCAATCATGCTAACGATGCTGAAAAGGGTCAGATGAGTATCTCTGGATATATACAGACTTTGTCTGTCGGTAAGATCTACTTTCTCAAAGTAGGCTTTTCGATAGTCCGTTTGGACATTTCGTTTTCTCGTCGGGGTTTCTTTGGGTTTAGGATTCTCAATGCTCGGTTCATCTTCCTTGATTACCGAAATGTCATTTTCGGTGGAAGCTTCTTTTTTTCTAGGAAAACCCTGCGAAATCATTTCTCGCATAAAATCCTCATCCACTTTTGGGATGGTAGTTTGCTTTGCCATGGTATCTATAATTTGATGATGTGAGCTATTTCGATTAGCAATTCCTCCAGATGACTGCCTTTGATCAATCGTTTATCGGCTGGAAATAAGGTGGAACGAAATACCGGTTTTCGATTTTCTGATAATTCCTTGTTGTAGCGTTTGGTGTCGGGAATAAAAGTGCGAAGCAGTGGTAGTTCAAATTCATGGATGGATTTTTCGTATATTTCATACAAATCAGTTTTTTCACGTCCATCGACCTGATTCCAAAAAAGATGAAGTTCTTTCAGTCGCAAGCTTGTATTGTTGACCAACAGCTCATTGATTGAAAGGGCAAATGAAAGGCAACTTTCCAATACCAACCTATCGGCAATAATGGGCGTGAAAATATAATCCATATTTGCCAGCGATTGCAAGACTCCGACACTATTCACCGTACCGGGCAGGTCGAAAAATACCACATCGAACTCCATGTCTGAGGAGTCTAAGAAGCTGTTGGCTGATGCGATGGCATCCTCGGGAGTGCTACAAATAATCGGATAGGCTTTTTTATTCAATTGCTTGAATTGGTTATAGGCTATCAGCTTGAAATAGTCATCTGTTTCTACTTGCTGCGTATCCCGTTTCCGCATGGCATTGATACTGTATTGCGGAAAATCGCAATCCAATACTGCCACATTATACCCTTTGAGGTAATGCAGGTAACTCGCCGCTAATACGGTGAAAGTAGTTTTGCCGACTCCACCCTTTTGGGTAGAAAAGGCAACAAATAAGGTTTCTTTCTTCATGTCAATTGTTTTTTATGTTTTTAATTCTGGGTTGATTTATTACACTAATTCATTCTTGAATTCAAGAATGTTTGCTTGCAAGTTTCAAGATTGTTTGGTGTCTTGGTGTCAAGACTTCTTGTTGTCATGGTATCATGTTGTCAAGATTTCAATTTCTATTGAATCCAATTCTTCATTTTTTCAAGCATTAAAAACTTTTTTCAAGCATTCCTGATTTTTGGGTATCAAGAAAGCTGTAAATCAATATTTAAAGCAAATAAAAACAAAATATAAGCCCCTTTTTAAAACTGTCTTCGTTTGGCACACGCAGTCCTATATTGTCCTATAACCAGCTATGGTACAGTTCGAAAACGGAAACTACTTTTGCGCTGTCATGAAGAACGGAAAATCAATATGCTACCTGTGCAGTTAATAAAGCTAATCGTATTTGCACTTAGCAAATGGCAAGTTGTATTTTGAGCTGCTTGAAATTCTTTCAGCTGCTCAAAATGACTTGCCCTTTCAGGGGGATAAAGCACCGCCGAAGTTGGTGCTTTTAAAGAGTAGATTATGGAGCAAATAGCTCAAAAGTAAAATTCCACGTATATGAATACAGAAGTGAAAAAAGTACCTCGAAAAACCAAAGTCGGGAGGACTCAAAAGAGTGATCCAGCCATATTTCGTTACTCCATAAGTTTCAATGCAGTAGAACATGCAGCATTTTTGGGTCGCTTTGATGAGTCAGGAATGACGGTAAAAGCACATTTTATAACGGCTTGCATCTTCGATAAAGCCATTCGTATAGTCAAACAGGATAAGGCAGCGATGGATTATTACATGCAATTGACAACTTTTCATTCACAGTTCCGTGCCATTGGGGTCAATTATAATCAGGCAGTGAAGTCCATCAAATTTGCTTTTGAAGAGAAAAAGGCTCTTTATTATCTGGCTAAACTGGAAAAAGCAACCTTAGAATTGGTTGTATTGAACCGTCAAATTATGGATTTGACAGATAAACTTGAAGTGAAAATATACGGTTCGGCATATACAGAATCAACAAAGAGTGATGCCAATTTGAAATGATAATCAAAAAATGGTTGCAAAAATAAGTTCGGGTACTTCCATTTTTGGAGCTTTGGCCTATAATCAAACCAAGGTAGATGAGCATCAAGGCGAAGTAATTCTTACCAATCGGATGATAGAACCTCGGGATGGGAACTATACGATAGGTGTTTGTATGCGTTCGTTTGAACCTTATCTGGCAGCCAACCAAAAAACGGAAAGCCCAATTTTGCATATTTCATTGAATCCTGACCCGAAAGATATTTTGACGGATGACCAACTTTCAGAGATAGCGCAGGAGTATATGGAAAAACTGGGTTATGGAAACCAACCTTTTATCGTGTATAAGCACGAAGATATTGACCGCCATCATCTTCACATTGTATCGGTTCGGGTAGACGAAAATGGAAAGAAGTTGGATCACAATTTTGAATACCGTAAATCCATGGAGATTTGTCGGAATATCGAACAAAAGTATCATTTGATACCAGCTGATAAGAAAGAAAAGCAACCGGAACTCTCAATAAAAGGAATAGCGTATGGAGAAAATAATTTAAAAAATCAAATAGCGGGAGTTATTCGTCCGTTGGTGAAATCTTATCATTTTCAGACCATGGGTGAATACAAAGCCTTATTGTCATTGTACAAGATAACGGTCGAAGAAATCAAAGGCGGAACAGCCGATAAGATGTATAACGGCTTGGTGTATTCGGCAATTGATGACAAAGGAGAACGGATTGGAAAGCCTTTCAAATCCTCACTATTTGGTAAGTCAGTTGGATCTGAAGCACTGCAACAGCGAATGCAACAATCTGGCGAACTCATTAAGCAAAAACAATTGAAAGACCGATGCAAAACCGTATTGAATAAAGTTATGAAATCACCCGGAAATCAGGCTGATTTTGAAAAACAGCTGGCTGCTAATCGTATCAATGTCGTATTTCGCCAAAATGATGCCGGGCGTATTTATGGAGTAACGTTTATAGACCACCAAAACAAATGCGTGCTCAATGGTTCACGATTGGGCAAAGAGTTCTCGGCAAATGTCTTTAATGAGCTTTTTGCATTCTCTAAAGAGAATAATAACAGTCAACAACAGCAACATGCTAATAGTACTATCGGACACACTGACAACCCTGATTTCAAGTCTCAGGACGATACCGATAATTCGGATGAATCTCTCAATTTATTTAGCATGGATACTAACGGTGGAACTGATTCTGAGGAAGAAGCTTTTATCCGTCGAATGAGAAAGAAGAAAAAACGAAAGAAGCCAACATGATAAAATATTGACGATTTAAAGCCAACAAATAAAGTAACTAGAAAAATAGAATTCAAACTATAAAACTAAAACATTATGCAACAAGAAGATGATTTAAGAGGCTTAGCAAAAGTCATGGAATTTATGCGAGCCATCAGTATACTATTCGTACTGATAAATATTTACTGGTACTGTTATGAAGCTTTCCAACAGTGGAACATGACTCTCGAAACCCTGAACAAAATCCTACTAGGTTTTCAGAGAACTGGAGGATTGTTCTCTTCTATCCTGTGGACAAAGTTGTTCGCAGTGATTTTTCTGGGGTTGTCTTGCTTGGGCACTAAAGGTGTGAAAGAAGAGAAAATTTCCTGGACTAAAATCAGTGTTCTTCTGATTATTGGAACTCAACTGTTTTTTCTGAATTGGTGGATACTTTCTTTGCCATTGCCCATACTGGCAAATGTGGCTTTTTATATTTCCACCTTGACCATTGGTTATATTTGTATGATGATGGCTGGTTTGTATATGAGTCGATTGTTGAAGAATAGCCTGATGGATGATGTATTCAACAACGAAAATGAAAGCTTTATGCAGGAAACCCGATTAATGGAGAACGAGTACTCGGTCAATCTACCAACAAAATTCTGGTACAAAAAGAAACAGTGGGATGGTTGGATAAACATCGTCAATCCGTTTCGAGCCACCATTGTGCTGGGCACACCCGGTAGTGGTAAGTCGTATGCGGTAGTCAATAACTTTATCAAGCAGCAGATAGAGAAAGGCTTTGCCATGTATATCTATGATTTTAAATTCGACGATTTATCGACTATTGCTTACAATCATTTGCTCAAACACCGGAATAAGTACAAAGTAGCTCCTAAGTTTTATGTCATTAACTTCGATAATCCCAGAAAAAGTCACCGCTGCAATCCTATTAACCCTGTGTTTATGACGGATATTAGCGATGCCTATGAAAGTGCTTATACCATTATGCTTAACCTGAATCGCAGTTGGATACAAAAGCAAGGCGATTTCTTTGTTGAGTCTCCGATTATTCTCTTGGCTGCCATAATTTGGTATTTGAAGATTTATAAAGACGGAAAATATTGCACCTTTCCCCATGCCATTGAGTTTCTGAATAAGAAGTATTCCGATACTTTTACTATTCTGACTTCGTATACCGACCTCGAAAATTATTTGTCACCGTTTATGGATGCATGGGAGGGGGGAGCACAAGACCAGCTACAAGGACAAATTGCATCTGCCAAGATTCCACTATCTCGTATGATTTCCCCTCAACTCTATTGGGTAATGACCGGTGATGATTTTACACTCGATATCAATAACCCTGAAGCACCTAAAATTCTTTGCGTGGGAAATAACCCCGATCGCCAAAGTATTTATTCGGCTGCACTAGGTTTGTACAACAGCCGTATTGTAAAGTTAATCAATAAGAAAGGACAACTCAAAAGTTCCGTTATCATTGATGAGTTACCGACTATTTATTTTCGTGGATTGGATAACTTGATTGCTACCGCCCGTAGTAATAAAGTAGCTGTGTGTTTAGGTTTTCAAGACTATAGCCAATTAAATCGGGATTATGGCGACAAGGAAGCAAAGGTGATTCAGAATACGGTTGGTAACATTTTTAGCGGACAAGTAGTAGGCGAAACGGCTAAAAATCTATCCGACCGATTTGGAAAAGTGCTACAACTGCGCCAATCCATGACTATCAACCGTCAGGATAAATCCACTTCATTAAGTACCCAACTGGATAGTCTAATTCCTGCATCAAAGATTAGTAACCTAACCCAAGGTGTTTTTGTGGGTGCTGTCTCCGATAATTTTGAGGAACGTATTGAACAAAAGATTTTCCATGCAGAAATTGTAGTGGATAATGCTAAGGTAGCTGCGGAAACTAAAGCTTACAAAATGATTCCCGAAATAGCCTCCTTTGTTGACAGTGAAGGTAATGATAACATGAAACATGAAATTGATAAAAACTATAACCGAATCAAACAAGAAGTTGCCCAGATTATTGTGGACGAAATGGAACGAATTAGAAATAATCCGGAATTGAGTCATTTGGTGAAGAAATAAAAACTTTGATAATTATGTTTTGTATTGCTTTAGTCAGTTTAAAGCTGATTATTGACATACAGAACATAATTCAGTTTGAAGTGAAATTATATTAACTCATTAGTCGTTTATTTTGGTGATTTATATCATACTATTAGTATGACATAGGCAGATGAAATAAATTATTGATATAAACTTCAGATAAGATTTTATTAATAAAAAACTGATATTTCTTGTTTGTTTTACATATTTAGTTTATTTTTGTGCTCTAAACTATACTAATAGTATGATACAGGAGTCAAAAATAAACACATTAGTTCAGAAACTACCCAAAGGGCTTGTTTTACTTTCACCGTGGTTGGCTGCGGAAGGATATCCCTATGAACTTCAACAACGCTATCGGAAGAGTGGCTGGTTAAAGTCAATAGGAAAAGGAGCTATGATAAGAACAGGAGATGAACTAAGTTTATCAGGTGCTATTACAACTCTCCAGACTCAGGCGAATGCAAGTGTTCACGTTGGAGGACGTTCTGCATTAGAACAATTGGGAGTAGCACATTATCTTCAAGTCAATTCAAGTGAGTTAACCCTATTTGCTGAAGGACGATTCTCTTGGCCTTTGTGGTTTAAGAATAATAAATGGGATATGGAAGCCAAATTGTATTGCACGTCACTTTTCAACAATAATGAGATTGGTTTAGTTGATTACATGGATGGAGAATTGAAGATGAAGGTTTCAGGGGCTGCAAGAGCAATAATGGAATGTTTATCGTTAACTCCAAACCAATTTTCACTGAATGAAGTATATGAGATAATGGATGGATTGACTACTCTAAGACCAGTGCAAGTTCAAGAACTATTAGAAAATTGTAAATCAATCAAGGTAAAACG
>Ga0209123_1002654_pt1 | contig 14632 bp, 17 predicted proteins | sample BarGraIncu00431A_FD_184500 | JGI IMG/M metagenome (GOLD analysis project Ga0209123, IMG submission 184500) | Arctic peat soil microbial communities from Barrow, Alaska, USA - Barrow Graham LP Incubations 004-31A (SPAdes) (version 2) | ecosystem: Environmental > Terrestrial > Soil > Wetlands >...
GTGAGACAGGTCGTATTCCTGTTGAGCGTGATTCCATGTATAATATCATTAAAGTATTGTAATAAGTATCTTAGGCCCCAATAAAAATGGACTTCATATGACAATAAAACATAAATGACCACATTTTGACCACGCAATAGCGTATAAATTTAGATGCTCTTCATTAGTTCACTGAACTTTTGCGAGGCATCTTTTTTCATTGTCTTAGTTACATGCAAGTATACCCTTTTGGTTGTACTATCATCAATGTGCCCTAGCCGTTCCATAATTTCTTGTAGACCTACGCCAGCTTCAGCGAGTAATGATGTATGCGTATGTCGTAACGAATGTGGTGTAAGCTCGCTAGGAAGATTGGAGAACTTTAATAGCCGAATCATTCTATTTTCAATAAACTTTAGATAGTGAGGATATCCAGGATTTTTATCTATTTTAGCAAAGATAAAATTTTCGTTATGATAATTTTCACCGATTCTAGATTTAATTATATCTTGCTGTTCTTTATGTTTTTTCAATTCATCAATAACAATAATGTCAAGTTCAATCTTTCGTTTAGATGCTATAGTCTTAGGTGGTTGCAATATATATTCAGTGGTAATATTATTAGCGTTATAATAGTTTTTAATAATATTTATAGTATTCTTTACAAAATCAATGTCAGTCCATTTTAAGGCACATAATTCTCTTATCCTTATTCCACTATAAGCTAGCATCGTAAATATGAGATAGTCACTATATAGGCCCTTTTCATGCGCCGTTTTTAGCAATAAGCTCAACTCGTCTTTCTCGAGATATTTGACAGGAAGGTCATCATCCTCTAATCGACTAAGAAAAAGGGATTACTCCCTTTCTCTCGTCTAAGAACCGTACGTGAGAGTTTCCCGCTATTACGGCTCAAGCATTTCTTACCATTTCTGGCGGCAAATAGTGATTTTAAGTTCATCTTTCTTTTTATAAAATACGCTTCATGTATGAAGGGATTTTTAGAAATCTGTAATTTAGGGTGTCTTTCCTTGTTTCAAAATAATAGTGGCAAATTTCCTGACCAGAGTTTTGATTGAGTTTTTTGAAGGTTTGACAATTAATTTCCCTTTGAATTTTCGGAATGTCCAACCAAGAAAATCGAAGCCTTCATCTATATGCGTAATCAGCGTCTTTTCTTCGGATAGAGTTAGTCCACGTGTTGCAAGAAATTGGCTGACCATGGTTTTGCTTTTTATGCAGACGGGAGGTCTGAATATGTTGGTTTTATATGGAATGGTAACTGTTGGCTTAGTCACGATGGGATTGCTGGTTAATAAATTTAATCAGTTGCCTTAATAAAATGAATTTATCGCCTTACTTTCTAAAGTGAGGCGATTTGTTATTTCACATAAATTAAAAATGTCCCTGGAGCGAGCAATGTAAATATAATATACTATCCACAGCAATACGTGTGTTAATAACATCTTTATCCATAAAGAGCCCCGTCTGGCCTTAATTGGTAGGGCGGTACTTTTTTTGTCTATATCCGTAAAATAAACTCATTCAACACCTTTACTTCGACACATTTTGCATGAAATTATACATATAATGGGTAATGAGAGAAATGGATGGAAAGGATGAAAAGGATTTGTCATGGGGAATTTATGTTATCTGATAGAGTGCTTACGGCAAAAAATGCATGTAATAGCGCTCGAAAAAGGGATATCACATCCAGATGTTTTGAGGGTTAGTCAAAGACTGGATCAAGTGCTAAATGAATTATATGAAGTAGACATGGATGAAGAGGCTGGATAGATGTCTTCCACGGCATCAGTCTGTGCCCACAATATTTATGATTACCAATTATTTTTTTACTTAGGTGTCATAATCCAGATTATTCCTAATATATATTAGACAAGCATATTTTAATTGGGAGGGACAGGCATGTTAGGTGATTGGAGTATTTGGGGATCGATAATTGCCTTTGGTATCATCGTAATGTTCGCCCGGTCTAGTCAAAAAACACAGTATCCGTTTAGCAAGAAACGTAGATACGTTCATGTGCGAAGTATTAAATTTTAATGGTTATTTCACATGTATTTAGCCGTCGCCTTCGGGTTTGACGGTTTTCATTTAATCCATATATTCACAAATTGTAACATTTATTGTAAAATACAACCAAACAAAAGTTTGGAGGAGAAATCATGATTCCTAAACAACAAGCAATCATCGACTTCATCCGAGACTACCCTCGCAGGATCCACCGACCGTTCGGGAGATCGCTACAGGTCTAGGAGTCAAGAGCAGTGGAACGGTCCATAGTCATTTGACTGAGTTAGTAAAGCAGGGACTGATCGAGCGCCGAGCTAATTGCCCTAGGTGTATAATGTTGACCGAAGTCCGTCTGTAATAGAGGGCTTTTTAATTTGCCTAAAAATAAGTAGTAAATATTTTACTGTTTCACTTACAATATTGCATATGAAATAGTATGATGATATTAAGGAGGTGAGGAAATGGAGTTAGCGGAAAGGATGCATAGGACTTTTATACACTATCTATAATCTGGTTGTAGTACAGACCATAGAAAAGTGCAAAAAGAAGAAAGAGCCAGTCAACGCATTAATGACAAGTTCTAATGTTCCATGGGAAAGGGTTAAACCTTCCTCTACCCTAAAAAATGTTATATCCGCTTAGCCCATTTAGTACAACATGAAACACGAAAAATTAACATTAATTATTGTTATGGCTGCGGTTATTGGTATCGATCAAGAGTTTAATAATTCACTTACTTTTGCTTTACTAGTTATAGTAGTCGCATATTCTTGTTACAAATTGGTATCGTCAAGAAAGGGAGATAATTAATGAATCCACAAGAGTTAAAAAACTGGCTATCTGTAAGCGAGGTAGCCAGTAAATACAAACTAGCAAGAAACTCTGTTTTAGTAGCTTGTAAAAGTGACAGATTCAGCGGAAATGAGGCTGTTGAAACTTCATTGGGGTGGTTGATTAGCCCGGCAGGGGCAGATAGAGTATTTAGGTATAGGTTGGATAACTGATTATCAGAAATACTGTGATGGGTGCCGATAAAATAATAATTACCTGCAAAATGGGCAAAAAAATGAGAAAGATACTTCAACAGAATGTGTATAAATTAATATTTGTAATGGTAAATATTCTAAGAACAGGAAGGAATTCATCGTTAAATAACGAATACTATATAATAAATATTATCAATAAATAATATATTCGATTGGACAAGAAGAAAGTAAGACAGAAATGGGAAATATACTGTAATATGGAGGAAAGAATGAATTTATTAAACAACATGAAAATGAGCCTGAAATTAAGTATCCTAATCGCTATTGCATTGTTATCTATGAGTATTATTGGGTATACAGGGTATTATTATCTTCAACAATCAAATAAAGATATGAATGAGATGTATACGGAAAATTTGATACCAGTTACTCTTATTGAAGAAAACCGCGCTCATGTGAATGGGGCTACTGTAGCGTTATTTGAAATGATGATTACGACTGATGACAATAAAAAGAAAGCTTTAGAAAAGGAGATAAGTGATCGAGTAAAAGCGTTTAATGCTAATATTGCAGAATTTGAAAAGACTGACCTAGATACCAAAGAAAAGGAAAAATTAGCTGGACTCAAAACGTCTCTGCAAAAGTTTCGAGATGTTAGGGCCAAAGTAATTGAGCTAGCAATACAAAACAAAAATACTGAAGCTTATGCCCTATATCTTGCTACTGGAGCGCCCTTAGCAAAAGAACTTAACGACAAGTGTATTGACCTTTCTAAGTATGAAGTTGAAACCGCACAGAAAAATAATGCTATCAATACAGCATCATTTGAAAAAGCAATACAGATTATGATTGGTATTATTTTTGTATCATTCGTGGTATTAGGACTGAGTGGAATGTTCATTACTAAGATGATAACAAAACCATTACATTCAATGGTATTAATTTGTCAAGAACTTGCAACAGGAGATTTCCGCGATAAACCTCGTAAGTTAATCCGAAAAGATGAAATTGGCCAATTAGCTGATGCGCTAGTGAATATGCGTGACAATCTCCGTACAGTGTTCAAACAAGTCAATGATTCAGCTGAGCAAGTGGCGGCATCCTCAGAAGAGCTGACTGCTAGTGCTGAACAATCAGCTCAGGCGGCAAATCAAGTAGCGGAATCGATCAGCGAAGTGGCCAACGGAGCGGAAAAGCAAGTTCATGCCATCAATGAAACATCAGCGGTTGTGGAGCAAATGTCGGCAGGTATCCAGCAAGTGGCCACAAATACCAATCTCGTCGCTGGCAGATCAGCCCAAGCTGCTGAGACGGCAAAAGAAGGCGGCAAGTCTGTCGAAAAGGCTGTTAACCAAATGACCAAGATTGAACAGACCGTCAATAATTCGTCGCAAGTGGTTGCAACGTTAGGCGCACGGTCTCAGGAAATTGGCCAGATTGTGGACACTATTTCAGGAATTGCGGGACAGACAAACTTGCTTGCCCTCAACGCTGCCATTGAGGCTGCAAGAGCTGGAGAACAAGGCAGGGGATTTGCCGTCGTAGCGGACGAAGTTCGTAAGCTTGCGGAACAATCACACGATGCAGCTAAAAAAATATCTACGTTAATCAAGGAAATTCAAGGAGACACAGATAAAGCCGTTGTTGCTATGAGTGAAGGTACCCGGGAAGTTAAAATTGGGACAGAGGTCGTGACTACTGCTGGCCAGGCATTTGGGGAAATAGCGATTCTAGTAACAGAAGTATCCAATCAAGTGAAGGAAATTTCAGCTGCAATTCAGCAGATGGCAAGTGGCAGTCAGCAAATTGTTTCATCTGTGAAAGAAATCGACGGGCTTAGTAAGACTGCAGCCAGCGAGGCACAGACTGTATCAGCAGCTACTGAAGAACAATCTGCATCAATGGAAGAGATTGCCTCATCTAGCCAAGCGCTAGCCAATTTAGCAATGGATCTTCGTGAAGCGGTTAGTAAATTTCAAATTTAATTGATGGTGGTTTAGCACTGTCTACCTTAATTGGTGGGCGGTGCTTTTTATTTGCTTAAAAATAATTATTAAATTTACTCAAACTTAATAATTTGCTAACACGTTTACTTGCGATTAATAGTAGACTAATTCTAGTAGTAGATATTATTTAAGAAGGGAGATGTTTTATTTTGGGTGACAATCAACTAGAAATCGAATTAAGTGAAGAAGAACTGGAAGAACTGATTTTAGACCTCCCTCGAATTTTAAGAGATCTTGCGCAAGATCGTATAGCAATATTCTAATTTATAGTAATGAAATTTTGCTCCAAAATAAATAGTCACCCGCCAAACTGGTAACAATGCTAGGGGCTACCCAAAGTGTGGACGGATGAAAAAATGAGATCGCTAAAGGTCCATAGCGTACATATAAAAATCAACGAAGATCAATTTGAGTATCTGAGTGGTAAGGGTAATAAAAGCGAGTATATGCGCGAACTTATTAAAAAGGATATGCAGAGTGGTAATGATAGAAGCGTTGCGGTTATTGTTGTTGAAACAGCCTGATGTGGTTAAACCAGCAAGGGTGGTAGAAGTGGTGCAGGTAAGTAAACCAGATCCCCACAAAGATGGGAAGATTGCAGGGCTAGCGCAACAAGAACAGAATCTACTAGATCAGTTTGGATGGGATGATTTAATGGAGAGCCTGCCGTTTAGTCGGTGGGCTCTCCATTAAATGAAGGGAACTTTAATTAAATAGCTAAATTATGACCACGCAACCAACAAAAAGAACGTTATACAACATGAAAAATATTCCAATAATAAAATATAAAATTCCCTATTTTCGCTACTGCGAATATATTTGATAACAATATTGCACATAACTATGTTATCATTAAAGTATTGTAATAGTAAGAATGAGCAACCTAAATATTTTGAGGTTGCTCATTCTTTATCGTACTAGAATTTATAAGCTTTGGGACTCAAGACACCTAAACGTGAAGATAAGGGGTCGGTTTCAAAAGGTTTTGTTTAGAAAGGGAGTGTAATGATGAGTTATGTAATTCAAGCTAAAAATTTAGCTAAATCATACGGGGAATTTCGTGCCCTTAAAGGGATATCTTTTAGTATTAATAAAGGCGAATGTTTTGGTTTTTTAGGCCATAATGGAGCGGGAAAGTCGACGACCATGCGGATGATTTATGGCTTATCTACGATCAGTGAAGGATGGCTTGAAGTACTAGGCGAAAGAATAACACCGCTTACTCCATCCCATATTAAGAAGGTTTTTGGGATAGTACCTCAGGAGGATAATCTGGATCCTGATCTGACAGTGATAGAGAATCTAGAAGTATATGGTGGTTATTTTAATATATCTAGTAAAGAGGCCATAGCAAGAGGACAAGAACTTTTAGAATTTGTGGGATTGTCCGATAAAATGAATGTTAATGTAGAAAAACTCTCTGGTGGAGCTAAACGTCGCTTGGTTATTGCTAGAGCTCTTATTAATAAACCAGAAATTATAATTTTGGATGAGCCGACGACGGGTCTTGATCCCCAGGCTCGTCGCGTCGTGTGGCAAAAATTAAGAAAGCTAAAAGATGAGGGTGTTACGATGCTACTGACGACGCATTATATGGAGGAAGCGGCACAACTTTGTGATCGGCTAGCCATTATGAATGACGGACTCATCTTGGCTGAGGGCAGTCCTGAAGAGTTAATTCATGAATACGTCTTACCATTTGTCATTGAAGTGAGAGCTTCTGTCGATATGCTACCTCCTAACATTAATGAGAAGATTAGAGCAATGGGTGGTCGAGCTGAATATATGGTTGATAGTCTGTTTATTTTTACGGAGAATGGCAGAGAAATGTGGGAAAATATCCATACAACAGGCCTCGATCAGCATGCCTGTTATCTCCGCCCAGCAAATTTGGAGGATGTATTTTTAAAACTTACTAGGAAGAGGGAAGAAGCATGATCATGGCATTTAATATCTTAAAGCGGCATTTAGCCGTATTTCGTCGTACCTTGTGGTCAAATATGGTTTTTAATGCCATTGAACCTTTTTTGTATCTTTCGGCAATGGGGTTTGGCTTGGGTGCATTTGTCCCGGAGATGGGGGGAATGAGTTATATCCAGTTTATTGCGCCTGGGATGGTGGCGGCAGCATCCATGTGGGCCGCTACTTTTGAATGTACCTATGCTAGTTTTATCAGGCTACATTTCGAAAAAATATTTCATGCCATGTTAGCTGGACCAGCGACAGTGGCTGATGTGGTAGCCGGTGAGGTTCTCATTGGTATCGTAAAGAACATTGTTTTTGGCATTGTTATTTTAGTGGTTATTGGTGTTATGGGACAAGTGCAGTCGGTCTGGTCGCTACTGATTCCACTATTCCTTATTTTGCCTGGGACAGTATTTTCTCTGATGGCATTATCTTATACGGGGATTATCGCTCATATTGATTATCTAAATTATTACATTACGCTTATTACCACACCCATGTATTTATTTGCAGGTGTCTTTTTCCCTGTAGTCTCCATGCCAGAATGGCTACAGACGTTAGCTTGGTTTAATCCTTTATACCATAGTGTAGAAGTATGTCGTGGATTGGTAGTTGGTCAGGTTAGTGTTATACTGTGGCAACATGTTGCCAGTTTGGTGTTATTCTCAATCGTGCTAGCCCCAGTACCAGTATATTTTATGAAAAAGCGACTTATTAGCTAGGAGGGAAGTTGATCAAATAAAAAAAGAAAACGTAAGGATCGTTTTAGAAAAACTCCTACTTTTCTCATATTATCAGAAATTATAAGTTTGACGAACCGCAGATGCACAGAGGGGTTATAATAAATAATAATATCTTTCTCTGTGTTCTCTGCGCCTCTGCGGTTTAATAAGACGCGCTACGCTTTTCTTATTAACTTAATGTAGAAAGTAATAAATGTCCACAGGCTTCATTTGTAGCTACCGGTACATTATGTACATCACACACTCTAAGCAGGGCAGTGATATCTGGTTCATGGGGCTGGGCCGTTAGGGGATCTCTCAGGAAAATAACCAGGTCGACTTCTTGACTGGCGATGCGTGCGGCGATTTGTAGGTCACCACCCAGTGGCCCTGATAAATAAGTGGTAATAGGTAAACCTGTAATTTCCTTAATAAGGCGCCCCGTAGTGGCGGTGGCCAACAAATCATGTTTTGCCAGTACATCATAATGTTGACGGACAAAAGCGAGCATAACGTCTTTTTTACGATCGTGAGCAATTAAGGCAATGATTTTCATGGGAACACCTACTTTTTAATATTTATGTTAATTATAACATAAATAAATTCCTGGGTAAGTCAAATAGCTGTTAAGGATTTATAATTATTGGAATACTAGTAAGGTAGTAGTGAAGAGAATAAGTAAATAAGATAAGTTTAGCCCAGTATCATGCAGGATGAGTATACGGTTATGGCGAATAGGAGAATAACAATAGAATTTTGGTTTGATTTTGTAAGGAGTGAAGTAATGTGTTGCCTTTTATAATAGGATTATTATGTATCGTAAATTTCTTATACTTTTTCATGGAAATGCCTGTATTGGCTTTTGGGTTTGTAGGTTGGTCCAATCTAGTTATTGCCTGGGGTTTACTGCTCATGTTTATTTCAGCACTCATATTACTCAGTAAATTTAGGCAGTTTATCGCCAAGACAACATGGGGACAAATTTTAAAGAGTATGTTTCCACAGCTATTTCAAGAGCGGGCGAATATTGTTGATATTGCCGACTATCAAAATAATGGGAAAAATTTTAAAAAATACAGAACCATAGGAATTATTGGTATCATCCTCCTTGTTATTGGTGTAGGGAATTTGTTGGTTTTACCAATTTTAACTAGTGCGCCAATTTTTTATAGTAATTCCTATCGTAGTTTACTTGGGGAAGTAAAAGAAAGTTCATTTACGGCAGATGTGGAGCCGGTTAATTTATCCCAGATAAGGATTGTGGATGAGGAAACAGCTCGTAAATTAGCAGATAAGAAGATTGGTGAAGTTCCCGCACTCGGTAGTGAGGTGCAATTAGGGGAACTTTCACTGCAAAAAGTACAAAATAAGTTGTATTATGTCGCACCATTAGAACATCGAGGTATATTTCAATGGCTGACCAATCACAGTAAGGGCAGTAAAGGGTATGTCATGGTATCGGCGACCAATCCTCAAGATGTACGCCTTATCCAAAGTGTAAATGGCCAAGAGGTATTTTTGAAATATCAAATGAATGGTTTTTTATTTGATTATCTGCCTAGGTATTTATATTTTCATGGCTTGTTTAACATCGGCGTTTCAGATTTTTCCTTTGAGGTCGATGATGATCTTAATCCTTATTGGGTCGTGACTTTGTATAAAAACAAAGTAGGTTATCACGGTTCAGATGCAGTAGGAGCCGTCACTGTAAATGCTCAGACTGGCGAAATTTCTAGGTATACAATTGAAGATGTGCCTCGTTGGGTGGATCGGGTTCAACCAGAGGAGTTTGTATATCGACAAATCAGAGATTGGGGCGAATATATCAACGGATTTTGGAACAGTCTTTTCGCTAAAACAGGTACCCTGAAACCAACAGGTACCGAACTTCATCTGATTTATGGTAATGATGATAATGTATATTGGTATACAGGTATTACTTCTTCAGGGAAGGATGGCAGTTCAGTTGGTTTTATTATGGTAAATTCCCGCACCAAAGAGGCTAAATGGTATAAAGTATCAGGAGCGGATGAAAACGGTGCTAAGAAGTCAGCTGAGGGCCAAGTACAAGAGAAAAGTTATCGGTCTGGATACCCTATTTTATATAATATTGCTGGTGTTCCCACCTATATTTCGCCCCTAAAAGATAAAGAGGGGTTACTGAAAGCCGTGGCGTTTATATCAGTAGAAAATTATAATTTAGTTGGTGTAGGGCCGGATATTGAAAGCGGGCTACGGACCTATCAACAGGTTTTAGCCAGCAAGGGCAATCAATTTATACCAAGTCAAGAACTTAAACCCATAAAATTGCAAGGTAAATTGAGCCGTGTTTCTCAAGTCGTCAAAGGTGGAGAATCTTACTTCTACTTTATGCTAGAGGGAGATAATCGAATATTTATTGGTAGTTCCAATACTTCACCGAAAGTACCTTTGGCTAAAGTAGGGGATATCGTGGTGATGACGGCGAATGATACGAAAGAGGCGATATTGAATATTAGTGACTTTAAAGGGGAAAATTATTAAATAACCAACAATCCTTCTGCCTGTGCAGAAGGATTGTTTTTTAAAGGAGGCTTTTTTGATGATTGGAAAAATGAGAAAAAAGGCTGTTAAAGCAGGTAAAAAATTAGTTTATGCAGGTTTGTTATTATATTATACTCTGCAAAAGGATAATGTTCCATTAAAAGCTAAGGCCGTTATTATTGGTGCATTAGGATATTTTATAGCGCCTCTTGATCTGATTCCAGACTTTTTACCCATCATTGGTTATACGGATGACTTTGGTGCATTAATGATGGCTTTGGCAACTGTATCCATGTATATTGATAATGAGGTTAAAAATAAAGCGCGCACTCAGTTAGAATCCTGGTTTGGCCAGGTCAATGAGATTGATATTGCTGAGGTTATGGCTAAATTATGAGTGGCAATAAAAATAAAGCTACATTTATTTTAGCCGTCGTATCGATAGGCTTTTTTATCAGCTATCCCTTTCAGCACACGTTTGGCGGAGGATTACTAGCTGGTGGTTTTGGAGCCGCCATGATCGGTGGATTGGCTGATTGGTTCGCGGTATCAGCCTTATTTCGCCGCCCTTTAGGTATTCCCTTTCGTACAGCCATTGTTCCTCGTAATCGGGAAAAAATATTCCAGGCGCTTGTGTATATGGTCGAGAATCAATTGTTAATGAAGGAAAATATAAAGTCCAGGTTGAGTGAATGGGATATAGCAGCCACCTTAGTCAAGGTTATGTTAGAGCATGGTGGTAAGAGTGTTGTCAAGCGTATGTTCTATAGTTTTATTCGTGATATGATTGCACAAGTAAAACCGCAGCAACTCGGTGAAATTATTGATGAAGTAGTGAAAAATACTGTTTATAAAACGCCCACGGCCCTCTATATGATTAACGGTGCAGAGTGGTTAATAAAAAATAGCTATGATGATAAATTAATAAATTTTTTGCTGAAGCAGTGTATGTTATTGATTGATCATAAACAGGCACAGATTTTGTTTGGTCAGTGCTTTATCGCTGCCAGGCAAAGATATGAACAGGGTATGAAAAGAAGAAAGTTTTTTAACCAGTTTCTACATGTATCAGCAGAGGAAGTTGGTGCTTTTGGGCAAAAAGCCTTGCTGGCGGGTTTGCTTGCGATGCAAGATGAGGGGCATTCTTTGCGGAAAAAATTCAAAATATGGTTACAAGCGTGGCTGATTGCTAAACGAACAGATGGTGTTTTCCAACAAAAAAGTGAAGAATGGCTACACCAATTACTGAATCAGACTGATTTCGCACAATATATTGCTAGCTATATTGCTGATTTTTGCGCAGATGCATTAGTTAATAATAGGCAAACTGTTAAATGGTTAGAGATGCTTATTAATCAGTTTGATAAAATGATTGCCGAGTTAGCTCACAATGAGCAGGAGCGAGGAAAATTTGATCAAGTTGTGAAGAATATGCTAAATCAATGGTTAGATACCTATCATGATGAGATTGGTAAAATTGTCATGGAGAGTTTGAATAAATTTACCAATGTAATGTTGGTCGATTTTATTGAGAATAAAATAGGTAATGACTTGCAAATGATTCGTATTAATGGATCGGTAGTTGGTGGTTTGGTCGGCATGGTATTATATATAATGACATTTTGGCTGTAAGAAAAAGGTGGTACATCATGGAACGCAAAAATATGGCAAATAAGGTATTGGCAGGGTGTTTTATACTATTTGTCCTGGCAAGTGTACTCAAGTACTTTTATAAAGATCTATTGGTAGTCCAGCTCTTTAGTTTTGTAACAGAAGCCTCTGTTGTAGGGGGAGTTGCAGATTGGTTTGCGGTGACAGCTTTATTTAGAAAACCATTGGGCTTTCCTTGGCATACGGCACTGATTACCCATCATCGAGGAAGAGTTATTAGTGCCATGGCTGATATGATTGAATATGAATTGCTCAGTGTTCAGTCAATCAAGGAAAGAGTGGATCATATAGGTCTTATACGTTTGCTGATTGATTGGGTGGAAAATAAAGACGGCAAGTTAGTGCTGAAAAATTTATTCAGTAAACATAGTGGCAATCTTTTAGCTGGTGTTAATGTCCAGACCGTAGCAGTATATTTAGATAACATGCTCAAAATTAAGGTCAGGGAAATGACATTAACCCCTCATATCAAAATAGTTAGCAAATGGGCAGTGGAGAATAATAAATATGAACAAGTCGTAATTTATATCATTGATGAATGTATTAACATTGTACAAAAAAATGAGACGAGAGAATTGATTTATCGTCAGCTACTCAAAATCAGAGAGGAACAGGCTAAATCTATCTTTGAGAAGGCAGTTTTTTGGCTGGCAGAGCAGACGGATAGCATAAACTTATCAGAAGCAGCCGACGCTGTATATGAGGAATTATTAGCAATATTGTCTGAAGCAAAACAGACGGATCATATATTATATAAATGGCTACAGGTTAAATTACTGGATATGATCGACCAATTAGATCACTCGGGCCTCTGGTCACAGGATATTGAAGATTGGAAACTAACAGTGGCTAATGAGATGGATGTTACCCAATTGGTTACTGATTTTGTCCAAATAACATTGGCCGCCAATCGGGATTCATCTAATTCGCCCATCTTGCGATATTTGTATGAGCAAATACAAAATTATTGGGATAACTTTACCCAGAATCAGCAAGCCCAGGTTTGGTTGGAAGCTGGTATTAAACAAGCAGTATATAAATTAATTGAAAATGAGCATCAATTGATTGGCATTATTGTAAGAACTGTTCTTAATACTTTTTCAGATCATGATTTAAATCAATTTATTGAAGATAAAGCTGGTGATGATTTGCAGTGGATCCGTATTAATGGCTGCGTAGTTGGTGGAGTTGTGGGATTGGGACTTTTCGCCTTTTTACATTTGATCTATGACCCTTATGTAGTTCCAGCAGTACAAGGGATATTTAGGTAGGAGGAACACATATGAGGGAACGGTTACTAGTCGTAGTACTGATTACAATTGTTGCTATCTGTGAAATAACAGATATGATATGTAAAAAAATAAGTGATTGTTTTTCCCGTAGCAAGAATGTATAAAATTATTTTCCCCTCTGTGTTCTCTGCGTCTCTGCGGTTAGTTGTTCTTTAGGACCGTTTTTAACCGCAGAGGCGCAGAGTTCATAGAGAGTATTTTTTATGGATGCGTTAGGTTCTTATAATTTAATCTAGTTTAGAATTACTATGTACGGTAACACATAAAGGAAGCCTTTTTTATATACTATAATCGAGGTGAGAATATGGATATTGGATTAGTAGGAGTAGGGCGCATGGGCAGAGTGCTGGCAAAAGCTTTGGCAGGACATATGGAGTTATGTTTATTTGACAGGAATTCGGAGCAAATGCATATGGCAGCAGAAGAATTTAATATTTCTACGGTCAATCATATAGAGGATATAGTGAAAATGGGTACGGTGATCCTGGCTGTACCTGACCATGAAGTAGTGAGTTGCATTAAGATATTTAACCAAATAAAAGAGCCTATTACGGTCATAAATATCGCTACGAATGTGGCCCAACATATGTTAGAGCAAATGGCTGCTCCTCACGTAAAGTGCATATGTATAAAGTTTATTGGGCATGCTGATGAAATGGCATTAGGCCAACGACCAGTGATTGTTATCAATCAATTTCCTGCAGACATCGTACCACAAATGGTTGAAATCTTTCAGCTCGTAGGGCAAGTGCGAATCGGCAGGGCCGATATTGTGCACACCATTAATACGATTGCCGCTGAGAAGGCACTTGAAGCGGCTGTTGGAATTGAGGAAGCGTTAAAGAAACAAAAAATTACCGATCCGGTTATTGTTAATAGTGCCATTAAGCAAGTGGCGGCGGGTATACTCAAAGCATATGCGGATGGAAATATGGGACCCTTTGCCCGAGAGATCGTGCAATCAGTGAAGAGTAAAATCAGTAAAGATTAGTATATATATAATTGATTAAACACCTAAAAGAACCATGCATCTTTTAAACGTTTAATTGCAGTTTCCATTTCAGTCCCAGGGATCTTTGAAAAATACAATATGATTTGTGGTAGCTTTTCCGGTGCGACTTCCCAATAATAGTCCTCGACAGGAGCGACCCGACAGCCGTATTTAAGTGCCCTTTCGCTCAATTCTCTGGCCTGTAATTCAGACCTTACAGTAAGAATAGTATGAAGTCCAGATTCATTTTCGTTGATTTCCACATATTCACCTAAGATGTTTTTAATAGCCTCAAAGAAAAAACGACTTTTTTCATAATATAATTTACGAAGTTTGCGAATTTGTCGCTCTAAATGGCCATCAGACATAAACTGAGCAAGGGCGAGTTGCTCAATGGTGGAAGCCGCTTGATTATAGAGGGAGGATTTTTTATGGTAAATGTCTAAAAATTTTTCGGGTAAAA
>Ga0209123_1002655_pt1 | contig 14631 bp, 13 predicted proteins | sample BarGraIncu00431A_FD_184500 | JGI IMG/M metagenome (GOLD analysis project Ga0209123, IMG submission 184500) | Arctic peat soil microbial communities from Barrow, Alaska, USA - Barrow Graham LP Incubations 004-31A (SPAdes) (version 2) | ecosystem: Environmental > Terrestrial > Soil > Wetlands >...
CTGGGAAAGACATCTTAGTTGCTTTTTCATATATATTTTCTGGTGTAAGATCATTTTGAACCATAAATATTGCAAAATCTCCAACCATTTTAGATGATGGAGTTACCTTTACAATATCCCCTACCATATCATTTACCTCTTTGTACATTTCTTTAATTTCATTAAATTTATGTCCAAGACCAAAACTTTCAACTTGTGGTTTAAGATTAGAGTATTGACCTCCTGGAATTTCATATCTATAAATTTCAGCAGACCCAGAATTAAGATCTGATTTAAATTGATCATAAACTGGTCTTACAGCATCCCAATAATCTGAAATACCTTGAATTCCTTTGAGGTCTATCCCGGTATCCCTGTCAGTATTCTTAAGTGCTGCAACAACTGAGTTTAAAGCCGGCTGACTTGTTAAACCTGACATACTGTTAAATGCAGTATCTACGATGTCAACGCCTGCTTGCGTAGCCATGAGTACTGTTGCAACACCATTTCCTGTTGTATCATGAGTATGAAGATGAATAGGCATTCCTACTTCTTGCTTTAAAGCACTAATCAACTTAAAGGCAGCATGAGGCTTAAGTAGTGCTGACATATCCTTTATACCTAATATGTGAGCTCCTGTTTTTTCTATTTCTTTTGCAAGTTTTATATAATAATCTAAATTATATTTATCTTTTTTATCATTTAAGATGTCACCAGTATAACAGATGCAAGCTTCTGCAACCTTACCACTTTTAATAACCTCTTCAATTGAAATTTCCATTCCCTTTAGCCAATTTAGAGAATCAAAAATTCTAAAAACATCTATACCTGTATCCGCAGACTCTTTAATAAATTCACGAATTATATTATCCGGATAATTTTTATATCCTACTGCATTTGCTCCACGCACTAGCATCTGGAAAAGTACATTAGGAATTTTCTTTCTCAGCTGCGTTAGTCTTTCCCACGGAGATTCATTAAGATACCTGTATGCTACATCAAAAGTAGCCCCTCCCCACATTTCAAGAGAAAACAAATCAGCTCCATAAATAGAGGTAGCACTTGCTATCTTTAACATATCCTTTGTTCTCACCCTAGTTGCCATTAAAGATTGATGAGCATCTCTCATTGTGGTATCCGTTAGTAATAACTTATTTTGACCTTTAATCCATTTTAAAAGGCCTTCTGTCCCCTGCATATCTAAAATCTGTTTTGTCCCATTGAGTTTACCTGGAATTATAATTTTAGGAACCACTGGCACATCATAAAGCTTTTTAACGCCATTGGTCTCATTAACCATTTTTTCTCCAATAAATTTTAAAACTTTACTTTCTTCATCTTCCTGAGGTGTAATAGATATTAATTCAGGATTTTCTTCAATGAAATTTGTATTACATTCACCCTTTAAAAAAGTAGGATGATTCAATACATTAATTAAAAAGCCTATATTAGTTTTTACTCCTGTAATTCTAGTTTCTTCCACAGCTCTTATAGACTTCTTTATGGCATCATGAAATGTTCTAGACCATGATATGTTTTTTACTAAAAGACTATCATAGTAAGGACTAATTACTGCTCCTGCGAAACCATTACCACCATCTAGTCTTATTCCAAAACCAGATCCTGTTCTATATTCTTCTATTTTCCCAGTATCCGGGGCAAAGTTATTAGAAGGATCTTCTGTTGTAATACGGCACTGAATAGAAAAGCCATTAACCTTAACATCTTCTTGAGAATTAATTCCTATTTCAGGTGAATTTAATGCGTAATCTTCTGCTATAAGTATTTGACTTTGTACTATATCAATGCCTGTTACCATTTCTGTAACAGTATGTTCAACTTGGATTCTAGGGTTCATTTCTATAAAATAATGATTTCCCTTAGTATCTACTAAGAACTCCAAGGTTCCAGCACTTCTATAATTTACTGATTTCGCAATTTTTAATGCATCGTTACAAATTTTGTTTCTTATTTCTTCTGATATTGAAAACGCAGGAGTATATTCTACAACCTTTTGATGCCTTCTTTGAATAGAACAATCTCGCTCATGCAGGTGAACAATATTTCCAAACTTATCTCCAAGAACCTGTACTTCTATATGTTTAGATTTTTCAAGATATTTTTCTATATAAAGATGGTCTATACCAAAAGCTTTCTTTGCTTCACTTTTAGCACTAATATAAGAAGATGCTAATTCACTTGCGTCTCTTACAATTCGCATACCACGTCCGCCGCCACCAGCAACTGCCTTTAGCATAACAGGATATCCACATTTCTCTGCGAGTTTTTTTGCCTCATCAATTGTTTCAACTTCTTTTTTATCTCCAGGTATTGTAGGCACTCCCACTGCATTTGCTACAATTTTAGATTTAATTTTGTCTCCAAGGCTATCCATCATATCCGCAGTAGGTCCAATAAATTCAATACCTGCCTTTGCACATTTTTTTGCAAATTCAGGATTCTCTGATAAAAAACCATATCCAGGATGAATAGCATCTACACCTTTTTTAAGCGCAATACTTATTATTTCCTCAATATTTAGGTATGCCTCAACAGGACTTCTGTTTTTTCCAATTAGATATGCCTCATCTGCCTTAGTTTTGAACAATGAATACTTATCCTCATTGGAATAAATTGCTACTGTACGAATTCCAAGTTCATTACAAGCTCTAAAAACTCTTATGGCAATTTCGCCTCTGTTTGCTACTAATACTCTTTTAAATTTTTTCACGTTTGTTACCCCCTCGTATAGCCATTTATCCGTAATCCATAATTTTTAATCATTTTGCTATTCATTAAGCATTATTCACTAGAATACAGGATTTCAAGCAAAAATGCAATGAAATAAATGTATCATAATAAATTGAATTACGATTGATATAAATCAAAAGGGTTGAAATGTGTCAGTTTACACATTCAAATCATTTTGATTTCCACTTACCCCTTGGGTCATTATCTGAATTTTTATATCTGCATCCATTTCACGATCTTATGTTAAGTACTAACAATCAAGTCCTAAATTAACCATTGCTATTACTAGGCTTAAACAATAACTATGTTAAGTACTAACATAGTTTTGCACAGTTATCCATATTTCTTTATATTTTTTTTAATATACTTTAATTCGCCTCTTTATTATAAGCATGTCTTTAATGTTTCCTTAAATTCTAAATAAGGCTTTAACGAATAGTATATTACGAAAAAAGCATTAATAAGTCTCCATTAATAATTTTTGCGTAATACACTGGGTGTTTTTCTAAAACCGGCCCTAAAGATCCCAAAACCTCCTCAACTATTTGTAAAAATTCAGGTTCATTAAAATTTCTCTTTTCAACATTTTCTAAAATTTGTTGAATATAATCTTTAACGTTCATATTATTCCTCCTAAAATTTTATTTAATAGCTTTATTCTTTTTTATAATTATATAAGTAATCCAATTATTGTAAGCAAAAGACCTAATCCTACATTAAAAGCTTAAGTAATGATTGCATTTATTATTATTATTATTATTATTATTATGTAAAGCCTTCCTACTATGGCTATAATAGGGATTATAGGATGACTACAAGAGACATATCAGAACAGGTAAAAAATTTATATGATGTTGAGATTTCTGCTGAAATGGTTTCGAATATAACAAATAGGATTATGCCTGCGAGTAAGTATCCAAATGCAATAAAAAGCTTGGAAGATAATGCACAAAAGAATTTATACCCTCCATAACTGTTCCATTTGGTTGTTATTCTCAATTCTAATGTACATTAATTCATCAACATTCTTTTCATTTTCTTTTTGTAATGCAATTAAATCACTGTAAACCTTTTGTAACTCTTGTTTTTGTTCTGTAATATACTTTTCTTTGTCTGATAGCATATTTTTGTATTTTGACTTTAATAATTCAAGTTCTACATCCTTATTGCTTATTAACGCGTTCAATATTGCATTTAAATTACATTGTATAATAGTTGTGTCTTTACTAAAAAAACTATTTTCCTTCACGACCTCCAGTTCCATGAAGCTTACCACTTTATTAAAGTATTGTTCCTGTATCATTCCTAAATCCTTAAACTGTTGTTGTAACTTATCTTTTGTATTTTGTGACAGTCTGTAACTGGTAACTATGTTTTTATTTTCTTTTACATCTTCCATATTATCACTCCCTTGTATATTTTGTGTTTGTATTACAATTAAATGCTTGTAAACATGTTTAGCTTTTTAAGGAACTAACTTTTAATTCTTTTTATTTCAGTTATCTTCTATATATTTAACGATTCCCTTAACATCTTTAATGTTTTCTATAGCCTCATTAGGTATTTCAATTTCAAATGCGTCTTCTAAAGACATTACGACTAAGAATATTTCAAGAGAATCTACACCTAAATCATGTGCGAACTTTGCCTCCATTTTAACCTCTGACTCATCTATTCCTAAATGTTTAACTATTACACTTTTAACTTTTTCAAATACCATTACTAATTCCTCCTAAAATCTTATTTGTTAATTGTCCATTCTATTAATGAAGCTCCGTAGGTTAATCCACCACCAAAGCCTACAAGCATAATTTTATCTCCAGCTTTTAATAACTTCGGTTTATTCATTTCAATTTTTGTATCTATCTAAATTTACGAAAAACTTATTTTTATAAGCCTTCAAACTCCTAGCAACAAAATCTATTATTTTAAAGTTATGATTTTTCAATAGCTAAACCATTCAAGATGATAATATATTTATATTATCATTTCAATGTTACGATTTCATACTAAACTAATAACAAACTGTAAATAATCTATATTTAATTAAAAGTATAGGAGTGGGGGACTTTTCCGACATTAGTTTACCATATTTAGGAATTGAGTTTTCAGTATAGGACAGCTATGTTCTTTATACCCCTAGGTGGCGGTGACTACCTGAATAAATGAACTTCGATGGGAGTTAAATCTCCTTTCCGAAGTCATTAATGCAGTATCAAAGGTAATTTTAAATAGCTAATACTTGTCCAAAGTAGCTAGTTTACTACCGAAGATTAACTTTCATCGAAGAGACATATATCTCCTTAATCTCTGGATTTATAGAGAATTCTTTATATGATACTGATATAATGTAACCATCTTTATAAAGATGATTATAAAATTTAATGTCAGTTTTATCATTAATCATATATGAATCCACTATTTTCTCAATTGCAAAAGAATTCAGAGGCATAGATAATCCCTTACTAATTAGCTTAATATAACTTTCTTTTAACGTCCAAAACTTGTAAAAAGCAACTAAGCGCATATCATTACTGATATCCATAATAGCCTTGTACTCTAAAGGGTCAAAAAACCTTTCTGCAATAGCAAGGTCAATTGGCTTAATCTGTTCAATATCAATGCCAATACTCTCTTTACTAATAGCACAAACAATCCATTGTCCTGAATGAGACAAGTTAAAATGAAAGTCTAGATAATCTTCTATGTATGGTTTCCCATATTCATTGAATTGCATTTTTATATCATCATTATTTATACCAAATTGATTGCATGCAAGATACCGAACCAATATTTCTCCATAAAGTGATCGTTTTGCATCTTCAATAAGGCGGAATCGATTTATTTTCTCTCTTTTTTTTTCAGATACCAGCATCATAAAATTATCAAACGCTTCCTTTGATATCTGATTTTGTATATTAACAGCATATAATTCTACCATATGATCTCCTTTAGGCAGTACAATCAATATTTACCACCTATATAATCTTTGAATTATACTTTACGCGGTCATAAACTTCATTTTCATAAAATATTTATACATGAAAAGTATAAACTGCCGCGGAAATTACTTTATTATTGCCCATGGACGTGCCGTAATAGAAAAAGAACTATTAATATTAAAAATTTCATTAATATTAATAGTCCTTTTATTGTATACTATCATGTTTGCTCTACCTTTTTATTTATTAATATTGGTCAATATTTTCTAATTCTTCTTTCAATACTTTAATGGTGTATTCAATCTCCTTTTTTGTATGCAAAGAAGACATAAAGAAACGAAATCTTACTAAGTCTTCCGAAACAGCTGGATAAACTATAGGCATTACATTTATTCCTCGTTCAAATAACTTCTTTGTTAATTTCATAGCAGTATTAGAATCTTTTATCATTACTGGTATAATTGGCGTATTTCCACTGTTTCCAGTATCAAAGCCTGCTTCTTTAGCTAGTGATAAGAATAATTTACTATTTTCTTCTAATTTAGTAATAAGTTCTGGTTCCTTTTTAAGTAACCTTAATGCAGCCAACGAAGCAGCTGTATTTGAAGGAGTTATACCACAAGAGAAAACAAAACCAGGTGAAGTATATTTCAAGTATTTAACTAATTCTTTGCTACCTGAAATGTAACCGCCACAACTTGCAAGAGATTTACTTAAAGTACCCATCCATAAATCTACATCCTTTGGATTAACCTTGGCATAATCGCCAACTCCTCGTCCACCTCTTCCTATAGTACCAAGGGAATGTGCTTCATCCACCATTAAGAAGGCTTTATATTTCTTTTTAATTTCTATCAGTTGTTGTAGTGGACAAATGTCCCCATCCATACTGTATATCCCTTCCACAACGATCAATACTTTATTAAATTTGTTACGAACTTTAGATAGTATATTTTCTAAGTCTTCCATATCATTATGGAGAAAGTTTCTTCTTGTAGCTCCCGAAAGCATACAACCTTCAATAATACTGTTGTGTGACAAGCTATCATGTAAAATCAAATCACCTTTTGAAACGAAATGACCTATGGTATTTAGATTTGCGCTATGACCACCTACATATACAATTGTATCCTCAGTACCTAGAAAATCTGCAATTTCATTTTCTAGTTCTCTATGTATAGGGATTTCTCCAGATAATAACCGGCTACCTGATACTGATGTTCCATATTTTTTGATTGCAGCTGTTACAGCATCGATTACTTCCTCTCTACCATTCAAACCAACATAATTATAAGTAGTAAAATTGATATAATCTTTTCCATTAATATTCATTACATCTCTTGCAACACCACTATTCACCTTAAAATATGGATTGTTTCCACCAGTAAAAACATTTGTTTTAATTAAATTCTTATATTCCAAAGATTCAGTGAAAATATATGAAGATTTATCTAATTCTTTATTATTTATTTGCTCTTCATTAGCATAAGAATAATCATTTGTTCCATTTTCTATTTCGTAATAACTCGATAATTCTTTAAGAACGTAATCTATAATAACCTGTACTGTTACATCTATTTTATTTATTGTTTTAATAAAGTCTTGGCTCTTACCTTTTAAGATTGGGTAGTTTTTAATAATTTCAACAACAAGCCTACCCGCCATAATTGAATCAAACCCTAAATCCTTTGAAACATGTGAATCTAAAGTAATATCTTTTTCATCATATCCTGTTAATTTAGATATAATATCTATAATGAGAGAAGAAACTGCGTTGACAGTTATTATATTATTATCTACTACTTCTTTTGTTAATGCTACTTCCTCTTGTGCTTCCATAGTAGCTACAAGATTATTAGGTATTTCAGCCTCGCCATTTAATATATTATTCATTTGCTTCATAACTTCTGTTTGTTTTATAAATAAATCAACAACCGATGATGGTCTTTTCTCCCTATCCAAAACACTCATTTCCTTTCTTAGTTTATTTGAAGTTTGACTTTGATTATTTACAATATCATCATTACCCTTTATCCAATATGATTTTAATTCATAAATACTATTATTTGATGGAAGTTCGGCAGGTGCTTTATCATATGCTGAAAGTATCATATGAGCATTAGTGCCACCAAAGCCAAAAGCACTAATTGCTGCATATTTCACTTTTTCCTTTCTTTTTTCAAGCAGCACTTCTGTTGCTGGCACAATTAACGAATTATCTGTCTTTATATATGGATTAAGCATTGTGTAATGCAGATTTGGCGGTATTTTGTTTTTTATTAATATAGCTATTGTTTTAATTATTGATGCCATTCCTGATGCTGCTTCAAGATGTCCGATATTTGTCTTAACTGACCCCAAAAAACAAGGATTATCAATTTTTCTTCCTTCTGTATATATCTTGCTTAATGAATTAACCTCTATTGGATCACCAAGCTTTGTTCCTGTTCCATGAGTTTCAATATAATTTACATCATCTTGTTTTATTCCTGAATTCACTATTGCCTTTTGTATAACCTGCTGTTGTGCAATACCATTTGGAGCAGTAAGCCCATTACTCTTTCCATCTTGATTAACAGCTGAACCATTAATTACTGCATAAATATCATTCTTATCTTTTATAGCTTTTTCTAGAGACTTCAAAATGATAACTCCGCAACCTTCCCCTCTTACATAGCCATTAGCCGCGGCATCAAAAGTCTTGCATTTTGAATCCGGTGATAACATACCTCCCTCTTTAAAAGCTTCTGATATTTCATCTGATAAGATTAAGTTAACTCCTCCAGCTACAGCCATATCACACTCTTTATTTTTAATATTCAAACAAGCCTCGTGTATTGCTACAAGTGAAGAAGAGCAAGCTGTATCTATAGTCATACTAGGTCCACACAAATTATAAAAATATGATAAACGATTAGAAGCTATTGACGAAGCATTACCCGTGCTAGCATAAATGTCAGTTTTATGACCTGAGCTATTTAGTATATGACTATAATCATTGTTTGCTAATCCTATAAAAACCCCCGTATCACTGCCTATAATCTTTTCCATAGGAATTTTTGTACTCAAAAATGCCTCATCCAACTTCATTAATAATAATCGTTGCTGTGGATCAATCTTAACTGATTCCTTTGGATTAAGCGAAAACTTTTTCGTGTCAAATTTATCTATGTTTTCAATGTAACCTCCTTTAAATTTGCCAGTTACATTAACACCAAAAAGCTTCCTACGATCTTTTTGAGCATCTATAATGCAATCTTTTTTATTTAAAAGATTTTCAAAGTATTGCTTTGGATTATTAGAACCACCAGGAAAATCACAAGCCATACCGATTACTGCTATATTCCCTCCAGATATATTTTCTTCTTCAGGTTTACTATTATTAAAAGTATTAGCTGAAGATTCATTTAAATGGTCTGCTAATTGTTTGATTGTTGGATAATTCCACATTTCAGAAACATCCAATGGTTTATTGATTTTCTGCTCAATATTATAGAGAACTTGCTCCATTTCAATAGAAGTCATTCCAAGTTCGCTAAAAGGAGTATTTTCATTAATTTCCGAAGCAGGCATGTCCAATATATTTGCTATTTCTTTTGTAATATAAGATCTTATGGAGACTGAATTATCAGTTTTGTTATGTTTTTCTGTATATAATATATTTTTATATGCCAGCTCATTTGTTTCAAATTTTTCCTTTAGAACAAAACGCTGAACTTTTCCATTTGCGGTAATTGGTATACTTTCTACCTCCACTATTGCAGCTGCACGTATACCGATTGCTCTTTCAATCTCCTTAGAAATATCTGCTGCAATCGCATTAAAATCTATATTCTCCTCCAGTTTTATGAATATCATAAGCTCTTCAGTTTTTATTTCAAAATTATATATGCCTTGTGCAATATTAAGTTGAACCTTTCCTTTAAAAAATGATTGAACAACTCTATCAATATCATACAAATAATAATTACAACCATTTATAAGAATCATTTCTTTAAACCTACCTGTAATATATAAGAAATTATTCTGAAAGAAACCCATATCTCCTGTGTTAAACCAGCCATCTTCTTCAAATGCTACCTTATTTGCTTCATCATTTTTATAATACCCTTTCGTGATATTATCTCCTGTCATCTGAATGAGTCCTATATAGCCTTCTGGTAACTCAAAACCTTTATCATTAACAATACGTATTTTATTCATATACAGCTGCTGGCCTAAAGAGACCACTTCAAATCCACTTTCTTTATCACTAAAACTTACTTTATCACATAACCCTAGACTACTTCTATCTAGATATAATGCTTTAACTTCATCACCAACTAAACTGACGGTTGCACCGAGGCCTGCCTCAGTTAACCCATAGGCGGGTACCATAACATTTTCTCTCATTTTATATTTTGAAAAAAGCATTACAAAACGCTTGCATATTTCACTTGAAATTGGTTCTGCACCATTAATAAAGATTCTTATAGATGACAAATCCAGGTCATCACTCAATTGACACTTCTTAAGACTTTCAATACACATCTTAAATCCAAAGTTTGGAGAACCAACAAAAGTAGCTTTATATTGGCCAATCTTTTCAATCCACTTTAATGGAGTTCTTAAGAATATCTCAGGTGCCATTATTGAATGCATTAAGCCTTTTGTCATAGGTAAAATATGAAATGTTACAAGTCCCATATTATGCGTTAATGGTAACCAATCTGCAAATACATCTTTTCTTGTAACATTAGCTGATGTTTGCATAGAACAACAATTGAATAAAATATTTTTATGAGAATTTATTACTCCCTTTGGGCTACCTGTAGAACCAGATGAAAACTGGATAAAGGCTATATCATCTTGTTCTGATGAGACAGGTAGAAAATCAACTTGCTCGTCCATCAATTGTAAATTATCATAATCAAATAAGATTTCAGTACAATTATCTCCTAGGACAAACTGTTGTTTTACGAGGGGCAATATTGTTTCATTTGTGATAACGTATGATTTGTCAAAGGATTTCTGAATCTCTTTCATACGCAAAGAACTTTCATTTGTAGTGCTAATAGTAACTGGTACTGGAACAAATCCTCCAAGTATACCACCCCAAAATACAGTAACAAAATCTATTGGTCTCTGTAACTGAAGTATAACGAAGTCTCCTTCGCGAGCTCCTTCATCATATAGTTGTTTACATGCTTTTTTTGCATTGCTAAGCAGTTCTTTATACGAAACGTATATATCTTTTCCATTTTCAATGAAGTAAATACCATTATCGCTGTTAGTACCTTGGAAAACTAGACATTCTTGTAAATTTGTGAACATCTTCTAACCTCCTCAATTTTAACATTAGTTTTTACTTAACTATGTATATTTTCAAGTGCTATATTATTCTTTTGCCTCACTTAGGTTATATTTTAGAATTTTACTTAACGCAGAAGATGGACCTGAAATCTCAAAATTATCCACGCCTTTTTGCATTAAATACGTAATAATTTGCTTCCACTTCACAGGATTGTACATTTGATAAGCCATTGTGTCTTTAATTTCACTGAATTCATATTCCTCCCCAGTATAATTAGACATAACATGAAATTGGGGTTGATTAAATGTAAATTGTTCTATATAAGAGCGAAATTCCTCAGCAGTTTTTTTTACAAATGGCGAATGACATGGGCAAGAAACATTAAGTATATGATATCCCTTAGCACCATTATTAATAAATATTTCCTGTACTGCTTTAATAGCTTCCTTGGTTCCTGAAATAACAGTTTGCTCCTTTGTATTATAATTCGATATATATAAATCTTCATAATCTCTTAAAATGTCGTTAACTAATTTATCCTCTAGCCCTATAATTGCTGCCATTGCTCCATTTTTGATGGTGGCCATAAGCTTTGAGCGCTTAGCTACAATCTTTAATCCTGTTTCTAAATCGAACACTCCTGTTGCATATAGGGCGCAGAATTCACCTAAACTATGCCCTGCAGCATATGTAAATTCTATGTTAGCCTCCATCATCCTTTTTTTATAAGCTAAACAACTTACAAAATATAATGCTGGTTGAGTATAAAGTGTGTTATCTAATAGATTGTTTTCATTCTCATTTATCAGTCCTTCTAATGAATAGTAAAGAATCTCTTCTGCCATTTTATATTCTTTTTTAAATTCATTTTGTAATTCATTTCCCATCCCTTTATATTGTGATCCCTGACCAGAGAAGAGGATTGCATTTGTCATCATTTTCCCTCCTTTTGTATGATAATAATAAAAGTAAATCATTAATAATTTTTTTATTTTCAATATCGCTGATAAAAAAATGTCCTCCCGTAAATCTTTTAATGCAAAAATTGCCCTGTGTGTAATTATTCCAATCTAATAATTTTCTATATGAAGTTACCAAATCATCTGTACCATACAGAATATATATATCACTTTCTAAGGTTGTTTCAGATGGAACCACGTAACTTTCTAAAACAGCTATATCAGCTCGAATAATAGGCAGATAGTATTGTTGAAGTTCTTCATATTTTGCCAACTCACTATAAAACAACTTATTATCATTAAAATGCCTAAGTAATGCTTCATCATCAAAATTACATTTTTTATTTTGTATAATCTGCATTTCAGGTGCATTTATTCCAGATATCACAAGAGTAATTTTTATATGTGGTAAAAGCATACTAATGTTTAGTGCCACATCAAATGCAGTAATACCTCCTAGACTATGCCCAAATAAAACAATTTCATCAGAAAAAAGTCTGGAGTATATTTGTGAAAAGCAATCCATCGAATATTCTTTAAAATCATAAAATGGCTCTTCATTAATCCTAGTTCCATGTCCTTTTGCTTCAACACAATATATATCATAAACATTATTTACGGCATTAAAATAATCATTATAAAAACTTGCATTTCCTCCTGCAAAAGGTAATATAAATAATTGTTTCTTCATTAAAAGCTCCTTGTATTATTTTCTTTTTATCTTATCTTAGGTTGCTGCAAAGCAATGAACTTTTACCTCTACTGTTTTGTAAACTCAGCATCGTTACTCCACTGCCAGTTGCCTCCATCAGCACCTATCTCAAAATGTAATTTAGCAATGCCCATATTAATTGCATCCTTAGAGTGCTCCTTAACCTTAACAATTACTTTTTCATTATTGTAAAAGAATTTAGCTGGTTGTGCATTTAAAGCTGATGGTGATTTTTGTACAGCTTTCATACCATTCATAAACCAACTTGGAGCTTCACCAACTAGTTCGTACATTTCATTTAAACTTTTTGTATTGCGATGCATAAGCTTAGATATAATTTTTTCCTTTATGGAAAATCCATCAGCAACATATCCAAATGCTATTACACAATAAAATTCTTCATCCTCTTTCACTTTACAAGGGCAGTTTTTTTTATCAAATGAATTTCCAACCCAGCAGGTTCCAATGCCTAGTTGAGTTGATTCAAGCACCAGCTTTTCTCCATAATATCCTATCTTTTCCTTGGTAAGACTGCTTGCTTTACCAATCATAGCAATATAGTTTTTAACCCCTGTAAACATTCCATAGCTTTTGCTTAAATTATTAAATGCCTCACTATTATTTAAAATTAATTGCATATTTAGATTAGCTTCAAGATTAAATTTTTTAATAGATGCTTGTAATTTCTCAACTACATCTTTTTGAATTGGCTTATCTATGTATTTACGATGTGAATGTCTCACATCAATTGCTTTTAATAAATTCATACCAGACACTTCCTATCTTTAAAATTATGTAAATTTACTAATAAATCCTTTCTCTATAAAATGATTAAAATATAAACTAAAAGCTCATTATATTTTTAATGTTGTAATAAAAAGTTATTGTTTTCTTTTATAAATTTTAGTATAACCGTTGCTATTAGTGATTGACCTTCCATGTTAGGATGTATCCCATCTTTGCATAAAAACTGACTGTAATCACTGTATTCTAAAAACCCTGTTCTTACATCTATTAGTGCAGTGTTTGTTTCGTTAGCGACTTCAGTTATCATTTCACTATATGAATTATGCAAGGTAAAAAGATTATCCTTTGTGCCTAACCAATGCAAAATATTCTGCTCTGCAAAAGAATCTTGCCTTGTAATCCATTTGAAATACTTTAAATGATCTATTGGTGGTAAAGTCATAAGTACAGGGATTATGTTATGATCTTTTAATGTATCTATCATTTTAAGTAGTGTTTCACGAAAAGTATAAATATCAGTATTTGGTTTGTATTCCATTTCAGGATTTTTAGCAATTTCATCCCACTTGTAGTCACTATCGTTACCACCAAATTCAACTAAAACCATATCAGGTGATTTTTTTATGACATTATTATACATATTGCTCATACCCCTCATAATTGTATTACCAAATTTACCCTCATTGTATACTGATCCTTTTATATAATTTCCAATGATCTTAGTAAAGTTTTCTTTTAGAAACGTATATTTAGATTTTTCATTATCGTAGACAACTCCCTTTGTAATAGAATCACCATAAGCTACAATAGTGTAGCTATTTTTATTTTCCATAGTTTTCCTCCATGTAATTAAAATTATTTTTCCTTGTCTAATAGAGTATTATCGTATTTTAATACTTCAAGGTATGTATCATTATTGCTTATTAAAGTATAGCCACTACCAGTAAAATACTTAAACATATTCAACATCTCCTTTAACTTAAAAGGTATATTATTCTATTCTTTCAATGGAAACCTTTAATATATTTTTTATCTAGTTATAGTATATAATTGAATAATTAATATCACGTTAAGTTTTCTATACGTTTATGTTAAGAAGCAATAAATAGCTTATTTAAAACAATCGAGTAGGAGATAGATAATTAATTTATCTATCGACCTCTCACACCACCCTGCATACCGTTCGGTACAAGGCGGTTCTATAAGAACTAACAAGTTCTAAGATAATATTTCGTTATACTGATTAGA
>Ga0209123_1002656_pt1 | contig 14625 bp, 12 predicted proteins | sample BarGraIncu00431A_FD_184500 | JGI IMG/M metagenome (GOLD analysis project Ga0209123, IMG submission 184500) | Arctic peat soil microbial communities from Barrow, Alaska, USA - Barrow Graham LP Incubations 004-31A (SPAdes) (version 2) | ecosystem: Environmental > Terrestrial > Soil > Wetlands >...
TAAGGAATTCGTTAATTTGATGGGAGGGTTTATTTTGAAAGACGGTTATGTTTATGGATCTGCCCACCTTCAACCAAAATGGTTTTGTATTGATACCAAGACAGGACAAACCAAATACATTGTCAAAGAATTAGGTGGAGGTCCTGTAATCTTTGCAGACGGACACTTTTATTGCTATTCTGAAAAAGATGGTGAAATAGCTCTCGTAGAAGGAAACCCATCACAATTTCGCATTATCAGCAAATTTAAAGTTCCACTTGGATCAGCTCAACATTGGGCGCATCCTGTAATTGCCAAAGGCAATTTGTATATCAGACACAACAATGCACTAATGGTATATAATATAAATACGAATTTCGCGAATGAAAATTAATTGGGCATTTGCTGGATATTGAATACCATAAAAAATAGCATCAATGCAAAAAACAATAGTATATAAATGCCGATCTTATAAAAGCGAACTTTAAATAAAGTCAAGAGAAGGGTACCAACATTTAATCCCGAAAACCAAGCCATTCCTTTAAAGTAAGCCAGCACCCTGCCTTGTTTGGTTATGATTCCCTGAGTGTCAGGCATATGGATCTGGTCAGTCAATAATACCCATAAAGTCAAAATGCCAATCAGTAAAAATGCCAGCTGACCTGCCAATACAAACTTTTCATTCTTTTCGACAAACCCGAAAAGGATAGATGCAATTCCTAAAAATAATCCCCATTGTGAAACACTGGTTAGACCAAGCAAAGTATATGAAATCATGAAAATAAATTTTGATTGCCCAAAATTGTTAATTTTCAGCCAAACAAAAAACTATTAAATTCAACTTCTGCATAAATTGGTTATTTTTGTCGCTAATTAGAAAAACAGACCATGATAATTGCAGATTTAAAAGTGAATCCCAAAGCGAAAGCATTGATTTTTGACCTTGATGGAACTCTGGCAGACACGATGCCCATCCATTACATTGCATGGAAGAATGCCGCTGCTAAATATGGAATTGATTTTACCATCGAATTGTTTAGTCAACTTGCAGGAGTTCCACTTTATCCCACAGTAGAAAAACTCAATCAGGTATTTGGTACAAACATTGACCCAAAGGAAATGGGAGATATCAAGGAAGCTGAGTTTGAAAAAAATATGCACTTAACACCTGAAATTAAGGTTGTTACTGATCTAGTACGTATGTGGCATGGAAAATTGCCAATGGCTGTTGGCACAGGTGGTTCAAGGCGATTGTCCCTCAAGTCGTTGGAAATAATAGGATTAAAGGGTTATTTTGATATTTTAGTCACCAGCGAAGATGTATCCAATTTTAAACCCTATCCAGATACATTTGTTCGTTGTGCCGAACTTATGGGCGTAAATCCTGTTGACTGTGAGGTATTTGAAGATGGACTTTTGGGCATACTGGCTGCCAAGGCTGCGGGAATGATGATGGTAGATGTTACACAATATTACAAAGTTACAATAGGAAATAAGTTATGAGAAAGTTTATTTGGTTGTTGGTGGTAGTTGGATGGATTTCGAGTTCGTGTTCAACCCAGAAAGGAATGCTCCGAAAGGAATATACAGTACTTTCGTACAATGTAGAAAATTTATTTGATACCATTGATGATCCGAAGATTCCAGATGAAGAGTTCCTTCCCGAGAGTGAAAAGAAATGGACCAAGGAGCGTTATCAGAAAAAATTGGATGATCTGGCAAAGGTCATTTCAGAAGTTAATCCATTGGAAACTCCTGAAATAGTTGGCCTGGTTGAAATAGAGAACCAGGGAGTACTTGAAGATTTAATCCGGACCAATGCAATGAAGGATCATAACTATGCCATTATTCATGAGGAAAGTCCTGATTACCGAGGTATTGATGTGGCTTTACTTTATCGAAAGGATGCATTTACTGAAATCATGCACGAAACTTTGCCTGTAGTCTTTCCTGAAGATACAGCGTTTAAAACCAGGGACATATTGCATGTTGTCGGGAAGATCAGAAATAAGACCGTTCATATATTTGTGAATCACTGGCCTTCGAGAATTGGTGGGGATGATAAGACCGAGCCCAAACGTGTATTGGCTGCGTCGGTATTGAAAAAAAGAGTGGATCTGGTATTGGCTCTTGATCCGAATGCTCACATTATCATCATGGGCGATATTAACGATGAACCTGCCAATAAAAGTTTGAAGGAAACTCTGGGAGCAGAATTACCCGGTTCAGGAGCCAAACTTGTAAATTTGATGATGCCTGATGATGTAGCTGGACTTGGAACCTATTTTTACAGTGGAAATTGGAATATGCTTGATAATCTGGTTGTTTCAAGTGAAATGATTACTGGTAAACAGATGAAAGTTGAAAACCAAAAAGGGAATATTTACAGCAGCCCATGGATGATTTATACCAATAAGAATGGCGACAAAACTCCCAATCGTTCGTATGTAGGAAATAAATATGTGGGAGGTGTGAGCGACCATTTCCCTGTTTATTTTAAGATGATTGTAAAATAACATAGCTAATTATTGGAAGTGAACAATGGTTTTTAATTGCATAATCATCAAATTTATTATCTTTGGATAAAAAATGAACACATGAATACGGTAGACCGAAAACTGAGATTTGTTCAGGAATTTCTTCGTATTACGGATGAAGATATAATCGGGAAGCTTGAACAATTATTGGGTTCAGAGAGGAAGAAAAAGATTTCCAAAGAATTTGTTCCTATGTCAATGGAAGAATTCAATAAAAGAATTGACCAGGCAGAAGATGATTTTAAGAACGGTAGATTTACCGAAACAGACGAACTTCTTAAAATCATCGATACATGGGAATAAGGACTTAGATATCCATCTGAAACTTTAAATTTTAGACATTGAAGACTTTTAAAATAGTTTCAGAATATCAGCCAACGGGCGATCAGCCAGAAGCCATTAGGCAATTGAGTGAAGGGTTGAACAATGGTACAACTTATCAGACCTTGCTGGGTGTTACGGGGTCAGGGAAGACATTTACCATGGCCAATGTGATTGAGCAGGTGCAACGTCCTGCTCTGATATTAAGTCACAATAAGACGCTCGCTGCCCAGTTGTATAGCGAGATGAAACAGTTCTTTCCTGAAAATGCGGTTGAATATTTTGTTTCCTATTACGATTATTACCAACCTGAAGCCTATCTTCCTGTCAGTAATACCTATATTGAAAAAGATCTTTCCATTAACAAGGATATTGAGAAACTGCGGCTCAGTACAACCTCTTCATTACTCTCCGGAAGGCGCGATGTGATTGTGGTTTCATCGGTTTCGTGTTTGTACGGTATTGGTAATCCAGCCGATTTTCATGCCAATGTCACCAATGTATTTAAGGGTGAAACCATTGGCCGCAATGCCTTTCTGCGCAAGCTGGTGGATGCACTTTATTCACGCAACGAAATAGAATTCAATCGTGGAAATTTCAGAGTGAAGGGTGATTCTGTTGATGTCTTTCCGGCTTATGCTGACATTGCTTACCGCTTTGTTTTTTGGGGCGATGACATTGAAGAAATATATTCCTTTGATCCTGTTAGTGGTGGAACTATTGAGCATCTGGATATGGCTGTTATTTATCCGGCTAACATGTTCGTAACAACCAAAGAACGTATGCAACTGGCCATTCATCAGATTCAGGATGATTTGGTAAAGCAGGTAGATTTTTTCAAGGAAATAGGAAAGCCACTGGAGGCCAAGCGTATCCTGGAACGGGTAGAGTATGACCTTGAAATGATGCGTGAACTCGGTTATTGTCCTGGTGTTGAGAACTATTCACGCTATTTCGATGGTAGGGTAGCAGGTTCACGGCCTTTCTGCCTTCTGGATTATTTTCCCAATGATTTTGTAACTATTATAGATGAAAGTCATGTAACATTGCCCCAGATTAAAGCTATGTTCGGGGGCGACCGTTCCCGAAAAATCAATCTGGTTGAATATGGCTGGAGGCTTCCGGCTGCCATTGACAACCGCCCCTTGACCTTCGATGAATTTGAAAGTGTGATTGATCAGACAGTCTTTGTAAGTGCCACTCCTGCTGACTATGAATTGGCCAAATCGGAAGGTGTTGTCGTTGAACAGGTCATCCGTCCAACCGGATTGCTCGATCCTGTAATTGAGGTACGTCCGAGCATCAACCAAATAGATAATCTGATGCATGAAATTCATTTGCGTATTGAACGAAATGAACGTGTGCTGGTCACTACGCTCACCAAGCGAATGGCTGAGGAATTAAGCGCTTACCTGGCCAATATGGGGGTGAAAACACGATACATTCACTCAGATGTTGAGACACTTGACCGTATCCAAATTCTGGAGGACCTTCGTAAAGGTGAATTTGATGTATTGGTCGGAATCAATCTTTTGCGCGAAGGACTTGATTTGCCTGAAGTATCGCTTGTAGCCATTTTGGATGCTGACAAGGAAGGATTCCTGCGTTCAGAGCGTTCGCTGACCCAAACTGCCGGACGTGCAGCTCGTAACTTGAATGGAATGGTAATCATGTATGCCGATAAAATAACCAATTCGATGCAGCGTACAATCAATTCAACAAATCTACGTCGTGAGAAACAGTTGAAATACAATATCGAGAATCATATTACTCCAACACAAATCATCAAGGCAGCCCGTGAAATTGTTGGCTATGCCAGTATTGGAATGAAGGTAAAAGTGAAAGGATACAGTGGCGATGAACCCACCAGTTTGGCCGCTGATCCGGTAGTTCATTACATGACACCTCAGGCTCTGGAAAAGGCCATTGTCAAAATCAAAAAAGAAATGGAATTCGCCGCCAAAGAACTCGACTTTTATGAAGCTGCCCGTCTTCGCGATGAAATGTTCAAGTATCAGGAGATTTTGAAGGATAAAATCAAAGCCAAAGTATAAGGGCAGGGAACAGGGAAATGGGAGTTAGGGGTGTCTTTTTGATGAAATAGATTTTCAGATTAATAAATCTATTTTAAGACAAGAAAAGTGGAGAATGATCCGTATAATCCTTGCGGAGACAATAAACTGCTTATGAGAGGTTCATTCCGACAAAATGCCAAAATGCCAAAACGACAAAATGCCAATACAGATATTTTTGTCGTGTGACAGCTATTGTGACACTTCTGGCATCCGCCAAAATGGAATCCATTACCACATTTTAGCTGTCATACGACAGTGATGTCGCCTTACAGATAATAGTTGTGAAGTGAATAAATGTTGGTTGTAGGTTGTACCCCTGTAAGAAGCTGAATGTGAATATTTAATATTGAAAATAGGTACAACCGCAAAGGTGACCCCGAGTACTCGGGGTAAAACCTTAAATATCTCTGGTTGTACCCAAAAATGATTCAACTGACAGCTGCTTAATATATTACAAGGGTACAACCTACAACCGGCATGTTTGTAGTTGTTTTATTTTTGAATGTGCATATTATTTATAAAAACCTTCCATGTTATAGGTTCAGACTTCCAAGACCTATTGCTGTAAATCAATAATTTAGCAGTTACTCCTCGTAAATTGATACTGCAATATATTTGAATTTTCACAATGTTACGGTGCATCTTTGCGAATATTAAAGTGCTGAATATCAATACTAATATATCGTAATCTATTCTGAATTTTTTAAAATAGCAGCACTATACTTTACGATAGTCTTGGAACTCTGAGGTTACTATTAATAAGTCGTAGCGTCCTTTTAAGTGTCACACGACAGTATTATCATTTTATCATTTTGTCGTTTTGTGATTTTGTCGGAAACAAGGCAGGAGGCTATTGTCGTAGACGAATTTGTTTGCAGAAATCTTCTTGAAATGGACAAGGAAATTTTTAACGTATAGCTACTAAAATTTTACAAATCAAGCCATTCCTTAAATCCCTGCACCTTATCGCGGCTGACAATGATACTTTCCTCATCCGGCTTTTTAAGTTTGATTTTCAAGCGGCTGTTGGAATAAACAACAATGTCGGCAATTGATTGATTGCTCAATATGTATTTGCGGTTAATACGGAAAAACTGTTGTTCGTCAATCATTTCTGAAATATGGTCCAGCGAATAATCTACAAGGTAGGTTCTGAAATCCGCAGTACAAAGGTAAGTTGCTTTTTCAAGGCTGTAAAAAAACAGGATATCTTCTACCGGAATGGATTTCAAATGTTCACCAACCTTGATCACAAACCTGTTTTTATATTGTTTACGAAGCATTTCTTTTACTTTGTTCAGTATTTCAATGGTGACAGATGGAATGACTGGAAGGGTATCTGTCTGGTTCCTGAATTTATGAAAAGCAGCTTCCATTTCCTGATAGGCAATCGGTTTAAGCAAGTAGTCAACGCTATTTACTTTGAATGCTTTAATGGCATACTCTTCATAAGCTGTGGTGAAAATTACAGGGCAAGTCACTTTTACCCGTTCGAAGATATCGAAGCTTAGTCCATCAGCCAATTGAATATCCATAAAAACCAAATCGGGAGCAGTATGCTGACCAAACCATTCCGCAGCCCCACTTACTGAATCAATCACAGCCAGTATTGAAATCTGTGGATCAAACTTCAGTATTAGCTGTTGCAGCCACTCAGCAGCAGGCTTCTCATCTTCAATCACAAGTACTTTATACATATTCTCAATCAATTAACAGCGGAATACTAACTCGAAAATGGTCCTTACTGATGCCGATGATTAAATCTTTCTCTGTGAAAAATTCATAGCGGCTTTTAATATTCTGAATACCGCTTCCGCTACCTTCTGATCCGGCCTTTTTATGAAGTCGGTTTTCAATGACCAGGTATTGGTCGTCAGTTGTAAAAATGTTTATAGTCAAAGGATTACGGTCTGATATTTCATTGTGTTTGATAGCATTCTCAACCAGCATCTGTACAGACAAAGGAATGACCTTGTAATTTTTAGGGCTTACATTTATCTGAACTTCCAGGTTGCTTCCGAACCTTATCTGCTGTAAATACACATAGGATTCCAGAAATTTAAGTTCTGTTTCAAGCGTAACCAGCTCGCAGTCTTTCTGATCGAGTACGTATCGGTAAACTTCTGAGAGTTTCTTAACAAAATCGATGGCTTTCTCTGGGTTGGTACTAATCAACGAAGTGAGTGAATTCAGGTTGTTGAATAGGAAGTGAGGGTTCACCTGACTTTTCAATGTTTCATATTGAAGTGCCAGTTGTTCTCGCTTCAGTTTTTCCTGCTGAACGGCTGCCTCTTTCCAGTTCTTGAAAAAAATGATGGCGTTGGAAATCATCGTACTGGCAAACAAAAATGTGAAGGTTATCTTCATCATGAAAAATCCCTGGTTGATAAAGATATCGGAGGTAAGTTTCAGATGCCAGTAAGCGCCGTTTATTAAAATTGCGAACACAATAATTATCATTGACAATCCGATTGTCCACAATACCTGAAATATCAGCCGTTTGACCGGAAAATGCAGCCAGGGCAATTTCCGGTCCAGGATTGAAACCATTGTATTTATCACGATAATGAAGGCGCCTCCGTTAATTACTGAATTGGCAGAAGCATACAAAAACCACTGCCAGGAATATTGCTCACCTTGAAGACTAAATATTAAGATCAGGTTTCCAATTGTAATTAGGATAAGGATCATTAAAGGTATCTGCCAGTATAGTTTTTTGAATTGACTTTGTATATTTATCATTGGGAGTTGTGGATATTAGTTTTTTTTAAAAGTACAGAATAAATTTGTACCAGATTACTCTTTTACTACTTCAAACACTTTTTTTAATTCAATTTCATTGATTTGCTTTCCCCAGTTAGGTGATAGGTCTGTTTTGGGCTTAAAAACCTTAAATTTTTCGTCTGCAGTCTTATAAAATGGAAGTGCTTTGGCTGCTCCGCCTCCGTATGCTTCAGGCATATGAAAGGTCATGGTAGCCCTTAAATAATAAACACGCGGGTTGTCTGGATTCAGTTCCAGTGATTTGTCCAGTGCAATATTCATTTTACCCATGTAAATCATTCCACGGTTCATAGGGTCGATATTTATGCGCGATGGATACAAAAATCCTTGCAGCATGTACAGTTCCGACTCGTTTGGATCAATAGCCAGCGCCTGATCAAGATATTTTTGTGCCTGATCAAGATAGGTATCTTTCTTGGCATTGTCAGGTTCCTGAAAACTGATCATGATATAGGCGTAGGAAGCATAATACAATGGCAGCCATTCGGTCTTTTCAATTTGCGTAATACGCTCGAACTGATTGGCGATTTCTACATATTCAGGAATCGTAGTAGCTTGAAATAATTTTTCAATTGACTCGCTCATGGTTTTGTGATAGGTTTCGTTCGAGAAGCCTGTGAATGACAACATTAAAAAAACTAGGGCAATCGTTAACTTTTTCATTTTGATAAGATTTAAAGTTTATAAATTGATTAAAACAAGTAATATTATTTGCCTAACAAAAGGTGATTTGATAGGCGTTGATTCATATTTTCCAGATGTATTGGGTGTATTTGAGAAGTTGTAGCCATACACATTGTCGAAACCTGCCAGGTTATTCACCATCAAATGAAGTACTGATTCTTTCCCGAATAATCTCATCAAGTGAGTCAGGCTCAAACTGATGTCGTTGTATGACTGTGTAGTAGCATTCATGAAGCCTGTTAAATTCGGATCATGATATGGACGGCTGCTGGCAAACGAATAGGTTACCGATGCATAGATATTAAGTGGTTCCAGAAACCGTTTGTAAACTACCGAAAGATTATGCTCTGATACGAAATTGGGGATGGCTGACGTCGGAAAATCTTTGTAATCACGACTGGCATTGATCCACGAATAAGAAATCCAGTAATCGGTTAAATTGAAGGTCTGTTTGTCACGCCAGAAAATGTCAACTCCTTTAGAATGTCCGTTCCCAGAATTAGAGTAATCAAGCGGGTTGGTTGACAGCGGTTGCGTGAATTTTACCAGATCCGTATATTTTTTCATGTAACCTTCTATCCTGAAAGTTTTTAGTTCTGTCTCATACTGCCAGGTCATCACTGCATGTTGCGCCTTTTCAGGTTTTAACTGAGGAGCAAATTTCATGTAATCATTTTCGGGATTCTGATCAAACTGACCTCCTGCCAATGAAACCTGGCTGTGCTTTCCTGTTTTATAGGCGGCTGATAATCTTGGAACCAGGGAAGTTTCTTTTAGGAGTGAACTGTTTTCAAGCCTTGTACCAATGCGAGTTGCAAATTTCTTAGTAAGTTTATATTCTATTTCAGCAAAGCCTGAAAGTTGATTGTTGGTGAAGGGTAGCTTATAATTTCCGTCCATCCTGATTTTTTGTTCATAGGCAAAGTGTACCAGATCACCACCAAATTTCAATTCTGTCTGCTCATTCAGAAAATGACTAAAGCCAAGTTTAACCTGTACCATTTTTTGATTCGTAACCACTTGATCCTTATCAATATCAATGTTCTGATTGTCGTAATTCAAAGCAAGACCTGATTTAATCATCCACTTTTCGCCCAACATGCTATTGAAAGTATTGTTTAGGTATAAGATATTGCTAGTCAGAAAAATATTCTGTTTCACTCCTGTCTGGGTGTTTGGATAAATCATTCCGCTGGTACTATTGTTGAAAGTTCCAAAGACCTTATACAGACCGGTTTTACTGACTTTCTGTCTGAACATCAAAGTGCCGTCAACTGAAACCGGATTTTTAATCCAGTCAACCTGTTGTTTATTGATTAAATTTGAAAGACCAGTGTTCACATAACCGCCACTCAGAGAGAGGGATGACTTGTTCCAACATTTTGTCGTTGAGCCCATTGCACCCACTGTCATGATAGAAATGCTTGATTTATCTTCTGTTTCTACTGAATTGGTTTTCATATCGACAATGGAAGAGAGTGCCTGTCCATATTCTGCGGAATAGGCACCGGTGCTGAACAGTGTTCCGCTGAACAGTAAAGGTGAAAACCTTCCTCTTGTAGGTAGATCCGGCATTTTGGACATATAGGGAGAAGAAACTACCATGCCGTCCATAAAAGTTTTTGTTTCATAACTTTCACCCCCTCTGACGAATATCCTTCCATCTTCTCCCACTTTTTCTACACCCGGCAAGGTGCCGAGCGCCCCAAAAATATCACCCTGTGCACTGGGAGTCGTTGCAATATCGAATACGCGTAATATAACTGCTTTCTTTTCGTCGCTGGCTTCGAAGGCCCCTGCATTGATCACCACCTCATCAATCTGGTCGTTCGACTCCTCTAAAACGATATTAAGGGATATCGTTTTTGCGCTATCCAGATCCATTGTCCTAATAGATTGGTTGTAACCAATAAATGTAACTGTCAACTGCTGCAACCCCTTCAATCGGGTTGTAAAGTTGAAATGACCCAAACTATCGGCTGTGGTTCCTTCGTAAGTATTCTGAATAAATATATTCGCTCCCGAGAGTGGCAATTTCTTGTGATCGGTCACCTGCCCTGATATCCGAACCTGACTAAACGCAATGATATGAAGCGCTAGAATAAAGGCTAAAGTGTAGAGTAATTTCATGGCGATCTGTATTTTTATCCAAAGTAACGACAGCTACGCTTGAAGAAAAAATATAAATAACCGGATCGTCGTTTTATGCAGATGAATCGTAAAATAGGTGGATGAATTACTTTTATTGAAATTCTTATTTAAAGGAAATAGTTATTCTAAACTTGGTTCAAAAATCTATTTAGTTTCATAACCACCTTTTTAATTTTTCCAATATTTTTTTATCTCTGAAGACATCGTGATTCAATAAGTTAATTAGAAGACAATAAGTAGATAATAAGAAGACAACAAGTACCTTATTGGTATATTTACTTATCAGGTACTAATTAAGCACTTATTGATTACTAATTAATTTAATGAATTGAAATGGCCAAAGGGATAGAGAATCAAGCTTTATGTTTTTTTTAATTATGAAAGGCAGTGATGGATGTGATGTTTAAAGGTGGTATTTGATTGTTGAAATAGTGTAAGTCTGGAATAATTATAAAATTCTTCACTAGAAACTTTACGACAATCGGTCACTGAATTTTAAATTGTCACCTTTGTACCAAAGGTACGTAAATTATTTGGATTTCAATACTTTGGTGTCAATTCAATTCATTTAACAACTTATAAACTAATACACTTTGCATTTTCAATGACAAAAAAAAGGCTGGTAACTACCAGCCTTTTAATACTCTTATCCTTTATCTCAGAAAGATTTGTGAAAATCTATCTAACAATTTAAACCATTATTTTTGACCTTAGACCTTGATTAAAACAAGCCTTCGATGGATAAATATCTTTCCCCAGTATCGTATGAGAAGGTGAGGATTTTGGAACCTACCGGCAATTCTTTAATCTTTTTTGCCACGGCAGCAAGGGAAGCTCCTGAAGAAATGCCTACAAATAAGCCTTCTTCTTTGGCAGCTCTGCGGGTATAATCAAATGCTTCATCTTTTGAAACTTGAATAATACCATCCAGCAATTCAGTTTTGCAGTTTACAGGAATAAAACCTGCACCAATTCCCTGTATGGGATGTGGTCCGGGAGCGCCCCCACTTAAAACAGGCGACTGCTCAGGTTCCACAGCAAAAGCTTTTAGATTTGGGAACTTTGATTTCAATACTTCGGCAACTCCTGATATGTGTCCGCCAGTGCCAACACCTGTAATCAGATAATCGAATCCTTCAGGAAAATCAACCAGTATTTCACGTGCTGTATTTTCCTTGTGGGTTTTAATGTTCGAATAATTGTCGAATTGAGAAGGTATCCATGAAAGTGGGGTAGCATCAGCCAGTTCATGTGCTTTGGCAATGGCACCCTTCATTCCCAATTCACGGGGGGTTAGTACCAATTCAGCGCCATAAGCGGTTAGAATTCTTCTACGTTCAATACTCATCGATTCAGGCATTACCAATATCAGTTTGTACTTTTTAACCGCGGCAACGATGGCTAACCCAATTCCTGTATTACCAGAGGTTGGTTCAATCAATACACTTCCCGGTTGCAGGATACCTTCTGCCTCGGCATCTTCGACCATCGAAAGTGCGATACGGTCTTTGATACTGCCACCCGGATTTGTTTTTTCAAGTTTTACATACACTTCGTACCCGGCAGGATACAGATTGTTAACGCGAACCAATGGACTATTGCCAATGGTTTCCAAAATGTTGTTTACTTTCATCTGGTTATAAATTGATTTTTATGGGTCTTATTTATTTTTAATGATGTGTATAAGTTTACTGTTTTAAAAAACTTGTTTATTTTATGTCTTAAACAAAAAAAGCCCTCCGGTGTTCGGAAGGCTTCGATATATTTATCTTTTATTTTATTGGTTCATAGTTTTATCGAATACATTCCTTGTTCCAACTGTTTATAACAGCAACACATAAACATGTTTGATAAGTTTGTAACCATTGATTCTATATTGTATGTAAATGTAGGATAATTAAATTAGTTGAGTAAAAATTTAGTTTTTATAGAACAACCACTTAACAATTTCTTTAAGATTGACTTTCTTTCCGTACATCAAAATTCCCGTGCGGTAAATCTTTCCGGCCATCCAAATGGTTCCAAAAATAGTTGCCACTAAGATGCTCATCGACAAAATGATCTGCCATGCAGGCACACCAAAAGGAATTCTGACCATCATTGTTACAGGTGAAGTAAAAGGTATCATGGAAACCCAGAAAGCAAGGGCCCCTTCCGGATTTTTAACCACAGGAAACAGCATGATGATTGAAAAAATAAGGGGCATCATGATTGGAAACATCATTTGTTGGGCATCTTCATCGCTGTCAACTGCTGATCCGATGGCCCCAAAGAGGGATGCGTACAACAGAAAGCCTCCTATGAAATAGAAAAATAAAGCAAAAAGGATCAGGGGCAGATTCAGGTTACCAATCATTTGAATAACCTCTAAAGCTACATTTGCATGGGCTGAATTGGGGGTCGCCAATTGTCCCATGGCCTGTCCTCCCGACATGATGTCCTGTGCATGAACACCTGCTGCGGCTGACCCGCCTCCCATAAAGAAGGTGGCCCCGGTACTGATTGCTGTCCCAAGGATAATCCATAATGCTATTTGAGTAAGTCCAACCAGACCGATTCCGATGATCTTTCCAAACAAGAGTTGAAAAGGTTTAACCGATGAAATGATCACTTCAACGATCCGACTTGTTTTTTCTTCCATCACCCCTCTCATAACCATGGTTCCGTATAATAAAACAAACATGTAAATCAGAAAACCCGCAATATAGCCTATGGCCATAGCCATCTCTGTTGAACTTTTTACTTCTTTGCCTTCATCTCCCAATTTAATGGTGTTGAGTTCGATGTGGGTTTTGGTGGCGCTTAATTTCTTTTCCAGGTCGGGCATCCCACTCTCATTGATCACCTGCTGTCTTTTTTCATTTTCAATGATCGTTCCAATTCGATCGGTGACCATGTTTTTGATATCGAAAGTGATTTGCTTGTCTGAAATAAGTTGAGCCTGGTTGGTAGTCAGAATATTTTCTGGAATTACCAGTAAAGCATAGTATTGACTTGATTTGAAGTCCTTTTTCAATTCATTGTATTGTTGTTCAGGGATATAATAAAACTTGGTATAACCCTGGTTCTCAAGTTTATTCAAGATAAGTGATGTAGGATCGTAAACAGCAATGGTACGTTGTTGGGTGTCATCCATCGAAGCCAGATAGGCCGGCAAAATAGTGAAAGCAGCCATCATGATTGGAATCAGCAAAGTCAGGATGATAAACGATTTTTTCTTTACCCTTGTAAGGTATTCGCGTTTGAGAATTAAAATTGATTTGTTCATGGCTTACAACTTGTTTTCGCGGTTTGATTGTTCTACTACATGGATGAAAACCTCGTTCATACTGGGTATTAATTCGTTGAACGAGACGATTTCAAACTGATTCATCAGCAATTTCAATAACTCACTATTTGATTGACCAACGTTTAACTGGATCTTCATTTTATTCAAATGTGCTGTTTGTACCTGTTCCAAAATGTTGAAATGAAGTCCTAAATCGGAGTCTAGATTAGGGGTTTCACCTCGGTAAACCACTTCAAAGGTATTGGTCTTGAATTGTTGCTTTACCTGGTCAATCTGACCATCCAGTATTTTTTTCGATTGATTGATCAGTGCGATGTGATCACAGATTTCTTCAACCGATGACATGTTATGGGTGGAAAAAATGATGGTGGTACCCTGCTTTTTCAATTCAAGGATTTCATTCTTAATTAAGTTGGTATTGATAGGATCGAACCCTGTAAACGGTTCATCAAATATCAATAACTTTGGCTGATGAATCACTGTGGTGATGAACTGCACTTTCTGAGCCATTCCTTTTGACAGCTCCTCCACCTTTTTGCCCCACCATGCCTGAATCTCAAATTTCTCGAACCAGTATTTTAGACTTTTCAGGGCATCTTTTTTCGACATCCCTTTCAACTGGGCAAGATACAGGGCTTGTTCGCCAACTTTCATCTTTTTATACAAACCGCGTTCTTCAGGCAGGTAGCCAATATGGGAAATATCATCCGATTTTAACCGTCTCCCCTCAAAAAACAGTTCTCCGCTGTCAGGAGCTGTGATCTGATTGATGATCCTGATGAGGGTTGTTTTTCCTGCGCCATTT
>Ga0209123_1002657_pt1 | contig 14624 bp, 14 predicted proteins | sample BarGraIncu00431A_FD_184500 | JGI IMG/M metagenome (GOLD analysis project Ga0209123, IMG submission 184500) | Arctic peat soil microbial communities from Barrow, Alaska, USA - Barrow Graham LP Incubations 004-31A (SPAdes) (version 2) | ecosystem: Environmental > Terrestrial > Soil > Wetlands >...
GATGTAGCCATCTCTCTCCAGCTCCGTATAGGCTTTCATGACCGTGTTGGGATTGATTCCCAGATCTTTGGCCAATTGACGCACTCCCGGAAGCTGCTGAAGAGGCTGCAGTAAACCGCATGCGATATACCCAAGTACTTGATCCTGTATTTGTTGATATATCGGCAGACGGCTTGTGTTGTTCAGATTGAACATAGCGTACCTCCCAACTGTACTATCCATACTAATACAGTAATATAGTTAGATTAGATTGTCAACACTCTTTTATAGCATGTTTTTTGAACGCCATTTATTGATAATCAAGGCTCAGTGTGCTACTCTTGAAACAACGGAATAGTTATCGATTCGAATCAAACTGACAGAATCAGTGAAGGACATCTATGGCAAAATTAAAGAAATGGTCAATCGACATTGACGGTAAGAATTATGCGGTAAGTTTGAATCTCAACCAATGGTCAGGGAATCATGTATTGACGATCAACGGAGCTCATGTGAAGTTACGGCGCGCGATCTTTCAGGCATTTGTGGGGACCGATCAAGAAATCATGATCGGTGATACAGCCTGTCGATTGATGATACTCGGAAACAAAGCGGATATCGCTGTACATGAACGATATATCAATTCCGGAAAGCCTTATTTCCCGTTGAAAGGAATTCCTACTTGGACATGGTTGTTTATCGCTGCCAATGTGGCTATTCCAGTAATATTTCAAGGTGGAATCATACCGGTAATGATCGGAATAATCGGCTCTGTTTATTGTATGCGAACAGCTGTTTCTCCCGGTATGAAAATACCGACAAAACTACTTTCCTGCATCTCGATTACCGTAATCGCTTGGAGTTCAGTCAGTCTGTTGTATATGTTGGTTCAATATATCGATATCCTGGGCAGTTAACGAAAAAGGGCTTCATTGAATGAAGTCCTTTTCTGTTATAGTTCGATATTCTGAACTTTTGCGAGATGATAGATCAATATTTTGGCTGATGACAGATTGGTGGCGATCAAAGCCCCTGCATAGATTATAGGAAACCTTCTCTATCTGTTTAATTAATTATAATCGACTTACTCAAAGATTAATAGTTAGTCAAAATGAGTTAAGAAAAGCTGTCTTGTTTCAGACAACTTTTATATTGATGTTAGACGCTGATGCCTAAGAATTTCTTAACGACCAATCCGATCAGGAACGAAATAACCGCAACGCCCATTGAAATGGAGGCCATCTCTAGGAATCTCTTCTTAAAAGGAAGGTCTTTTGCGACAGATACATAATAAGTGAACACGAAGATGACCAGAATAACAATGATCAATAAGCAGATCAGCGCCGGCACATATTGTTTGGTTGGGAAGATCAAGTACGGCATGACCATCAGCACAACAGCTACGATATACATGATACCGGTATATCCGGCTGATTTGAGTGAATTTGTATCACCTTCACGGCTTCGCGAAGAGAGATATTCACTGCTCATCATGGAAAGCGTTGCCGAGATACCGGTTACCAAACCGGATAAAGCTACCAGCTTGGTGTTTTGCATAGCGAACGTTAATCCGGCCAAGGTTCCGGTCAATTCGACTAAGGCGTCATTGAGTCCGAGGACCATCGATCCTACATATTGCAGGCGTTCTTCATCCAACATATCGATCAATGCTTTTTCGTGGTCGTTTTCATCATTTGAAATACGGGAAGCTTCAGGAACTTCTAATTCGATGTCTTTATAGATCTGAGTTGCGTCGCCTTCTTTGTTTTCCATCAACTTCAATGTGAAAGTATAACCGAAGATCTTATTAAGAACTTTATAAAAGACAATCTTGATTTGATTTGGCTTTACGTCTTCTTGGGTATATTTCTTCCATAGCTCACTGTGAGCTTTTTCATCTTTGGCGATACTCTCTAATATCGATTTATTTTTTTCGTCTTTAATACCTTTCGCAATTGCCATGTAGACATAATATTCAGTGATTTCGTTCAACTGCATTTCCAGCAGTAATTTTCGGATTTTTTCGCTTATTTGTTTCATAATTTACCCCTCTTACTTAGTTAGTTTATCACTTTTTTGATTATAAATCACATAAAAGCGATTATTCCACCTGATGGTGGGATTGTGGTAAAATAAATGGGCAAAGGAGGTGGCGTCATGTTGGATGTACTTGTTATCGGAGCCGGACACGCCGGAGTTGAGGCCGCTTTAGCGTCTGCACGGATGGGAATCAATACGGGTCTGTTAACGATCAATGGACATCGTATTGCGATCATGCCGTGTAATCCTTCTGTCGGAGGTCCTGCAAAAGGAATCGTCGTACGCGAAATCGATGCACTCGGCGGCCAGATGGGAATCACAGCTGATCGAACGGCAATTCAGTTTAAAATGTTGAACACAAATAAAGGACCGGGCGTTCAATGCCTGCGCGTCCAGTCGGATAAGATCGAATATTCAAAAATGATGGAAGAGATCGTTCATTCTACACCGAATTTGACCGTGATCGAAGGATTAGCGGAGAAAGTACTGTTTGAAAACAACAAGGCGGTCGGAGTTCTTCTTCACGACGGTAGTCAACTCTTGTGTAAAGCACTTATCATTACAGCCGGTACTTATATGAGCGGAAAAATCATGGTGGGTGATCAAGTCACCATCGGCGGTCCCGATCATCAGCCGACGACCAATAACTTGTCGCAGTCACTGCGCGATGCAGGGCTGACGACGTTCAGATTAAAGACCGGAACGCCGCCCCGCATTAAAACTTCATCCATTGATTTCAGTCAAGGGTTGATCCAACCGGGCAATGAAGATTTTATCCACTTTTCATCCCTCACAAAACAAAGTGATGTTACCACTGTTCAAGAACCGTGTTATTTGATTTATACACAGCCTGAAACACATCGCATCATCTATGAAAATATGCATTTGTCGAGTATGTATTGCGGTGTAGTGGAAGGTGTCGGTCCGCGTTACTGCCCATCGATTGAAACAAAACTGGAACGTTTCGCTGATAAGGAACGTCATCAGTTGTTTTTGGAGCCTGAATCACGCAGTTTAGATACGACCTACATCCAAGGATTTTCCACTTCTCTTCCTTATCATGTACAGGATATGATCATCCGTACACTGCCGGGGTTAGAGAATTGTATCATCGATAAATATGCTTATGCGATCGAGTATGACGCGATCGATCCGACTCAGTTATATCCTTCATTACAAGTTAAAACATTGGCCGGACTATTCATGGCCGGCCAAGTTAACGGTACGTCGGGGTATGAGGAAGCAGCCGGTCAAGGAATCATCGCCGGTATCAATGCGGCACTTTTCGTTCAAGGAAAAGAACCGTTGATATTGAAACGGAACGAGGCATACATCGGCGTCATGATCGACGATCTTGTTACAAAAGGGACTGAAGAACCCTATCGCCTACTCACAAGCAGAGCGGAATATCGACTCTTACTCCGGCATGACAATGCTGAAATGAGATTAAGTCAAAAGGGCCGTGATATCGGTCTTCTGGATGATGCACGCTATGATCTGTATGTGATGATGAGAGATCAATTGGAAGAAGTGATAGCACTTTTAAAAACTACTCGATTCACGCGCAAAGACAGTATCAATCTAATGATGATGGAGCGTGGTTATGAGTCATTGAATGAAGGTATAAGTGCAGCTGAGTGTTTGAAACGACCGAATATCACAATGAATGATCTGGTCAATTATATGGATCTGAGTGATTATAAAACAGAAGTCTTGAAAGAAGCAGAAATCGAGATCAAATACGAAGGCTATATCATAAAAGCAATGAAAGACGCACAACGGTTAGTTTCGATGGAGAAACTTCAATTGCCGATCGATCTGGATTATCAGGAAATAGAACATTTGTCGTTGGAAGGTCGTCAGAAGTTAAGTGCGATCCGACCATTGACCGTAGGTCAGGCCAGTCGTATATCAGGTGTCAATCCAGCCGATATTTCCGTGCTTGCGGTGTATCTCTCACAACGAAACAAACAAAAGAATTCCGCACAGAGTGCAGAATAATAATGTACAAAACGATAATAAAATGAATTTAAAAAAGTAGCTACTATAGTAATTAGGGAAAGGAAATTATTGATTGTAAAAATCGATGAATTCCTCTTTTTTAATTGAAGTTTAATTCACTAAAATGAAAACTTAGTTGAAACTCGCAAATGCAAGTTATTTGAAGTCCTGCACCTTAGGAGATCATTCTTCATTATCATTAAAATCAAATCGCTTCTTAGATATAATTACGGGTTAATTAACCAGCATTGGATTTTAAATTAATAGATGGATTCTTCAAATATATATTGAGAAATCGAGAATCTTTTTTAGCAAATTTCACCAATCAAATTGAGTCTGACATTCTTTTCATTCTCAATATATATGGTCGCCATAAGAAACATTGATCGTATGATCACTGCAAGAAAGAAGTATATAAATTCTTATAATCTCGTGCAAAGCTGTTGATCTATAGGCACATGTGTCACGATAGATTTATAATACTTAATTATTTATTGTTTCTCATATATTTTTTTCAGTTGTTCAAAGAATTCTTGGACAGACTTCTCAAGTTCTTGATCTTTTTCACTATTCCCCATTTTTGAATATCCATACTGTTGAACTCTTAGGTTACAAACTCTTTCAAGAACTGCTTTCCCATCTGTTCCATCAATCTTTTGATACAATGCACTCATCGTTTCAATAATAACCGGAATCCTTAAATCATCACCTTCTAGCCAAAGAATAAAGTCTATTTCATATGTATATTTATATGTTAAATCCTTAAACTCTGAAAATCTTGATATAAAGCTAGACTTAAAATCGTCGTACCTTTCAAGGTGTAAATATGTATTCAAATACTGAAGAAGAACAAGGTCATACACGTCTTCTTCTGAAAGTGGTAAGACTGCCGTTGGGGTTTCAATTTCCACTGAATCTAAATTTGAATATACTATTTTTAGTGCATTTGAATCTCTTAAAATCAAATCGAAGTAAACAAGCCTATCCTCTAAATGATTTGAATAAAGTAAATCGGAAGCAAGTGAAGCTAGATGCTCTGATGTAGGATGTTGAAGATAAGAATATTTATCGAATTTATATCTTATTTCACTATTGAATTGTAGGATGCTTGTAAACCAGATAAAAGGAAGAGTTACTATTAGCAATGCCGTTATAAAGATTTTAAATCCTTTTATTGAGAAAGATCCGAGGTTAAATGTTCTTTTGTTTTCATTACTTGAATTTTCGATATCTGTTTTGGATGAAACCGTATGTCCTATTACTAACTTGTTATATATAAAGAGTTCCAGAAACGTGACGCCCATAATTATGATTGCTAATATTAATACCGTTATCGGAAACATAAGTAAGTTTATGTCCGAAAAATCAATAAAAAAGCTTGCACAAGCCATTCCAAGAATATAGATTATTGCTGGTGTTAGCACTTTAATAAACTTCGATTTCAGAAGCTTCAGTCGATCATCAATCAGAATAATCAAACCAATCGGAATTGAGATACTTGGAATAAGGATAATGAATGTATACAAAAGATTCAATTTCCAATTTACAAAATTAGCAGTGAATGTAAAAAAAACGACGATAGCCGGACCTACAGTTGCATAGAACCAAAACATCAACTTTTTAATCATTTTCTTGCCCCCAAGGATACATTATCTCATTGCTATAATCATATGCTTTTTAGAGACATGGAAGCAATAGTTTTAAGAAATTGAACTTTGAAATTTTCTTTTTTTAAGTGTTACCTTTTTGCCTTTATGATTGGACGCAAAAAGCCCTTTAAGAAAGGTTGAATTTAAAATGATGCTGTCACCGAGAGCAGAGTACTAGCGTGGAAAATGTGAATATAATAAAGCTAATTAACAGAAACATAGGCATTTCAACAATTATGGAGGATAAAATACAATTATTCATAATATAAATCGAGGTATTCGTTTCACATTTGTTTCACTTGGAGTTTAATTAGTTTTCTTAACTGTCAATAATTGGAAATAAGCTTTATAAGCCATCATTCCCTCGGTGAAGTCGCGCGAACTTCAGGGTGTATCTGCTACTGTTGCTAGGTTTTTTCTTCCTTTGCACGCATACATCTTTAACATTATGGCTCTACAAAAGTTGACTCATTTCAATTTGGTAACAAGTCATTTAAACGAATAATCTTACAGCCATTACTTTCATAATAGCGCAACATTTCATCAATTTTCTTTTTATCATAACTGGTAATGCAATCTGATAGGACATTAACGCCATAATTTTCTTTGCGTAAGTTGTAACAGGTTGATTTAACACAAGCAACAGCATCTGCTCCCGATATGTAGAAATCACATATTTCATTTTTAATGATAAAGTCTGAAAATTCTTCACTGGTTAATGCGTTTCCTTTATATTTTGTAAAAACATTTGTTGATACTATTTTCAAGTCTGAAGCTAATTCTGATCCATGTGTATTGGATTTAAAAGTCCTCGTTCCGGCAGATAAATTTTCATGCCTTATATAAACAACATGAATATTATTATTGACTGCCCAATCAATAGCATTGTTGATATTGCCAATAACATCTTTGTAATTCTTTGTTATGTCATTTTGAATATCGATTATTACTAAGGCTTTTTTCTGCATAGTGTTTCCTCCTAATAGGTAGATTGCATTGTTTCCTTTTTTATTGTACCATGTGATTGCTGACAACATTATGGCAACAATCTATAATTATAAAAAGAAATTTTGAAAGGCGGCTATCAGATGAAAGTTGACAGACTTGTAAGTATTATTATGATACTCCTCGATAAAAAGCGTATAGGCGCACAGGAGTTAGCAGATATGTTTGAAGTTTCACCCCGCACCATCTACCGCGACATAGACACTATCAACATGGCGGGTATTCCTGTTCACTCAACATCGGGAGTGGGCGGTGGCTTTGAAATCATGCAAAAATACAAGATAGATACAAAAGTTTTTTCGACTGCCGACCTTTCCGCTATCTTGATGGGGCTTTCCAGTCTTTCCAACATGATACGAGGTGATGAATTGGTAAACGCCTTTGCGAAAGTCAGGAGTTTTATCCCCGCCGAGAGAGCGAAAGACATTGAACTAAAAGTAAATCAAATATATATCGATTTAAGTCCGTGGATGGGCAATAAGAACATACAGCCATATTTAGAGATCATCAAAACAGCTTTAAAGGAAAGCAAGCTACTTTCGTTTGAATATGCAGACCGTTACGGGAATACAACCTCACGAACAGCCGAGCCGTATCAGCTTGTATTGAAAAGTAGTCATTGGTATTGGCAAGGGTATTGCTATAAAAGAAATGATTTTCGCTTATTCAAACTATCCCGCACATCAAACCTACAAATACAAGAGGAATTTTTCACGCCACGAGATTATCAAAAACCGCAGTTAGATTTTACTGATATTTTGGCAACTATGCAAACAAAAATCAAAATTCGTATTCATAAATCTGTCATGGACAGGGTACTTGATTTTTGCACTTATGAACATTTTTTGCCAGACGGTGATGAGCATTACATTGTCAGTTTTCCTTTCATTGAGAACGAATATTACTACAATATTCTTTTCAGTTTTGGGGATAAATGTGAGTGTTTAGAGCCGTTAAATATCCGCACAGAAATGAAGCATAGAATACATGATATAGCTGCCATATATGAAAGTTAGTCTATGAAGTAAGATGATAAAGAGAACCGTCAGAAGTTGCATCTGATCGCCATGTTGGAAGATCATGGCCGGTTCTCGAGTGAATTATATCGCGATGTGTGAAAAAGATGTCGTCACCAAGAACCGACTTCAAATCGGCAAAAAGCAATAATCATCATAAATACACAGCTGCAGAGTATAATAGAGTATGTTAAAGCCATTGTATTAATGGAAAGGAACCAATGTTATGAAAAAAATACTCGTCGCTTATTATTCATTTGAAGGATATACAGAAAGTATTGCGCATGTGATTGCTGAAACATTGAAGGCAGATATTATGGAAATCAAACCGGCGAAGGAACTGAAATCCAAAGGATTCAGTAAATATGTATGGGGTGGAGCTCAGGTCGTGATGGGTACCAATCCCAAACTCGATAAACTTGATGTCGATCCGAATCAATATGATCTGATTTTCATCGGTACACCGATCTGGGCAGGATCTTTTGCGCCGCCGATCAAGACGTTTATCGAAGGGGATTATATGAAAGGTAAGGATGTATGCTATTTCTATACCCATGAAGGTGGAGCTACCGGTGCGGAAAAGAAATTCAAAGAGATCATCGATAAGAAAAATCACTTTGTCAGTTCACTCAGCGTCTTGCATACAAAAGACGGACTTGAATTAGGACAGACTCACGCCATCAGTTGGGCGATATCCAATGCGGAAGAAAACTCAAAAATTAAATCAGTTTGATTTTTTGAAATGAGTTGAAGCAGGGTTATATCAAAATCAAAAAGCTATTTTTCGACTTAAAACATCGACAAGCGGAAAACCAGTCACAAAAGGACTGGTTTTCTATTTTTAATGAGTGGATAATTTGGTATAATTTCATCACGGAGGGCGAACCATGAATCAAAGCACATTGTTAAGTGAACTGAAACTGCGCGGCATTGAATTGAACGAAACACAACTCAACCAATTCGACACCTATATGAACTTATTGATCGAGTGGAATCAGCGTATGAATCTGACCGCGATCATTGAGCCCGAAGAAATCAATGAAAAACACTTTTTAGATTGCCTATGTCTGGTGAATTTGATCGATCCCAAAGCGAATATGGCAGATATCGGATCGGGAGCCGGATTTCCGGCAATCCCTTTACTTATCGCACTGCCGGATCTGCGTGTTACAATGGTAGAACCGATAGCGAAGCGAACATTGTTTTTAAAAGAAGTGATCAAACAGCTTAATTTAAAAAATGCGGTCGTACTTAATGAACGATCGGAAGACTTAGCGAAGACCGGTCGCGAGAAATTCGACGTAGTGAGTGCGCGAGCGGTCGCAAGCTTGCCGATACTATGCGAGATCTGCGTACCGTTACTCAAAGTCGGCGGGAATTTCGTGGCCATGAAAGGCAGCAGCGGTCTTGAAGAGGTAGAGGAAGCAAAGAATGCGATGCGAATATTGAAGTTGAAAGTAAAAGAAATCAAAAAGGAAGTACTGCCCAGTGCCGGATTACGCTATAATATAGTACTGAACAAGACTGAAAGCACACCGCTTGCTTATCCAAGGCCGTATGCGCAGATCAAGAAACGCCCGTTGTAGGAGGAACTATGAAGGAAACATTAGAAATTGCGATTGAACTGATTCGACCGAATAGGTATCAACCACGTTTGGATTTTAATCATAACGGACTGATGGAATTGGCTCAGTCGATCCGTGAGAACGGATTGATCCAACCGATCGCCGTCAGAAGAATCGGGAAAGAATATGAGATCATTGCCGGTGAACGTCGTTACCGTGCGATGCGACTTGCCGGATTCACCGTTGTTCCGTGTATCGTCAATGAAGCCAATGAAACACAGATGGCAGAAATGGCGCTTGTAGAGAACTTACAACGTGAAGATCTGACAGCGATCGAAGAAGCTAAGGCCTATGTTAAGATGATGCAGGAGAATAAACTCACGCAAGAAAAGATCGCTGTCAAGATGGGAAAATCCCAATCGAGCGTTGCCAATAAGATTCGTCTGTTAGCTTTGCCGCAAGATGTGCAGAATGCGATCACTGAACGTAAGATCACAGAACGGCATGCACGGGCACTGCTGAATGCAGAACCGGAAGAACGCAGTGAACTATTTAAGAAGATCGTCGGGATGAATTTGAATGTTCGTCAGACCGAACAGTGGATCGACACCCACAATAAGAAAAAAACCGAAGAAGAGAAGAAACCAAAAACTAAAGGGATCACCCGTAATGTACGAATTGCCATCAATACCGTTAATCAAGCGGTAGAAATGATCACTAAAACAGGAATACTGGTCAACGTTCAACAAGAGGAAGACGAAACAGAAGTTCGAATGATTTTACGTTTTCCAAAATAAGAAAGGGATGTGAAGTAAATGGGTAAAGTAATTGCCGTAGCGAATCAAAAAGGAGGCGTCGGAAAAACAACGACCAGTATCAATCTTGCGTCAGGTTTAGCCTATTTGGGCAAACATGTTTTACTTGTCGACTTTGACCCGCAGGGCAACACGACACAAGGTGTCGGAGCTTCACGTCAATCGATCGGATTGAGTGTTTATGATGTGCTGTTGCAAGATGTCAGTATCAATCAAGCAGCGATGAAGTTAAAAATGCCTCCGTTGACGTTGGTCCCGGCAACCATCGATCTGGCAGGAGCCGATTTGGAAATGGTAGAGTTCAAAGTAGGCCGAGAAAAACTACTGAAAAATAAATTAGATGTTGTTAAAAACGATTACGATTATATTATTATCGACTGTCCGCCGTCACTTGGATTATTGAACACCAATGCACTGACGGCCGCAGACTCCGTGATCATCCCGGTCCAATGCGAATATTACGCTTTGGAAGGACTGACACAGTTATTATCCACGATTCGCTTGGTACAACGGTTATTTAACGACAGATTAATGATCGAAGGTGTCTTGTTGACCATGTTTGACACACGTACGAAATTGAGTGTGGAAGTTCAACAGGAAGTTCGTAAATATTTCAAAGAACGTGTTTATAAGAGTTTCATCCCAAGAAATGTAAAACTATCGGAAGCACCCTCACGCGGACAATCGATCTTCGAATATGATGTTCGTTCGGAAGGCGCCCGTGCTTATGCCGCATTAGCCAAAGAAGTGATTTCCCATAACGAAGGGGGAGTTCAAGTATGAGTGATGATAACCGCCGTTTAGGGCGTGGACTCGGAGCGATTTTCGGTGAAGATGTAAACAGTGTTCTCGAAGACATCCAGAAAACGCAAGGAGACGGTAAATATCCGAAGGAAGAGATCGCTTTATCATCGATCCATCCCAACCCTTACCAACCGCGTATCCATTTTGATCAAGACAAGATCGATGAATTGGCTCAAAGCATAACCGAACACGGAGTATTTACACCGGTGTTACTTCGCAAAGCAGTTCACGGTTATCAATTGATCGCAGGAGAACGTCGTGTTCGTGCTGCCAAACAAGCGAACTTAACAACTATCCCTGCCATCGTTATGGAATTCAGCGAAGAAGAAATGATGGAAATATCGTTGATCGAAAATATTCAGCGAGAAAATTTAAATGTGATCGAAGAAGCGAACGCTTATGCGATGCTGATCGAGAAGATGGATCTGACGCAAGAACAATTAGCTAAAAAAGTCGGGAAAAGCCGTGAACACATCACGAATACGCTTCGTTTACGTAAACTACCCGAGAGTGTCCAACAGATGGTCCAAAACAATTTACTGACGATGGGTCATGTACGTCCGTTGATCACACTTAGTTCTGCGGAAGAAATGGAAACGGTCGCAAAACGTATACTCAAAGAAAACATGAGTGTCCGGGCTGTTGAATCCCTTATAAAAGACATGCAGAAACCAAAAACGGAACCTATTCAGAAACCTAAGAAAGATTATAATTATGTAACGACCTTATTTGAAGATCGTCTGCAGACGAAGGTGAAAATCGATGAAAACAAGATTTCCATCCATTTCACAGATGACGATGATCTGAACCGTATACTGGAATTATTGAATCTACTGGAAGAGTAGACCCGACACTGTTGTACGCAACAGTGTTTTGTTAAGGAGGTGAGCACATGCTAACCGATACGATCGCTGCCATCAGTACTTCACTGCAGGAACAGGCGATATCCGTGATTCGCATCAGCGGTGATGAAGCGTTGGAAATCGCGAGTCGTCTGACTCACAAAGATTTCCATCAGATCGCAACGCATATTGTGACCTATACCTTTATCCGTGATCCACTCAGCGATGAAATCATTGATGAAGTCCTGATCACAGTCATGAAATCACCTCGTTCATACACAAAAGAAGACATCGTCGAGATCAGTTGCCACGGTGGAGTCTACATTACGCAAAAAGTACTTGCGGCTGTTTTATCGCACGGAGCACGACTTGCCGAACCGGGAGAATTTACTCGTCGTGCTCTGATCAACGGACGCATCGATCTAACGCAAGCCGAAGCTGTTCAAGATATGATCGAAGCCGACAGTCCGCAAAGCGCAGCGCTTGCGATCTCTGGAATACGCGGTTCTCTTCAAAAACTCATACAACCGATGTTGGATGAACTGATGAACATCATTGCGCAGATCGAAGTGAATATCGATTACCCTGAATATGATGATGTTGAACAACTTACACGAAGCACTGTACTTCCTCTTTGTTTGAGTTGGTCAGAGAAACTTGAAGTTATTCTACAGGATGCCAGATCCGGAAGACAGATGAAAGAAGGCGTCAAAACCGTCATCGTCGGAAAACCCAATGTCGGTAAATCAAGCTTGCTGAATGCTTTGTTGGAAGAAGACAAAGCCATTGTTACTGACATCGCCGGAACGACGCGTGATCTTGTCGAAGGTTCGATCCGTCTCAAAAACGTTACTTTGCATTTGATCGATACGGCAGGTATCCGTGAAAGCCATGATGTCATTGAACAGATCGGTATCCGAAAAACAAAAAAAGCACTTCATGATGCAGAATTAATACTGCTTATTCTCGATGCATCTACCGTATTGGACGCCTATGACACAGAGCTCATAGAGATGACGGACGCGTCCAAGCGGATCATCGTTTATAATAAAACGGATCTGTATCCAATTGCAGGAGGAATCGGGATCAGTGCTATGCAGAATGAGATCGGAGCCTTAGTGGATGCGATCAATAAGCGTTTCGAACCTCATCAACGGGTATTTAAGACACCTGCATTAAATAACGAGCGAACCATTGCTCAAGCAACCAAAGCCGCAATCGCCATGAAATCGGCGATCACTGCATTGAATCAGGGAATGGAAATGGATCTTGTTACCATCGATCTGCAGGAATGCTACATGGATCTGGGTGAGATTCTCCATGCTGTCAGCCGTGAAGATATCATAGATACATTATTCAGTCGATTCTGTCTGGGAAAGTAGGAGAAACATGGAACTTATCATAAAAAGAATTATGGCTACGATCATCGACGAAGTCATCGTTTGTATACCGGCTGCGGTGATCGCCGGAATATTGTCGTTGATGAATTACTTATTGAGTTTGTTTCCGTTTATGTCGTTTATTCGCCATCCCGCATGGATCTTTCAGATCGTCGTTTCAGTGATATTTATCATTTATGAAACGATTGCGCTGTACATGTTTAAAACGACTATCGGGAAGAGTCTGTTGAATTTGAAAGTAAAACCATTGGATGATAAATTGGATTTTTGGGATTGTTTAAGTCGCAGTACCATTAAATCGATCGGTTTAAGTGCACCATTCTTTCTGATTTCGATCATCTCGGTCGTCTACATGGCTGCAGGAGATGCGCATTCATCCATCCATGATATTGCCGCAAAGACACGGGTATGGTAATGTGGGTCGATTCACACGCTCATCTTGCTGAAGAAGATTATGATTCAGACAGAAGCGAAGTAATCGAAAGAGCGAAAGAAGCGGACATCGGTAAGATCCTTTTGATCGGTTGCGGAATCGCAGGAGCCAAACGAGCACTGTCAGTGGCACTGACGGATGAACTTTTCGATGTAGCAGTCGGCTTCCATCCGGAAGAAATCGAAAATCTAAGCGATGCAGACTGGACATTGATGGAAGAAATGGCAGCTCATCCAAGAACAGTCGCCATCGGAGAGATCGGATTGGATTTCTACTGGCATCATGAACCGGAACACCATCAACTTCAAAAAGAAGTGTTCACTCGTCAGATCGATTTGGCCAATCGTTTGGGTAAACCGATTCTGATCCATACCCGTGATGCGATCCAACAGACACATCAATTGTTGAAGACACATCCGGTGGATAAGAAGGGGATCATGCATTGTTACTCAGGAAGTGTTGAGATGGCAATCGAGTTTGTTAAGTTGGGGTATCTCATTTCATTGGCCGGTCCGGTCACATTCAAGAATGCAGTTGTACCCAAAGAGGTAGCCAAAGCAATCGATTTGGATCATCTGATGATCGAAACGGATTCACCTTATTTGACACCGATGCCGTTTCGGGGCAAACGCAACGAAAGCTCATATGTAGTCATGGTTGCGAAGGAAATCTGCCAACTTAAAGACATTGATGAGGTGATACTTAAAACAGCCGTTTGGAATAACTACAATCATCTGTTTCATGGGTAAACAGGGCTGATTTCAGCCTTTTTTTTTGCAAAAAAACAGACTGTAAGCGCTCTTCTGACAACATAAAACAACACATTTTTATCATAAATTTTACAAATCAAATCAGATATGCTATCATTCTAAAGGATTACGAAAGGAGACTATGATCTTGAAACTATTCAAAAAGATCATTCTTGTTCTCTTGGTTCTATCCCTTTTTGGATGTACCGCCCGGGTTAAAAAAGGAACAGTCGTTGTTCTCCAGACATTGTCGACGGAGAATGAGGCAGTGATCGCTGAACCCTTTACCATGACAGAAACATCAGAAGAGGTCATACTCGCAAAAC
>Ga0209123_1002658_pt1 | contig 14621 bp, 13 predicted proteins | sample BarGraIncu00431A_FD_184500 | JGI IMG/M metagenome (GOLD analysis project Ga0209123, IMG submission 184500) | Arctic peat soil microbial communities from Barrow, Alaska, USA - Barrow Graham LP Incubations 004-31A (SPAdes) (version 2) | ecosystem: Environmental > Terrestrial > Soil > Wetlands >...
CTACGCGAGGGTGGCGGAATCGGCAGACGCACCGGACTTAAAATCCGGAGGGTGGTAACGCCCGTGGGGGTTCAAGTCCCCCCCTTCGCACCAATTTAAGATTAAGTAAAACATTCTGATCTATGAGAATGTTTTTTATAAAGTACATAGTAAAAACTTCTGACTTTGTGTCAGAAGTTTTTTTTATTAAAATTGACACTCATTGGTAATAAGGAATATACTAATATTTAGGAATAAATTTAGATTGGGGGCCTTTATGAAAAACATACTATTTCTTAATTCGGCAAAACTGGACTTTGATAAAAAACTTGATTTCTCCTCCTTATCTAAGCTTGCCATTGTCAAAAAATATGATGCAAGTAGCAATGGGGAAATATTGGAACGGGTTAGGGATCAAGAAATTATTATCACCAAGGAATTGCCTCTGGGCAGAGATTTGATCTCAAAGTTTCCTCCGTCTGTTAAACTCATCTGTGAAGCTGGTACTGGTTATAATAACATCGATATTATTGCCGCCCGGGAAAAGAATATTACCGTCTGTAACCTTCCTAGTTATAGCACTGAGGCCGTGGCTCAGCTCGTGATTACCTTTATGCTAAATTTAAGTTCTTCGTTAATCCAACAGCAGATTATGCTTCAGCAAAAGAATTTTGATAATTTTACGAAACACCTCCAGTTACCACACTTTGAACTGCAAAATAAAACCCTTGGTGTCATTGGTGGGACGGGTGCTATTGGGCAAAATGTTATAAAAATTGCTTTGACACTGGGAATGAATATACTCGTATATAATCGCACACCAAAGCCTTGTGATGATCCAAAGGTGAAGTTTGTTACTCTTAATGAATTGCTACAGCAGAGTGATTTTATTACCATTCACTGCCCACTTACTGAGGGCACCAAATACCTTATTAATAAAGAATCGCTAAAAATGATGAAATCTACGGCATTTATCATTAATACTGCTCGTGGAGCCATTATCAAAGAAACGGATTTGATTGAAGCGTTGCAAAAGGGAGAAATTGCTGGTGCGGCCCTTGATGTTCAGGATCCGGAGCCACCGGAACTGGATAACCCGCTATTTTCTATGAACAATGTTATTTTAACACCCCATATTGGATGGAGACGTTTAGAGTCACGGCAAAGGCTTATTGATCTTATGGCTGTTAATATTGAAGCGTTTATGGAAGGTAAACCAATTAATATTGTTAATTAAATAAAAGATAAGGAAAGAACACTCATTTTCATGGGTGTTCTTTCCTTTTTAGGATATCAATAAGTCTAATTTTTTACGAGTAATAGCAAAAATGGATTTTTCGACATAATATGATATTCTTTATTTTTTTGAGGGCTAGTTCATTGGGAAACTGTACATCTGAGCATTAATTATAATGCTTTTCACTAGTTGATCGCAAGTAAAAATGTTATAATAATCTGTGATGATGAAAAAATGCATGGGAGTTTTACGATAAATGATAAAAAACGTGTATGACCAAGTGAGAAATTTTTATGATGAAAGTATCATATGGGATCCTGCAATTAAACAGGAGTGGGTTGAGGGCTTTTTACGACAAAAAGCTTGGCAAGGGACTAGTGATGACAAACTTAAGGATTTGTGGCGACAAATACAAATTTTTACAATTTACTTAAATGATGCTGATAATGATGATTTAAATGAAATCACTTTAATTGAATATAGTTTGGCGATTGAATGGTTAGCAGAACATATAAGGGATTTTAAAGTAACTTTAAAATCTGTAAAGCACATTTTTAACGTCCTTATTGATTTTTATACCTATTTATTTAATAAGAAAATCATCGATAATGTAGATGAAATTAAAGAGGCCGCACAGAAAATCACGGGTGGAAAGAAGTTGAATCTTTTTAAGTCTGATTCATTACTTGATGAACTCAGATTGTTCGAAGAAGATTTTGATATTGAATTAAGTAATAATTTCGGTAGCGTGATTGGTGATGCGACTGAAGGTCTTATGTTGAAGTTAGGTAAATATTTCCATAGAAAAAATTTCACGGAAGATTTTGAACGTGCACTGTACTTTTATATAGGCCCATTTGAAAGGATGCCAGAAGATGTTGAAGATGAATTCTGGCTAGGCTTTTGGGATTATTTCTTATTTGATTATCATTTATTAGAGAGTGATTTAAAACCATTGGAATATTTTAATACTGTTTATGGTGAGAAGCTGAGTGTGGATGAGCATCAGGTATTACAAGAGTTATTGAACTCAAAATTCACTGTGTTTTATGTCAATAAAATACTAAATCCAAGTTCGGTGGAGTGTGTTAATTTATTTACAGGTGAAATTTTCGCATTACCCTTACTTGATTTTGATTACAAATCGTTGAAGAAGTTACTGTTTTTCGGGCATGTTTTCCCGACAGGGTTGGTTATGATTAATTATTTAACCAGTATTGAAATGAGCACTAATCTTAGAAGGCGAATTAAGGATGAAGTTATTCGGGAAAAAGAAATATTTGCAATTCAAATGCCGAATGCGACTCTTGAAGACTTTTTTAATCGCCATGCCTTAGCTCTAAGGCATACAGTACGGATTTTGGTTACACTGAGTAAAGTTAATGTTACATCCATAGCCCAGTTAGAACGTAGTTATCCGGGGATTGAGGTCAAACGGCTAGCAAATCAGGCCGTGATTAAATTATTGCATGAACTAGTAGTCGTTCATGGATTTTCATTGCATGATCAAAATTTGCTAGAAAAAATGTGGTATGATTTTTCTCAACTCAATATTATCAATGTACGTAAGCCTGCTACTTGGGCAACAACAGTGTTTTATGCCTATGCAGAAATTAATAGTATCGACAATATTACGGCGAAAGATCTTGCGAATCATTTAGATGTTTCCACAGCCAGCCTGCATAAGAATCGAAAGCAACTGGAAAATGTATTGCAGCTACATGCCTATGATGCACGTTATTTGAGTGAAGAAGGATTTGTCAATTTATTGTTTGAACAATAATATGTCAGGAGTGATAAGTTTGAATTGTAAAATTTGTGGTGCGAGGGTCGAAGCAGATGAGCTGCAATGTTCTAAATGCACAGAAATGGAAAATAAAGTTCAAGTCCTGACTCTAGAAGAAAAACAACATTTTAATGGTATTACTGTAGAGCAATATGAAGGGGAAGAGGCAAGACAACAGGAATATCAAACTAATCATACCAATCAACAAATGTATAGTAAGCAGTTTAGTATAAGCAGCACGAGTCTGCTTACTAAATTATTCCTTGGTATTATTTTAGTCGGAGTCATATTTGTTGCATTACCCCTTGCCATTGTCATCCTAAGTATAGGTGGTATCATTACTTACATGCTGCGCAAATAATTTTGTCTTTTAGTTTGAGATAGTTAGTAGTCAAATAAGTCCCATTTTGAGCTTCCCGATGATCAAAGCCATAAGCACGTCGACTAATCGCCAGCACCGGGGGTGCTTGGATTCTTTTCGCAACGGCCATGCCTGTATAGAGACTCCACCATTTTTCTAGATCGGTTATGAAGGCAACGGGAGTAGAAAATAATTGGCCTACAAGTCCTGGTTGACATCCAATTTTTTCCTCTAAGTTGCCTTGCTCATACCACAGCAAGATATCTTCAGGAGTGCATCGATTCCAATGTTCCATGAATGCTTTAAAGAGGTAGTCATGGTAGGGATAAATAATAGGATCGCCTTTTCCTTGGTCAACGGCTTGATCAAAAGACAGTTCGGCGCTGGGGACAATGTCCATGGTTTCTTGGGGGATGACCTCTCGATGATAAATATCAGTGTTCAAAAAGTGTGCCAGTTCATAGACCTGATGTTTCCAAAGATCGGCTAAGTTTGCTAAAAAACCGGCTTGGTCGCCATAAAGAGTGGAGTAGCCGACGGTTGCTTCGCTTTTATTGGCATTGCAAGTAAAGCCCCCACTGAAGGCCGCAGCAACACCAGCTAAAACGCGAGCTGAACGGTCACGAGCTTGAATGTTTTCTGCCACAAAGGAAGTAACAGTTAGTTGTTGCTGGGCTCCAGTTGTTAGGTTTGTTATTGGAGTTTGGTTGATTTGTTGAATTGTATGATCAACTACTTCTTGAATAGGCATGATAGTATAGAGACAACCTAAGTTGCGTGCTAGTTTAGCTGATAAGTCCTTTGTTGTTTTTGAATTAAATTTGCTGGGCATATTGACTAGTAACACATTATCAGGACCTAAAATTTTCACATAGAGGGCGGCACTTACTGCTGAATCAATACCGCCAGAGGCGCCGATGACGACTTTTTTCATACCGATAGAACGCAAAAAACCTTGGGTTCCATAGTGCAGAGCTGTGTAAATGCTACGAATATCAGTGTCGCTTTCCATAGTTTTTGGTAAAAGGTCTAGGCCAAACTTGGTAGAAGCCAAGTTTTTTTCTCTATCCCTCGTTAAATCCAGTTCAAGGCATTTTAATACGGCAGAAAATGGTGGGCAATAGTCTATAATTTCACCATTTTGATTATAAACAGTACTTAGACCATCAAAAGTATAAATTGTTTTTCCGTTATTTTGGATACCTGTATTGTTTACATAAATTAAATGGCGATTCACACTTTGAGCCTGACGAGAAAAAACACGATTTCGTTTGTTATTTTTGCCCAGAGTATAGGGTGAACTTGAGATATTGATAAATAAGTCGACAGGGCCATTTTGATGGATAGCAGTCGTTGGTTTAATGGCATATTCATCGCTCCAACCATCTTCGCAGAGAATACAACCAAGTGTGAGCTGTTTGTGGCCTAATTCTAAATGCACTGGTTGCAACAAGTCATTCACATTTTCACCCAGTTCAGTTGCTAACTTACGGAGACTATAAAAATGCCGGGAATCATCAAATTCTCGATAGTTAGGCTGCAAGGTTTTAATACGGAAGGGGTAGGGGAAGTTATCACTGCCCATAAGTTTACCTTGATATGCCACAAAGCAGGCGTTGTATTTGCGTACGCGGCCATCATCATTCACCTTATTCCAATCCATTGCAATATTGCCGAATACGATGCAAATCCTAGACGAGGCCGAGATAATACGTTGTCCATATTCTTCGCAATCCCTTAGGAATGCTAATTGTTCCCAGGTATCACCAATAAAATAGCCAGGTATGGACATTTCAGGAAAAATAATCATTTGCATCTGTTGCTGCTGCGCCTGCTCAATCATGGCTAACATGTTTTGAGTGTTGACATCGGGTCTACCAGGCGTAATTTCCATTTGTGCTAAAGCTACTTTAAGCAAAAGTAAGTCACCTCTTTTTGTCGATTGTGTAATATTATTGTTACTAATTCTAGGTTGTATGTAGATATCCTGCCAAAATGAGGGCAAATAAATAGGGATTAATAGACGTAGAGTTTATTAACAAATGAAAATAAGCATAATATACTCTGTTGAATCTATTATGTTTGTTGTATAATGTTAATATTGTTCTCATGGGTAGAGATTTTACCAAATTAGTTAAATGAGGGATTGTTTTGAAGAAAACAAATGCAGCTCGTATTTTGGACGGGCTAAACATAAGTTATGAACTGCGTGAATATGCAGTAGATGAAAATCATCTTAGTGTCGAAAGTGTAGCCGTAAAAATTAATATCCCTTTAGCCCAGGTATTTAAAACATTAGTCGTGTGTGGTGATAAAACTGGCGTGTTACTTGCGTGTCTGCCAGGTGGATTAGAACTGGATTTAAAAGCGCTGGCCATGATCAGTGGCAATAAAAAAGTAGATATGGTACCATTAAAGGATGTACAAAAATTAACCGGATATGTTCGGGGTGGCGTTTCACCCTTGGGTACCAAAAAACAATATGATCTATATATTGATGAGAGTGCATTATTGTGGACATATATTTCAATTAGTGCCGGAATAAGGGGCTGCCAGATTCTGATTGCTCCTCCTGATCTAGTAAGTGCTGTAAATGGTAAAATATCTAACATATCTCGTGATGTAGCATTAGAGTAGATCGTAAACTAGTTGATTTTTAATATGGAGGCATCTATGAAGTTTGATATTAATAAGCAGGTAAAGCGGAGGGCTGGCGGTTGTCGGCTTGGGTATATTATTATTCGTAATGCTAAGGTACAGGGGACACCTTCATCTCTAGCACAAAAATTTTTTCAATTACAAAGCTCAGTAGCTGCGGTGTATAATATCCATTCAGTGGGCAATGCACCACGAATGGTAGGTGTGGGTAGTTTGTATAACCACAGTGATTTTGATGCCTCTCGCTATCAATTGGCTTCTGAAGAATTGGTTCGTCGCGTATTAGATAATAAAGAGTCCTATTATGTGAATAGTGCAGTGACTGTGACTCATTATTGTTCTATTAATTTCTTATTGCCAGTTGGTTTGTATGATCTTGATCAAATAAATGGTGATATTAGCTATAATATACCCTTGACAGATACTTATGTGGATATTGGCGGGGAGATTATGGATACTGATTGCCAGCCTTTTTTAAATGATACTCATGGCGCTTTTGGTAATTCTACTGCCAATTCTAGACGTACAGCAGTCACTTTATCTACGAATAATCTTCTAGCAGTTGTGTATGCAGATGAAAAAGTAGAGACCGAGGAACTTTTGCATATTCTTAATTTTACGGGTGAAATGATCATTCGTTATAACGACGGTATCATAGAAAAACAAGAGATTATTGACTAAAACCATATATTATTGAGGAAAAGGAGTTTTTTATGTATATTAGTACGCGTGGAGAAAATAATAATTTTTGTGCAGCTGAAGCTATTAAAGCTGGTATAGCGGGTGATGGTGGGTTATTTGTGCCAATGATTGTGCCTAAAGTTACGACAGAGTGGTTAGCTAATTTAACAAACCTAAACTATGGTCAGCGGGCTTTCCAGATATTACGTTTGTTTTTGCCTGACTATAGTGATACTGAATTAGGCGAGTGTATTGAGGCTGCTTATACGACGTCTAAATTTGATGATCCTAGCATTGCGCCTTTAGTGTCCATTACTGAAAATAAGTTTGTCCTTGAATTGTGGCATGGTCCAACAAGTGCTTTTAAAGATATGGCCTTACAAATACTACCTCGATTACTATCCAAGGCTTTGAGAAAAACCGATGAGACTGCGGAAATCGTAATTTTGACAGCAACGTCCGGTGATACAGGGAAAGCTGCCTTGGAAGGATTTGCTGATGTTGATCAGATAAAAATTATAGTTTTTTATCCTTATGCAGGTGTAAGTCCTATCCAACGTCTGCAGATGGTTACACAGTCTGGTTCAAATGTAAGCGTTGTGGCGGTCAAAGGGAATTTTGATGACACGCAAACCGGCGTGAAAAATATTTTTAATAATATAGAATTTAATGCTGATTTGGCAACCCAAGGCTTTCGATTATCATCGGCGAATTCCATTAATTGGGGTCGGTTAGCACCGCAAATTATATATTATTTTAGTGCCTATGCAGATATGGTTAGAGATGGCCATATACAACTGGGGCAACCAGTAAATTTTGTTGTACCAACAGGAAATTTTGGTAATATTCTAGCAGGTTATTATGCGAGGGAAATGGGGCTACCTATTGGGAAATTAATTTGTGCTTCTAATAGTAATAATGTACTCACTGAGTTTTTACAAACAGGTGTCTATAATCGTCAGCGTCCGTTCCATAAAACAGTATCTCCGTCCATGGATATATTAATTTCCAGCAATTTGGAGCGGTTGTTATATTACATTACCGCCGGTGATACAGTACAAGTGAAGAACTTCATGACAGAATTGAATGACAGTGGACAATATAATGTGGGCGCAGATTATTTAACAGCCATTCAAGAAGTTTTCTGGGCTGATTATGTTGATGATAATCAAACCTTGGAGCAGATTAAAGGAATTTATGAAAAGTTTCATTATCTCACTGATCCGCATACCGCTGTTGCTTGGCAGGTTGGAGATCGCTATCGTCAGCAGACCGGTGATGATACCCCTCAGGTTATTATATCAACGGCGAGTCCTTTTAAGTTTAATGAAAGTGTGTTAACTGCTATTGGAGATTCAGATAATATCTTGGGGAAAAATGAATTTGAGATATTACAGCAGTTGTCGACGTTAAGCGGCTATCCAGTACCTTCTGCACTCGCCGCACTAGAAGATGAACCCATTCGTCATGAGATGGTATGTGATAAAGAGGATATGCCTGGCGTTATAAAACAGATATTAGAAAGTAGTAAATAATGACTAGGATGGCCTGAATCGATTGATTCAGGCCATCCTTTACTACTGGACTAAGAGTTTTTCCATTTCATCAATCATGGCGGAAAATTTTCTTAGTGTGATCTCAATGGGCTGGGCTGAGGACATATCAACACCGGCATTTTTTAGAATATTGATGGAGTAATCAGAACCACCACTTTTTAGAAAATTGATATATTTATCTTGGGCAGGTTGGCCTTCCTGTAATATTTTTTCCGCTAAGGTCGTAGCGGCTGAGTAGCCTGTAACATATTGATATACATAAAAATCTTTGTAAAAATGGGGGATACGTGCCCACTCCACATCGATTTCTTTGTCGATGACCATATCTGGGCCATAATATGTTGCGTTAAGGTCATGCCATAACTTGTCAAGCACATCGGCAGTGAGGGTTTCCTTCTCTTCGGTTATTTCGTGGAGAACCTTCTCAAATTCGGCAAACATGGTCTGACGATAGACTGTACCTCTCACTTGTTCTAGATATTGATTGATAAGATATAACTTTGTTTTTTTATCAGTAGTCACCTTCAGCATATGCTCTAAAAGTAGTATTTCATTGGTGGTGGACGCTACTTCTGCACAAAAAGTCGTGTAGGCCGACGTGGCATAGGGTTGATGATTCTGGCTGTAATAACTGTGGATGGCATGCCCCATTTCATGTGCCAAGGTGGAGACTGCGTCATAGCGGTCATTATAATTTAATAAAACAAAGGGGTGTGTGCCGTAGTTGCCCCAAGAATAGGCACCTGTTTGTTTACCTTTGTTTTCATAAACATCAATCCAACCGGAGGTTAGACCTTTGTCTAAAATATCTCCATATTCTAAACCTAAAGGTTTAAGACCGCTACGGACTAATTTTAATCCTTCTTCATAGGGAAGGGAAAGTGTTATATCCTTAACTAGAGGGGTATATAAATCATACATATGAATTTCATCTAACTGGAGGGCCTTTTTCTTGAGGGCTACATAACGATGTAATGGATCGAGATTGTTATGGATTGTAGTAATGAGATTGTCATAGACTGCAGTTGGTATATTATCTCCCTCTAAGGCGGCTTCTAATGCCGAATGATAGTTGCGTGTCTTAGCATAAAACACATTTTTTTTCACATCACCACTCAAAGTGGAGGCAAAAGTGTTACGATAGTTATTATATGTTGTAAATAGTTTGGTAAAGGCTTGCTTACGGACATCCCGGTTGCTTGAACGGATAAACAAGCTATAGCGGCCTTCACTTAATTGTACGGAGTTTCCATTTTCATCAATTGTTTCTGGGAATTCTAGATCGGCATGAGCCAACATGTTGAACGTGTTTTCGGATGCTTGTGTAATTTCTGATACACTAGATAAAATGGTTTCTTCCGCAGGTGAGAGGACATGACTTTTTTGTCGGGCTAGGTTATCAAAATAAAAGCTATATTCTTGTAATGCTTCCTCATTGTGGCGAAATTTGGTTAGTAGTGCATCGGGGATGGCTAAAATCTCGGGCTCAGTAAAAGCGGTAGCTGCGCCTACTTCGGCCATCAATGATTCCATCTTGCCCGTCATGGCTTGATATTTGGCATTAGCCGCATTTTCATCGCGGTGCATCCGGGCAAAAGCATATAGTTTACCACTTGTAATACCAATTTTGGCTTGTGCTGTAAGGCAGGCAAGTAAATCTTGGGATGAATTTGCCAACTTTCCTGTAAATTGCCCAATTGTTTTAAGACTGACTGTTAGTTGATCAAAATCTTGTTGCCAAAGTTCATCGCTAGTATAGATATCATTGAGATGCCATTTGTGTTCAGCAGGTATTTCATCGCGATCAGGTACATGAGACGTATCCCGAGTAGCAGTTTCTCCTGGTGGACTACTGAATAAAGACATAATTTGCGGTATTTTAAACATGGGAACACTCCTTTGAATAATAGTGTAGGCATACATATGCTGAATAAGTTTGCAGATGAGGATGTTATTACTAACATCCCATCATTAAACTTAATTCTTCAGACATTCTATACTACTGTATATATTGGCAAAAAATATGCGGATTCCTGTGTAGTATATGAAAAAATAGTTTTTTTTATGCCTTAAAGTAGTTTGCAATACCTTGAAAGATGCTTTCAGCGATCTTAGTTCGACCATCGGTACTGGAAAGTAATACTTCTTCCTCGGGATTGGAGATGAAGGCAACTTCCACTAAGATAGCCGTCATTTTTGCATAACGAATCACATAAAAACTAGCAAAACGTGCCGAACGGTCCTTAGTGCCCAGTTCGGCCACTAAGTTTTTTTGAACGAAGGTAGCTAGTTTTATGGAGTCGGCATCTCCATAATGATAGCAAGTTGTACCCATGGCTGTATTGCTGGTAAATGAATCATTGTGTATACTGATAAAGATATCGGCATTTCCGTCGGTGGCAATTTCTGTGCGGGATTTTAGTTCTTCACTTGGCGTGGAATCGGGAGCAGACACATTTCGATCTGTATCCCTAGTCATAATAACTGTCGCACCGTTGCTTTCTAAAATATCTCTAAGTAATAAGGCTATTTCTAAATTATTATCTTTTTCCAGTGTCCCTGATGGGCCTATGGATCCGGGATCACTGCCACCATGGCCAGCATCGAGGCAAATGATTTTACCCAATAAACGGTTGCTTTCAGGTTCAGCAATCATCAGTGTGGGACGGTCTAAGGTGGCTGGAGCAACATAATTTTTAGAATAAATATAAACTAACTCATTGGGGGTGTCATAGTTGATTCGCCAATGAAGAGTTTGTGATATGGCTTTTAAGGTCATTAATAAATCTCTACTCACTCGGACATTAACAGGTACTTTTTGTCCATCTATGACTATCCGCATTATTGCACCTTCCTTTAAAGGTTACTTTGTTTTATAGTATTCATTAAACTGTTCGACGGTGAATTTTACGGGCAGTGATGTAGCGGTAAGAATAATAAATCCATCATTTGAGAAAAATTATATGTGAATTTATATGAGGTGATTCTACATGAAAGTCGTTTTAACAACATTAAATGCAAAATTTATCCATTCGTCTATTGCGCTGAAATATCTGGAGGCTGCTTGTCGCCCCATAAACCCTGAGATTGTTAGCAAAGAATATACCATTAATAATGAACTGCTTACAATTTTAAGTGATATTTATCAAGAACAACCAGGAATTGTCGGACTGGCTTGCTATATATGGAATATAGATATGACTTTGAAATTAGCGGGTTTGCTAAAAAAAGTACTACCGCAGGTAGTTATTATCTTAGGTGGCCCCGAGGTAACTTACGATTCAGCAACCGTTATGCAACAACATCCTTGTGTAGATTATATTGTGCAAGGTGAGGGGGAAGAAATCTTACCAAGGTTGCTTGAAGCGCTTCAGTCTAATTCTCCTGTGAATGATATTGCTGGTTTAACTTTTCGGCAGAATGAGGTTATTGTTACAGGTACGCCCCAAATTGTTGCCGATTTAAATACCATTTCTTTTCCTTATTGTGACGAGGATATTGATAAATTGAAAGATAAAATCATTTATTATGAAAGTGCGCGCGGATGCCCTTTTTCTTGTAGTTATTGCCTGTCAAGTGCTACATGTGGCGTACGATTTTTTAATTTGGATAGAGTCTACAGAGATCTGCAATTTTTCATTGCATATAATGTCAGACAAGTTAAATTTGTTGATCGCACCTTTAATGCTCGTAAAGAACATTATTTGCCTATATTAAGGTTTTTAGCTAAGAGTGATTGTCGTACGAACTTTCATTTTGAAATCGCTGCTGATATTTTAGATGATGAGGTACTGGAATTCCTAAAGGAAGTACCCATTGGTAGATTTCAATTTGAAATAGGCATTCAATCCACCTATGAACAAACACTTGATAAAATTTCCCGACATAATAATTGGTCAAAAATTGTGGATTATGTTACAAGGATTATTTCCTATCAGAATATTCATGTGCATCTTGATTTAATTGTCGGACTGCCTCAGGAAAGCTATGAACGTTTTGGAGAGTCCTTTAATGATGTTTATCAGCTACAACCGCAGATGTTACAAATTGGCTTTTTGAAAATGTTAAAAGGTGCTGCGATTCGAACAGGTGCTGAAAAATATAATTACATTTTTCTCGATTATGCACCCTATGAAGTATTGGCAAATGATTGCTTAAGTTATGGTGATGTTCGTAAACTAAAAATTCTAGAAGAAGTTTTTAATCAGGTTTATAACACTGGTCGCTTTCAATATACGCTACAATATTTAATTACATTGCATGGTGGTGGCGCTTTTGGTTTCTATCATGATCTCACTACATATTGGGAAGAACGAGAACTGCATTTAGTGGCGCACAGTAGTAAATCATTATATAAATATTTATTGGACTTTTGTCAGGTTTATCATGTTCAAGAGGTGGATTTAGTCCAGGAATTTTTGAAATTTGATGCGCTGATGAGTGAAAAGGGGACGGTTCGTCCAGAAATTTTATCATGGAACAAAGAAATATGGGCGAAGGAGAAGGGGATATTCTGGAGTAGTCAAGAAGAAGTACGTCACTATTTGCCGGATTATAGGTTTACCAATTGGCGGGATATTAACAAGAAACATCATATAGAAGTGTTTTCTATGGATATACCCCAGTATTTACGGTCTGGTACAATAAGACGTGTAGATAATCCAGTATTGTTCTCTTACGTGCACGAAACGACTACTTACCAATCTCTTACTAGTCATTACTTTTGGCTAAAAGGAGAGGAAGATTAATATGCGTTACAATATTTATTCAGACCATTTGAAGCAACGTTATGGTGAGAAAGTGTATAAATTACCTGTCAGTCTGCCTGTGACTTGTCCTAATCGTGATGGTACTTGCGGGAGCGGTGGTTGCGCCTTCTGTGGTGAAATTGGTGCTGGATATGAAAATTTGCCAGCGTCCATGACGGTCGAGATGCAAATTGCCGCTAATCGCATACATATTGCCAAGAAATATAAGGCGCAAAAGTTTATTCCCTATTTTCAAAATTTCAGCAATACCTATTTGCCTGTTGATCAGCTAAAACAGTATGTACTGGAGGCTTGCCAAGACGATGTGGTGAGCATTGCACTCGCAACACGTCCTGATTGTGTAAATGATAAGTATTTAGAGATGTTATCTGAAGTTGCCAAATCCCAAGGAGTGGATATAAGTATTGAACTTGGGTTACAAACAGTCAATTATCACTCCTTGAAAAAAGTAAATCGCGGGCATACATTAGCTGAATTTCTTGATGCAACTTTGCGTTGCAAACGATATAATATTGAAGTCTGTGCCCATATGATATTGAATTTGCCCTGGGATGATGAACTTGATGTAGTAGAAAGTGCTAAGATACTATCAGCGATGGGGGTTCAGCAAGTAAAACTCCATGCGCTCTATATTGTTAAAGATACAGAAATGGCTGATTGGTATCAAAAGGATGAGATATCACTCATTACGAAAGAGGAATATGTGGGAAGAGTCGTCACTTTTCTTGAATATCTTCATCCTGATATTGTAGTGCAACGATTAATTGGTCGGGCCCCTGAGGCAAATACGCTCTTCACCAATTGGCAAACTGGTTGGTGGAAAATTCGTGATTCTATTGAACAAACATTATTAGAACGAGATACATGGCAAGGGAAACGCTGCACATATTTAAATGGTAGCGCTGTGCATAAATTTCTTTAATTAATTCCTTTACAATGAATGTTTTCATTGATATGATAGAGTTCGTGATTTTAAAAATAGAGGTGTGAGTTGAAAATGGATAAAATTGAATTATTGTCTCGTATTCGTAGATTGTCATCGGTGGTTCATGGCTGTGACTTGGCTGAATACAAATTAGCTGATGAAAACATTGCTGAAATGCGTCGGATATTAGATGAGCTGAGTGAAAAATACATTATGGCATATTGCTAGTCTTGCTTTGATAATAAGGCTTCTACGCAAATGAGTGGGAGCTTTTCTTCTTTTTTGATAAAAATATTGACATAATTCATTATACTATGTTATTATAAGTGAGTTGCCAACAACGACAACAAAAAACAATAAAAAATATTGACACGATGTATAAAACGTGGTAAACTAATGTTCGCCCCTAACAAGAGGCGTCACGGTTATTGAGAAATAACTGGGTGTTCTTTGAAAACTAAACAATGTAAGTAAGGTTAAAATAAGCCAGATGTGCGGTACTCGTTTGAGTACAAACAAAGTTGGCTCACGTAAGTGAAGCTAACAAAAACAAGTTTTTTAAAGAGCCATCAAGGTTCTCTAATATAATTTATTGGAGAGTTTGATCCTGGCTCAGGACGAACGCTGGCGGCGTGCCTAACACATGCAAGTCGAACGGAGATTGTATTT
>Ga0209123_1002659_pt1 | contig 14619 bp, 15 predicted proteins | sample BarGraIncu00431A_FD_184500 | JGI IMG/M metagenome (GOLD analysis project Ga0209123, IMG submission 184500) | Arctic peat soil microbial communities from Barrow, Alaska, USA - Barrow Graham LP Incubations 004-31A (SPAdes) (version 2) | ecosystem: Environmental > Terrestrial > Soil > Wetlands >...
TATAAAATATTTAAAAAAACTAATAATAATATAGATTGAAATTAAATATAGCGAGGATAAAATGAACAATAAAATGAATGATGAAACAAAATGGTATAAACTTGATAATACAGCGAATATATTTCCTGTAGTTTCAAATAAAAGAATTAGCAGTGTGTTTAGAGTATCTGTTACTTTAAAACAAGAGATTGTACAAGATATACTCAAAGAAGCATTAGAAGAAACTCTAAATTATTTCGATAATTTTAGGGTAAAATTAAAACGTGGTCTTTTTTGGTATTATTTTGAAACGAATAAAAAATCTTGTTTAGTTGAACAAGAACAAGATTATCCGTGTGCTTTTATTGATCGACTAAGTAATAATCAATTTCTTTTTAAAGTAACATATTTTAAAAAAAGAATTAACCTTGAAGTTTTTCATGCAATTACTGATGGTGGTGGAGCAATAAATTTTTTAAAGTCGTTAGCTTTTAACTACATTAAAATTGCTAACAAAAATGAATTATCAGAGTCAACACTAAAAACACCTAGTATAGATGTATTTTCTGATGCCGAAGATAGTTATATCAAACATCACAAAAAGGTTCATGCAAAAGGTTTAGGTTATAAAAAGGCATATCATATAATAGATAAAAGAATACCCCTATCTATTATAAGTACTATTCATGGGTATATGAATACAACCAATTTACTAAACCTTTGTAGAAAAAGGAATGTAACAATCACTCAATATTTATCTACTATTATAATTTGGAGTATTTACAAAGAATATTTGAACGGACAACCTAGTGAAGATCCAATAAACATTTCTATCCCTGTTAACTTGAGACATCTTTTTGGTTCAACAACATCATCTAATTTCTTTTCTATACTTTCTGTTGGATTCACTCCTACAAAGGAAGATTATACATTTGAAGAGATATTGGAAGTTATATCAAAACAATTTGAAGAGCAACTTACAAAAGAAAATCTATCTAAGAAAATTTCTTTAAATGTTGCATTTGAAAAAAATATATTTATAAGATTTATTCCGTTATTTATTAAAAATATAATATTGAGAATAATATATAATAAATCAGCAAAATCAAGTACTTCTGTATTATCTAATCTTGGGAAGATAGACGTACCTGATGAGTTTGAGAAATATATTGATAATTTTAGTGTTTTACTGGATATTACAGAGGTAGAACCAGTAAAATGTGGAGTTTGTTCATATGGTGACAAACTTGTATGTTCATTTACTTCAAAATTTGAAACACCTTATTTAGAGAGAGCATTTTTTCGCTTTCTCCAATCAGAAGGAATTAATGTTATTATAGAAAGTAACGGTGTTCATAATGAAAATTTGTAAAAATTGTAAAGTTAAAATAATGTCTAATAATAATAGTTGTCCTTTGTGTAAAACTGTATTAACTAGTAGCGATGAAAAAGTTACTGAAGATATATATCCAATAATAAAAACAAATTTACAAAAGTATGATTTAATAACAAGAATATTTTTGTTTATATCTGTCTTAGGAGCAGTTCTTATGGTTGCAATTAATTATGCAACATATAACGGACTGTTATGGTCAGTTATTTCTACTGCACTAATCCTTTATTTTTGGTCAATAATGAGCTATGCTATAAAACATAATATTAATATTGCATATAAATTTCTTGTGCAAACTATAAGTATATCGTTACTAACAATACTTATTGACTATATAATGGGATATACCGGTTGGGCAGTTAACTATGTAGTTCCTGAAGTTATTATTACAGCAAATATTGCAGTGTTAATTTTAATTATTGTAAATAGAATGAATTGGTATAATTATATTTTATATCAAATTGCAATAGCTACCTTAGGATTTATACCACTTGTGTTATACTTACTTGGAATAATACACGAACCATGGTCTACTACAATATCTGTTGCAGTTTCTTTTGTGATATTATGTGGAACAATTATATTTAACGATAAAGATGTTAAAAATGAGTTAAAAAGAAGATTACATTTTTGATGTATACATTAAAAACCAACCAAAAAACTACTTAAAACTATTTTTACTCTCCCTCTTGTATTATTCTATTATAAATGATATAATCAATTAAATGATTTAGGGGGTAACTAATATGACTAATAAGGAAACAGTTGAAGAAAAGAATGAAAGATTAATAGAACAATTAATAAGTAAAAAACAAAGTAGAAGTGTAAATGACATTCATGATAAATCTCTAAGTATTGGAGATAGAATAGCGGATAAAATTGCAGAGGTCGCTGGTAGTTGGCCATTTATAATATGTTTTGTATCAATAATAATTATATGGATTACAATAAATGTAGTTGGACTATTTAATCATTTTGATAGTTATCCTTTTATACTACTTAATCTTGCTTTATCATGTGTAGCTGCTTTGCAAGCTCCTATAATAATGATGAGTCAGAATCGTCAAGAATCAAGAGATAGAATTGCAAGTGAGCAGGATTTTCAAACTAATGTTAAAGCTGAAATTTTAATTGAAGAAATATTAAAACATACAGAAAAAATCCAACAAATTGAAAGAAAACAAAATGAAATACTTGAATATATAAAAAACAAATAAAGCAAATAATCTTGTAAAAAGATTGTTATTGTAAATAGAACATATATTTTGAAAAAGAAGTGAAAACTTATATAAGTTTTTGCTTTTTTCTTGTTTTATTAGGTTATAGATGATATAATGAAACCAAAATAATAGGGGGTTGAACAAATGATAGAAGTATTAAAAACAAATTTAGAAACAGGTAAATTAGAAATTGTTGAAGATATCACAAAAGGTGTGTGGATAAATATAGTCGAACCAACATCTGAGGAAATACAATATATATCACATAAATTAAACGTAGCAGAAAATCTACTTAGGTATCCTCTTGATATTGCTGAAAAAGCTCATATAGATACTGATGCAGAAAATGTACTTGTTGCAATTGATGTACCTATTACGGAATTCAAAGGAAAGAGAAAAGTATATTCTACATTACCACTAGGAATGTTACTTATTAGGGATGACTATTTTGTTACAATATCTCAAAGTAGAATTGATGTAATAAATGAAGTATTAAGTTCGATAAAAACATTTGATATATATACAGATAAAAAATCTAGATTGGTTTTTCAAATATTGTATAAAGTAGCTTCTGATTATATCAGATATATAGGATATATAAGTAAAGATATTGATACATTTGAAAAGAGCATGCATAAAGCTATGAGAAATGACGAGTTATTATCTCTATTAGATTTTGAAAAAACCATGATATATTTTAATGCTTCAATAAAAGCAAATCAAACAGTTCTTCGTAAAATTAGTAGAGGTAAAATCATGAGGTTATATGAAGAAGATGAAGATATACTTGATGATACAATAATAGAAAATACACAAGCAATAGAGATGGTACAGACATATAGTGAAATACTTAATGGAATTATAGATATATTTGGGACTATAGTATCAAATAACCTTAATACAGTTATGAAATTTTTAACATCTATAACTATCATTATTGCAATACCTACTATGATTTCAAGTTTTGGTGGTATGAACGTGCAATATCCGTATTTTGGTACTAAAATTGGTTTTACTATTATAATGATTTCATCAATTGTGGCTACTATTATAGCTACTTTATGGTTTAAAAAGAAGGATATGTTATAATGCAAGTTGTAATTGACGAAAGAGTTAATAAAGTAATAGAAAAACATTTTGTTGATTTAGGTTATGAGATAATTAAAGTAAAAAAGAATAATGATATATATAACGAAATATCTAGTCATACTGATATATTTTGTGTTAAAATTGATGATACAGTAATATGTGAAAATGGTTGTTTATTAGGTGAAATAGATAATAAATACAATGTTTTGTATGGTGATAAAGTGGACAACCTTTATCCAAATTGTGCAATATATAACGTATGTACTATAGATAACTATGCAATACATAATTTTGAAATAACTGATAAGACAGTAATTAAAGTTTTAAATGAACGTGGATACAATTTAATAGATGTTAAACAAGGTTATACAAATTGTAGTATACTTCCTTTGAGCAATAAGTGCTGTATAACGTCAGATAAAGGTGTATACAACACATTAGCAGACAATGATTTTGATGTCCTTTATATAGACCAATGTGAACTTGATATTAAGTTATTTAGTAGTGATTCTGTTTATTCAAATATGTGTGGCTTTATTGGTGGATGTAGTAGTGTAATTAATGATACAGTTATATTTTTCGGAGATTTAGACAGATTCAAATGTAAAGATAAACTAGTGAATTTTATATATTCAAAAGGTTTTAAAATAAAAGATTTTAAGGATATGGACGTTATAGATTATGGTTCATGTATATTTATAGATTGATGGTAAATTAAATAGTGATTCAACTTGTAAGGAATTCTTACAAGTCCGAAAAGAGGGTAGAAGAGATGTTGAAAGAAAAGTCAAATACTATAACTTAGATGTTGTAATATCAGTTGTCAAGCAATTCTTGACAACTGCTTACGATGGCAAGAAATAAAAAGAATATAGTTAAACAATATAATAATGTTATAGATTAAAGGGGTAATAATTGTGAGTAGATTTTTAGAAGGATTAAATGAAAGTCAATTAGAGGCAGTTTCATATACAGACGGACCATTGTTAATATTAGCTGGAGCAGGAAGTGGTAAAACTAGAGTTTTAACATTTAAAATTGCTTACTTAATAGAACAAGGGATAGTTAAACCATGGCAAATACTTGCTATAACTTTCACAAATAAAGCAGCAAAAGAAATGAAAGCAAGAGCTTTAAGTTTAATAGATGAGGCATCTGATGTATGGCTTGGAACATTTCATTCTGTTTGTGTTAAAATACTAAAAAGAGAGATTGAGTTATTGGGATACGGAAAAGATTTCAATATTTTCGATGAATTAGATAAAGAAAAATTAATTAAAGAAGTTCTTAAAAAAATGAATTTGGACGATAAAAAATTTATACCAAAGTCTATTGGTTTTGAAATATCAAAAGCTAAAGATAATATAATACTACCAGTGCAATATACTAAAGATGCTGAAGGGGATTTTAGAAAAGAGCAAATAGCAAAGATATATACAATGTATCAAAATGATCTTAAATCATATAATTCTATTGACTTTGATGATATTATTATGCTTACTGTAAAGTTATTTCTTGAGAATCCAGATAGATTATCATATTATCAAAACAAGTTCAAATATGTACTTGTAGATGAATATCAAGATACTAACAAACTTCAATTCACTTTAATAAGTCTAATTGCAAGTGCACATGGAAATGTATGTGTAGTTGGTGATGAATCACAAAGTATATACGGTTGGAGAGGCGCAGATATTACTAATATATTAAACTTCGAAAAAGAGTTTTTTGGAGCTAAAATAATTAAATTAGAAGAGAATTACAGAAGTACACAAACTATACTAAATGCAGCTAATGAAGTAATAAAAAACAACTCAGCTAAAATAGATAAAAACTTGTGGACAAAGAATTTAGTTGGAGAAAAGATAAAATACTTTAGTGCAAATAATGAATATGCAGAAGTTGATTATGTTGTACAACAAATTGATAACATGTGTAGAAAAGAAAAAAAGACTTATTCTAATTTTGCTGTACTGTTTAGAACAAATGCACAAGCCAGAGTTATAGAAGATGTATTTATGAAAACAGGTACGCCATATAGATTAATAGGTGGACTTAAATTCTATTCGAGAAAAGAAGTAAAAGATTTAACATCATATTTAAAATTACTACAAAATGTAAATGATGCAATTGCGTTAAAGAGAATTATAAATGTACCTAAAAGAGGTATAGGTGATTCTGCTATAGACAAATTAAGTGAAATAGCTTTGCAAAAAAATATATCACTATTCGAAGTAATAAAAGATAGTAATAACTATAGAGATATAAGAAGTAGTGGTAATATTATGTTGTTTAGAGATATCATATTAGAATTACAAAGCGTGAAAGATGAACTATCTGTATCTGAACTTATGAAAAAAATATTAAAAATAACTGGATATGAAACTATGCTTAATGAAGAAAATACTAAAGAAGCAGAAAATAGATTTGAAAATTTAATGGAGTATATAGGTGTAGCAACTGAATTTGAAAAGGAAAGTGCTGATAATACATTAGCAGATTTCTTAGATAGTATAGCATTAGTAGCCGATGTAGATAAATTAGATGAAACTGCTGAAGCTGTAACTTTAATGACGATGCATAGCGCTAAAGGATTAGAGTTTGATGTTGTGTTTTTAGTAGGAATGGAAGAGGGATTGTTTCCATCTAGTAGATCAATTAATGAAGATGAACATGCAGAAGAAGAAAGAAGATTATGCTATGTAGGAATAACACGTGCTAGAGAAAAAGTATATGTTACATCAGCATCTAAAAGAACTATGTATGGTTCGACTTCATATACAATACCATCAAGATTTCTAAGTGAAATACCAGAACATCTATTTGAAGAAGATGCATCTCAAAAACCAGTTAGAAATAACGAATTCTTAAATGCTGAATATGCGAAGAGTAGTGCATTGAAAACGACTAATATACCTAGCGAACTATTTAAAACTACCAAAAAAAGTATTGGACTTAGTGTTGATAGTTTCCTTGGAAATATTACAAATAAAGCTGATGAAACAAAAGACATATCAAAATATACCGTTGGTAGTAAAATAAAACATAAAAAGTTTGGAATCGGAATAATATGTAATATGGAGCCAGAAGGTGATGATATAAAACTTGAAATTAATTTTGAAACATCAGGTTTTAAAAGACTAATGGCTAAATATACACCTCTTGAAATAATATAGTAAAGGAGAAAATTATGATTAAAGTTTTAGTTGTATTTGGTTCAATTTCATCAGAACATGAAATTTCATGTATATCTGCAGGTAATATATTAGAAAATATTGATATGAATAAGTATAGTGTTACTAAGTTAGGTATTGATAAACAAGGCGAATGGTTTATATATAATGGTTTAAATACCACTGTAAAAGAAAACAAATGGATTCAAGATAATTCAAACAAAGAAAAAATAATTGATATATTCGGCGAACTTAAAAAACATGATGTTATATTCCCTATTATGCACGGTAAATTTGGTGAAGATGGATCGATTCAAGGATTGTTTGAATTACTAAAATTAAAATATGTCGGATGCGATATGGAAGGTTCAGCTATTGCTATGGATAAAATTTTATCAAAACAATTAGTATCCACTACAGGTATAAATATTGTTGATTATATATATTTAGATAAGTATAGCAAATTAGATTTAAATGATATATTAAATGATTTGAATACAAATGGTATTAAGTTCCCAGTAATAGTAAAACCAAACAAAGAAGGTTCTTCTTATGGAGTTACAAAAGTAAATAACAAAGACGAATTAGTTTCAGCAATAAAGTTTGCACTTGAATTTGATGAAAAAGTACTTGTTGAAAAATATATAAAAAAAAGAAGAGAAATTGAATGTAGTGTTTTAGGAAATAATGATTTAACAATATCAACTCCAGGAGAAATAATATCAGCTAATGAATTTTATGATTTTGATGGTAAATATAATAACGCTAAGTCTACTTCTAAAATACCAGCTGATATAAGTATAGAAGATATTTATAGTATAAAAGAATATTCAGAGAAAATATTTAAAGTTTTGAATTTAAAAAGCATTTCTAGGGTAGACTTCTTTATAGATGAAGAAGATAATAAAATATATTTTAATGAAGTTAATACAATGCCAGGATTTACAAGTATTAGTATGTACCCAAAGATGCTTGAACATGATGGTATTAAATATTCAGAAATAATAGACAAATTAATTGAACTTGCATTAGAATAAATTAAATATTATATAATTGGATATAATATAGATGGTATATTATATATACTTTGAGGAGAATTATGAAAAATAAAAAACTATTAATAATTTTAATATTAATGTTATCAGTTGCTGTTATATTTGGTGCTATATATTTATATATGTATCTTGATAAAAAAACTACACCTATAAAAGAGACTGAAAACAATATATATAAGGAAGAAGAAAAAATAAATTTAATTAATAAAGTTGAACCATTTTTATTTACAGATAAAAATGTAAGACTATTTTATGAAGGTGGACCAGTTCATTGGGGTTCAAGAAATGTGACTTTTAGTGATATGAGTGAAACAGCAACTAGTAAAATTGTTAATTTGCATATTGTTGATGAAAGTGATATGAAAGGTGAATCTCCTAAAAAAGAGTGGAACCAAAAGTGGGAAATAAATACTGACGGTTCACTATTTATTGATGATGTATTAATGATAAAATCACCTATTGTTACAGGTCAGAAATGGGATATAACAGACTATTCACCAGTTATTGATTCAGATAAAAAATATAATGCAACAGTAAAAATAACTAGTGTAGAAAATAGGATAACTGATACAAATTTAGTAGATACAAGAGTATACACTAATTTAACTATTGATGATATAAAAACGGTTGATGGTGGCGTATATACTGAAACTAGGGTTTTTCAATCAGGATTGGGATTAAGAGAATTGAGTATTACAGAACCAACAATTTCTGGATTAACACTTAATTTTTGGCATAGTAGTAGTAATCCTATAGAATAAAAAACAAATAGGAAGCATCATTTTTATATGATGCTTCTTATTTTGTTTAAAAGTATTAAATTTAATTTTCGTATATATCTATTTCATTATTATAAAATTGATTAAATTCTACTTCTGTCCTTATTCCTTTTGAGAAACCTATTATCTTACCGTTTTTATCTAATAAATATGCGCTAGGAATACCATCAGTACCTGGATCTATATGTTTCCTTATTGTTTTATCTTTATCAAAAATAACAAACCAATTTAAATCACTGTCTTTTAAATATTTTTCTAATGCTTCGTAAGTGTGATCATGTGATACAATTATAACTTTTTTATCTGGGTTGTTTTTAATAAAATTATTTAACTCGTTTTTTTCATCAACACAGTGACTGCACCATGAAGCCATAAAAATCACCATTGTATTGCTATTGCCATAAAAATTATTTAAAAAATTTCCATCGACATTCTGTATTGTATAGCTTGTCCTATCTTTTAAATATATATAGTCTGATTTTTTGAAAACATCTTTATTAATGCAGTATATTGCTATTGGTACTGCTACCATTAATAGGATTATAATTGTTACTATATATGCTACAATTTTATCTGATAATCTAAATTTTTCTTTTTGTGATTTATATTTATCTGCAAATTTTATTTTTTCTGTATTTTCAATACTTTCAGTACCCTCGGTGCTTTCTGTACTATCAGTATTTTCCGTGTTTTCTGTATTTTCCATATTGTCTATGTTTTCTGTATTTTCCGTTTTTTCCATATCTACAGTATTCTCAATGTTGTCTATATTTTCAATACCCTCAGTGCTTACTTCATTTTCTTTGCTTTCTAAATCGTCTTTGTTTGTAGTATTCTCTTTATTTTTCATATTTCCATCTCCTTAAAACATATAATGATTATATAATAAAGTAATATAAAAAGCAACTAAAAACATCGAAAATATTTACATTTGGTATATTTTACTATATAATGTATGCTAGGTGATGAATGTGTTAGAAGTAAAAAACATGACTAAAAAATTTGGAGATTATATTGCAATAGACAATATCTCATTTACAGCTAAAAAAGGTAGAATACTTGGAATACTAGGTAGAAATGGGGCACGGTAAATCTACATTATTCAGAAGTATTTTAAATATTGTTCAAAAAGATAAAGGAGAGGCTTTATTAGATAATAACACTATAAATTATACTGTACTTGATAAAATAGGATATTTAATTGAGGAGGGATCTTTAACTCCTGAATATACAGTATATAATCAATTCTGTGCATTTGGAATACTTAAAAACATGAGCGATGACGAGATAACAGAATCTTTAGTATACTGGCTTAAAAAATTTGATATGTTGGAATATTTAAATATGAAAATAAAGAATATTTCTAAAGGTAATAGACAAAAATTACAATTCATTGTATCTGTACTTCATAATCCAACATTGTTGATTTTAGATGAACCATTTTCTGGACTTGATCCAGTAAGTGTAGGAGAACTGAAAGATGTTATATTAGAACTTAAAAAATCTGGAATAACGATTGTATTCTCATCTCATCAAATGGAACATGTAGAGCTTATATGTGATGATATTTTACTTATAAACAGAGGGAAAATGATACTTTATGGTGACTTAAACGAAATCAAAAATAGCTATGATAAAAAGAAAATAAGTGTTGTTGGTAAAATAGATATAGAAAAACTAAATAACGAAAATGTATTTAAGGTAGTTAATGATAAATTTGATACTTATGAAATCTATGTAAATGGTTCAAATAACGTAGCATCTGTTTTAGATAGTATAAAATCATTTGATGTACAAAATATAAATATAAGTAATTTAAGTTTAGAAGATATTTTTATGGACAAGGCGGGTATTAAGTATGAAGAATAAATTATATAGATTAACAGTTCTTGGAATTGAACAAACTTTAAAAATGAAATTTTTTATAATACTTAACATATTAATGTTAGTTTCGATTCTTGGAGTTGTAAATTTTAGTAGTGTTAAACAAATAATTTCTTTAAATTTTGGTGATAATGCAAATAAAAATATCTTGAAAATAATGGTAGTTGATGACACTGGGAAATTTACAAAACTTATTCAGGATGATAAAATAAAAAACATAGAAATTGTTGATTATTCAGAAGAAGGAATAAAAAAAGGTGAAGCTTTAATTGAAATAAAAAATGATGAAACAAATATTATTAACGTTAAATTAACATCCAATGAATACGTAAAGGATAAACAGTATTTTGATATACAATCTGTTATTAATAAAATAAGAGGTGATATATTTTCAGAAAAATATGGAGTTAGTTTAAGTGAAACACAACAACTTAATAATGACGTGAAAATTGAAAGAGTAGTACTTACAATAAACTATTCTGATTACATTAAATACGAAGGATTAGTTACGGTAATTGCATTTATAATGTATATGTTATTTATATTTGTAGCCGCAACTATTTCTTCAACAATAGGTATAGAAAAAATAAGTAAAACTACGGAGTATATGTTAACTGGTATAAGTGAAAAAGCATATTTATGGTATAACATTTTACAAGTAAATATAGTGTTTTTAATTCAAATGTTACTAAGTGGTATATATTACGTTCTTGCTAATATTATCAATAGTATTCTAATTATAAAATTATTAAATGGAAATGTAACTAAAATAGGAGATATGGTTAGTTTAAACATGGATCCAATATTATTTAAAATCATTATACTAACTATAATTCAAACAGTACTTTGTGTATTAATATTATCAATAATTCAAGCAATAATGACATCTAAAGTAAGCAATATGACAGATATATCTAACTCAAGTATGTTAGTTATAATGATTGTTATATTTGTATGTTTTGTATGTCCAAACATAATAAATGTATCAGAAACAGTAAATATATTTATTAAAATAATATCATGTTTTCCAATTCTATCTATTGTAATGATACCTAAATTAATATTACTTCATCAAATAAGTAATATAGGTATAATAATAGCTGTAGCAGCTAATATTGCTACATTGTTTATGCTATCAATATTTGGTGCTAGATGGTTTAAAAAAGGATTATTAGATTCTGGAAACAGTAAAAAAACTGATAAACGTAAAAAAGATGAAATATATGATATGAATAAAACTAAATTTAAGGAAATAATATTTAAGATAAGTATTGCAATGCTAATGTATATAGTTGTATCTAATGTATTAGGATTAGTAGGAATATTACTTAAAGATATATTTGGTTTTAGTGGAAATATACAAAGTGTTATAAATATAATTATTTGGACTTTAAGTATATTACCTTCTTATTTATATCTTAGACCATTATCAAAAAGAAATAAGATAACTAGTGATAAACAAAATATTAGAATGACTATTGACTGGATAACGATGGGGTTATTAGTTGTTACTGGTATACAATTTATTATATCATTGGTAACTAATGAAAATTCAAGTTTTGATATACTGAAACTAATAGGAGCAGATTTCACTTCTATAATAGGTATTTCGTTATTTATCATACAAATAGCTATACTTCCTGCAATATTTGAAGAATTGCTATTCAGAAAAGCTATGCTTTCAATTTTAAGCAAATACGGTAATTTAGTTGCTATATTAATAACGTCTACTTGTTTTGCATTAATGCATCAGAACTTAACACAAGGAGTATTCGCATTCTTTATGGGAATAGTTTTAGGATATATAACAATTAAAACAAAATCAGTTATACCAGCTATGATAATACACTTTTTAAATAATTTCACTGCTGCTATATCTATTATTGCACTTCAAAAAAATAACACAATGATTACATATGTTACTGGTGTAACAATAACTGCAGTTTTAATAATATCAGGAATAATTTTATTGAAAAATCTTTTAAAGAATAGAAAAATATTTAAATTTGAAGAAACTGAAATTAAAATTAAAAATATACTAAACTGTATATTCACACAATATTTAGTAGTAATTACATTAATATTGTACGTTATAATAACAATATACATGGAAATGTTGTTATTTTAAACATTACATTGTAAAAATCGCCTATGTCTATTGAAATTTTAACTTAATTAATATATAATATAGGTATTAAAATGGAATTGAGTGATATAAAGTGGATGAATATATAAATAAAATAGATTTGCAAATTGTTTCTAATCAAACTTTAGCATTTATTGGAGATGCAGTATATAACGTATATATACGATCTTATTTGGCAAGTAGAAGTTATATACATACAGGAGTACTACATAAACAATCTGTAAAATACGTTAGTGCTAAAGCGCAATCTAGGATTATGGATAATATAATAGAACATCTAACTGAAGATGAAACTAATATATATAAAAGAGGTAGAAATTCAAATGTAACAACTATATCTAAGAATGTAGATGTAATTGAATACAAAAAGGCAACTGGTTTTGAAGCTTTAATAGGTGAGTTATATATACAAAAGAAAACAGCTAGATTAGAAGAAATTGTAAGTATGTCTATAAAGGCAATTGAAACTTGTTAATTAATATAATATAGGAGTGTAATATATGAGTGATAAAAAAATAAAAGATGAAAATTTAGATGAAATAATTAAAAATGTTGTAAAAGATATTAAAAAAGAGCAAAATTTTTCAAGTGAAGAAATTGATAAATTAATGTCAGAAACAAATAAAAATTTTGAATTTACAGAAGTTATAAATGATATAAAATTAGCATCACCAGATAATAGAGTAATATTTAATGATGGTAATGAACAACTTTTGTATGATAACGGTGAATTTTTCATATGTGAAACAACTGATTCTAGAAAACCAAAAAAGAAAATAAAACGAAAGGAAGCAACTGAAATATATATTGAATATTTTATACGTTATCAATTGAATCCTATAATTGAACAAAAAAATATGGATAGTCTTAGTAAAACCATTACCAAAACAGAATTTATTAAAGAAATTAAAGAGAAAGTTCAAAAAGTAGATAAAACTGTTGTAGATAGTCCAAAAAATGAATCTAAAAAAGTTAAACCATTAACTAAAAAGGTTGTAAAACCTAAAGATGATTTAGCAAGATAAAATATATAATGATTAAATTTAATAGTTGTAATATCAATTTGTAAAGATTGATATTACAACTATTTTTGTTATATCAAAAATATACCCTCCGAACTATTATATAAGAAAACAAATATAATAAACTATGGGAGGAGATGAATTATGTGGATATATTATCAATAGTACTAATTACATTAGTAGTTGTTATAGCTTTATTTACTTTATATATATCAGTAAAAAACAAGGGACTAAGAGTAATAGCTATTAATTTAATAGTAGAAGCAGAAAACGCTTTTAAATACGGTAAAAATACTGAAAAGTTCAATTATGTATTTGAAAATTTATATGCTAGACTTCCAACGCTGTTAAAGCTTTTTTTAACAAAAGAAGATATTATAATGTTTATACAAAAAGTTTTTGATGAAATTAAAATTTCATTAGACTATCAAAGTTTAGATATACAAAAATAATAATATAGCTAATAATTAAAAGGAGTTAAATACTCCTTTTAATTATTAGAAAATTTGCTTATATAACTTAATTTTATCATTTTTATATTCATTTATAATGTCAAGCCAAATTGTATTTTCTACATTCCTTGATTTTTTTGGATGTACAAGATATCTTAGATATAGTTCAATATGATCATCAACAATAGCTGTATATATAATAGGTTTTAAATTATTAAAATATATTCTAAAACTTGTGCTTGAATTAGTTACTTCTGATTTCATTTTATCAGGTATGTCTTGTATAATACTATTTTTTTTGATTATTTTATATAACAAAGCTTTAGTTTCATAAATATCACTTTCTAAAGTTACCTTTACTGTAATTTCATTCCATATATATTTAAAAGCTTTAACATAATTTTTAACAGGATGTAAAAATACCATT
>Ga0209123_1002660_pt1 | contig 14611 bp, 13 predicted proteins | sample BarGraIncu00431A_FD_184500 | JGI IMG/M metagenome (GOLD analysis project Ga0209123, IMG submission 184500) | Arctic peat soil microbial communities from Barrow, Alaska, USA - Barrow Graham LP Incubations 004-31A (SPAdes) (version 2) | ecosystem: Environmental > Terrestrial > Soil > Wetlands >...
AACCAAATTGATATTCTTCCATGCCTAATAAAGACATCAGTGAAGCAGTTCAAAAATGAACATTACTACTTAGAGGGTGCAGCACTTTTCTATGACACTTTGCAGCATTTCCACTTGACAAAATACAAGAGAATGCATACAAACATTTAATACTGAATTATAGTATTGAGGATTATATTAATAATATTCAGGCGTTTTATGAGGTTTTAATAGAGCTCCATAAAAATCAATAATAGAAAGAACTGTCTTACGTGGATAAATGTGTAGTTAGTTATCGGGATATTTTAAGGTCATAATAGAATGTTTTAAAATTAATACAGATAATTAATTTAGAGAATTTACATATATTGTGTTCTAATGTATAGAAAAAGGAGTAACAATTAAAGTAAATGTATTTATTAAAAAAAAGGAGATTTTATGAAAAAAAATATTTCTTATAAATTTAGAAATAAAATTTTTTTGAAAATTAAGTTTGTAAAAGTAATAATTATCATTATTGTGATATTAGGTGTAATTACGCTTTTTCCCCACTTTTTTAGAAATACTTATATAGTTACCATTGCAAATAAACAAGTAGTAATTCGTGATAAAATTAATACGTATTTAATTTATGCACAAATGGAAGATGGTAATACAAAGGTATTTAAAAATACTAACAGTTTACTGGAACTTAAAATTCATTCTGAAGATGTGTATTTGGGATTGAGAATGAATAGAAAATATGAAATTAAAGCATATGGTTTTAGTATACCACTATTATCATCTTATCAAAATATTATTAAAGTTAAATGGGTACAATAGGAAGGAAATAATATAATTCATTGATTTATACTATGCTTTACTTGATCGTTTTAACCTAGGTATGGTAAAAGGAATTTCTCTGTTTTTAAATTCCTTTTACTCTTTTCTAGTGCAAACCAATTTGTGCATATCAACAATAATTCATTTTGAACCATTAGCGTGAACTTTTTTAATGTCAGCCTTAATCCAATAAATATGGGTCTATGAAAGGGCATTTTCTGAGTTATTTTTTTTATCATCATGTGTTTTAAAATGTGCATTTGAATAATTATAAGAATAATAAACTCCGTACACAGGTAAAGTTATTATGCCTGTGTTTTTTGTTTGGATAAAAAGATTTAATGAACTAAATTTCATGATAAAGATTAATGAGTTCGATAACTATTTTCACGAGGAACAAAAACACCATAGGTTGATGAAATCAAAGATACACTTAGAATAATTGAGAGTACTAAAAAATAAATTTCATTGAAAGTTATTTTATTGGTAATTATGTCAATAATTATACAATAAGAAATAATAAGGGTAAAGGTGATAATATGGCAATACAAATTATGTCTGCTGCATTTACAGGAATAAAAGGGATTTTAGTTACCGTTGAAATTGATATTACTCGTGGATTACCCGCACTAAATATAGTAGGCCTTGCAGATATCTCAGTTAAAGAATCAAAAGAACGGGTACGTTCAGCAATACTAAACTCAGGCTTTGATTTTCCAGTGAATAGAATAACTATTAATTTGGCACCAGCGGATTTAAAAAAAGAAGGATCTCTTTTCGATCTACCAATAGCTATAGGCATCCTACTTGCAACAAAACAAATAAATGTTAATGATATTAATGATTATCTTTTCATAGGAGAATTATCTTTATCTGGTCAACTTAAGAAAGTGAGAGGGTCTTTACCTGTTGTAATGGAAGGATTAGAAAATAATATAGAAAAGTTTATAGTTCCGACGTACAATGCAAAAGAATGTAGTCTTGTTAAAGCTGCAAAGATATTTCCTTTAGATAATTTAAAGCAAGTAGTGGATTTTTTGAATTATAAGGATTTATTGCCTTATCAGCGGAGTAACAATGCAGAAATATTAATCAATGAAAAGTTAGATTATGAAGATGTTATGGGTCAAGAGAGTTCAAAACGTGCTATTGAAGTAGCAGCTGCTGGAGGTCACAATTTGCTTATGTATGGTCCACCTGGTTCGGGTAAATCAATGATGGCTAAGAGAATTCCTACTATATTACCCTCTTTAAGTCAAGAGGAATCACTTGAGGTTACCAAAATTTATAGTGTCTCTGGAAAGCTTGGAGATAATGGGGGAATTATTCTGCAAAGACCGTTTAGGAGTCCTCACCATACTATATCACGGATTGCATTGGTTGGTGGAGGAAATAAAATAATACCTGGAGAAATCTCTTTGGCACATAAGGGTGTATTGTTTTTAGATGAAATATTAGAATTTAAGAAAAACGTATTAGAAATATTAAGACAGCCTTTAGAGGAAAGAAAAATTAGTATTTCAAGAATAAATGGAACTGTGGAATACCCATCAAATTTTATGTTTGTAAGTGCATTGAACCCTTGCCCTTGCGGTTACTATGGGTCTTACGAGAAGCAATGTAGATGTAGTGAATATGAAAGACGAAGGTATTTGAGTAAGCTCAGCGGACCACTACTAGATCGAATTGACATATTTACAGCGGTGAATTTTCTGCCATATAATAAAATAGTTAGCGAAAAAAATAGTGAGAAGTCAAATATTATTAAAAAAAGAGTAGAAGCGGCAAGGAAGATTCAAGAGGAGCGCTTTAAAATAGAGGAAATTCAATGCAATGCGGAGATGAGTCAAAAGCTAATAAAAAGATACTGTCATTTAGACAAAAAAGCTAGTAGAATCATGGAACTCATGTATAATAAATTCACATTAAGCACAAGAGCTTATTCTAGGATTCTTAAGGTATCAAGAACTATAGCTGATTTAGAGGGAAGTGAAAATATATTAGATAAACATATTATTGAAGCTATGCAATATAGAAAATTTATTGATGAGAGAATAGTTTAAAGATAAATATCCAAAAAAATTAAAGAGAGGAGGTAGTAAAAAGAATGAATGACTATGATATATGGTTTTCTTTAGTTAAATTATCACCTAAAAATAAATTAAAGTTAATAAATGATTTCCACACTACGCAACAAATATGGTATTATGGAGTACATAATAAAAAAACAGAATATTTTAAAAATAACCTAATTGATGTTTTGACCAATGCTTGGGATAAAAATGAAATGGATAGTGTCAAAAGAAACATGGAGTATAATGAAATAAAATCAATTTCATATTTTGAAGATGAATATCCAAGAAAACTAAAAAATTATGATGATGCACCATATACCCTTTTTTATAAAGGAAACATATTACCGTTAAATGAGGGATATAGTATTTCTATAGTAGGATCAAGAAAGTATTCAAATTATGGTAAGGATGTAACTAAAATTATATGTTCAGATTTATGTGCAAATAATATTAATGTTATTAGTGGAATGGCTAAGGGCATTGATACTTTTGCCCATGAGAGCTGTTTGGAAAGCGATGGTTATACTTGTGCAGTTTTAGGTTCGGGACTTGATATAGTATATCCTAAAGAGAACTTAAAAATTTTCAATAAAATAGTCGAAAAAGGTTGCGTTATTTCTGAATTTTTACCAGGAACACAGCCATATGCGTATAATTTTCCTCAGAGGAATAGAATAATAAGTGCTCTTAGTGATATTATTATTGTAGTAGAGGCAGGAGAAAAAAGTGGATCATTAATTACAGCGAATTTAGCACTTGAACAAGGAAAAGATGTTATGGCTGTTCCAGGGTCAATATTTTCATTTGAGAGTAAAGGTACAAACAAATTAATTAAAGATGGAGCATTCCCTCTTACATGTACAGATGATATATTTAATTTAATGGGAATAGAAGTCAAAAATCAAAAAAAAACCAAAATAAGATCTTTTAATAACCTAATTAATAAAGAAATATATGACATTATAAATGATAGTCCACTACATATTAACGATATTATTAGAATAACTAACATTGACATAAAACAATTATATGAGGTATTATTTGAAATGCAGATTAAAAATGAAGTATTATGTCTAGCAGGAAATTATTATGTAAGAGTAAATGACAAAATATAAGTAAAAATATATTACTATATTAGAATACATTGATGGAGGGGATAAGATGGGACAGAAACTTGTTATAGTTGAGTCACCAGCAAAAGCTAAAACCATAAAAAAATATTTAGGTAGCAATTATATAGTAGAAGCGTCTATGGGGCATGTTAGAGATTTGCCAAAAAGTCAATTAGGGGTCGATATTGAAAATAATTATCAGCCTAAATATATAACTATCCGTGGTAAGGGAGAACTTCTTGATAAATTAAGAAAAGCAGCAAAAAAAAGTGATAAAATTTATCTCGCAACAGATCCTGATAGGGAAGGCGAAGCTATAGCTTGGCATTTGGCAAAAGCACTAAAAATAGATGAAAAAGATAAGTGCAGAATAGAATTTAATGAAATAACAAAAATAGCAGTCAAGAACGCTATAAAATCTCCAAGAGTAATAAATGGAACCCTTGTGGATGCCCAACAAGCAAGGCGTATACTTGATAGATTAGTTGGATATGAAATTAGTCCTATACTTTGGAGAAAAGTAAAGTGGGGTCTTAGTGCAGGAAGAGTTCAATCAGTTACACTTAAAATAATTTGTGACAGACAAAAGGAAATAGAAAAATTTATAACTAAGGAATATTGGACTATAGAATGTGAACTATTTAAAGAAGGAGAATCACAGAAGTTAAACCTTAAATTAACTTCAAAGGGCGGAATTAAAATTGAAATGAATTCTAAAGAAGAAAGTGATAATATTATTAATTTGCTTAATGAAAAAGAATTTATTGTAAGCAAAATAAAGAAATCCGCTAAGAGTAAAAATCCGCTACCACCCTTCATAACAAGCACGCTTCAACAAGATGCTTATAGAAAACTTAATTTCGCAACTAAGAGAACTATGTCTATAGCACAACAATTATATGAAGGCATGGAGATAGAAGGACATGGAACAGTCGGGTTAATTACATATATGAGAACCGATTCTACCAGAATAGCGGAAGAAGCTCAAATAAGTGCAAAAGAATTTATTCAGAGTATATATGGGGAGAAATACTATCCTAGTACCCCAAGAGTATTTAAAAGTAAAAAAAACATCCAAGATGGTCATGAAGCTATTAGGCCATCAAATGTTGAGATAACACCAGGAATAGCAAAAAAAACTCTTAAAGCTCCACAATATAAACTATATACATTAATCTGGAACAGATATTTAGCAAGTCAGATGGAATCCTGTTTGCTTGATACTATATCAATAGATGTTGAGAATGGAGAGTATATTCTAAAAGCCTCCGGATCTAAAGTAACCTTCGATGGATTTAGAAAAATTTATGATGGGGAAATAGATGACGAGGAAAATACTTTGAAATTTCCAGAACTTCTTGAAGGTGATATTTTAAAGCGTGAAAAAATAGAAGGAAAGCAGCATTTTACTCAGCCACCAGCTAAATTTTCTGAGGCTTCTCTTGTAAAAACATTAGAAGAAAACGGTATAGGTAGACCAAGTACTTATGCACCAATTATAACAACTCTTCTCAATAGAAAATATGTAGAAAAAGATCAAAAGGCCTTAGAAGTAACAGAACTCGGTAATATTGTAAATAATATAGTGAGTGAATATTTTAAACAGATAGTTGATATTGAATTTACAGCGCAAATGGAGAATAATTTAGATTATATAGAAGAAGGACAAGAAAAATGGCAAAATATAGTTAATAACTTTTTTACCCCTTTGAAAGAAGATATTGAAATTGCTGAGAAAGAGATAGCTAAAATAACAATCGAAGATGAAGTAACGGAAGTAGTATGTGATAAATGTGGCAAGTTTATGGTGATAAAGCATGGAAGATTTGGTGATTTTCTGGCATGTCCCGGATATCCAGAGTGTAAAAATACAAAGGCGATTACTAAAGAATTAGATGTACCTTGTCCTAAATGTGGTGGAACAATTTTAGAACGAAGAAGTAAAAAGGGTACTAAATTTTTCGGATGCAGTAATTACCCACAGTGTGATTTTGTGAGTTGGCATGAGCCTACTGAAACAAAATGCCCTGAGTGTAATACATATATGGTTAAAAGGTATAGTAAAACTAAAGGTGACTATATGGAATGTTCGAATGTTGAATGTAAACACAAAGAATATAAAGCGGAAGAAAATAACGAAGGAATTAATGAAGAAAAGTAAAATTGTGTATTTAACTAAAAATTCACTGAAATCATAAATATAATGTCGAAATTTATGGGAATACTGTTGATATGGCATGAATGTTGTGATATTATTAATTTGGGAAAGAACAATTCTAAAAATTTGAAATATTTTGAATTGCACCTATTTTAAAGCGTAACAACATTTGAAATAGCTTAATTAATATAGGTTCTATTTTATAACATATAATGAGGAGGAATATCGTGTCACTATTAGATAAAACAAGAATGTTAAATAAAATATTACAGAAATCAGGAACAGAACCAGTGGTTTTTGATGATATTTGTAATTTACTAAGTGATGTATTACAATGTAATGTATATATTGTTAGTAGAAAAGGAAAAATATTGGGTTATAATTTATCAAGTGGGTTCGAATGTGATATTGTAAAAAATGAGATTTTAAAAAACATGAGATTTCCAGAAAGTTATAATAACAATTTGCTTAATATCAATGAAACAAAATCTAATCTTACAAATGAAAATGCTTGTGTATTCGAAGATAATAAAGAATGTGCTATAGAGCATAAAATGTCAACTATAGTTCCGATAAATGGGAATAGAGAAAGACTAGGTACCCTTTTACTTGCAAGATTTGATAAAGAATTTACAGATGATGATTTAGTATTAGTTGAATATAGTGCGACTATTGTTGGTCTTGAAATATTAAGAGCTAAAAATGACCTAATAGAAGAAGAAGCAAGGAAAAAAGCAGTTGTTCAACTTGCTATTGGAACATTATCTTATTCAGAACTTGAAGCTGTACAACATATTTTTAATGAATTAGATGGTATTGAAGGATTGCTCGTAGCATCAAGAATAGCAGATAAAGTTGGAATAACTAGATCTGTTATAGTTAATGCACTCAGAAAATTTGAGAGTGCAGGGGTTATAGAATCGAGATCACTTGGAATGAAGGGCACTCACATTAAAATATTAAATGAGAAACTAATTGACGAATTGAAAAAAATAAAATAATTTAAGACAGGACATTAATGTCCTGTCTTAAATTATTTTAATTTTTTTAATATTTATATTGAATACATCCGTACCTTATGCTATACTACACAGGTGAGAAAATACACACATTACTTAATTATGGAAGGGTCCCAAAAATTGGGCTTCAATAAGATGATGGTAATGGAGGTAAAAACCAAGGAGGTTATTATTAATGGCAGTTATTTCAATGAAGCAATTATTAGAAGCAGGTGTTCATTTTGGTCATCAAACTAGAAGATGGAATCCAAAAATGGCACAATACATATTTACAGAAAGAAATGGTATATACATTATCGATTTACAAAAAACAGTTAGAAAAATTGATGAGGCATATGATTTTATTAAATCTGTATCTGAAGAAGGCAAGGATGTTCTATTTGTAGGAACAAAAAAACAAGCTCAAGAAGCTATTAAATTTGAATCTGTAAGAGCAGGTATGCATTTTGTAAACAATAGATGGTTAGGCGGAATGTTAACAAACTTTAAAACAATTAAAACAAGAATAGCAAGATTAGAAACATTATATAAGATGGAAGAAGATGGAACTTTTGAAGTTCTTCCTAAAAAAGAAGTTAGTCATCTTCTAAATGAAAGAGAAAAATTAGAAAAGAACTTAGGCGGAATCAGAAGTATGGATGCAAGCAAAATTGGAGCTCTATTTATTGTAGACCCTAGAAAAGAAAAAAATGCAATATCTGAAGCTAAAATACTTGGAATTCCTGTAATTGCTATAGTCGATACAAACTGTGATCCAGATGAAGTTGATTATGTAATCCCAGGTAATGATGATGCTATAAGAGCAGTTAAATTAATAACTGAAAGATTAGCTGATGCTATTATAGAAGGAAGACAGGGCGAACAATTAGCTGAATAATAGTAACTATATATATCTAATATGATAATTAGTGATAGAACAGTTGAGGGGTAGGTGGAGGTTAAGTCTTTCCATTTACCTTTTAAATTAGATAGGAATAGGAGGAAATAATAATGATTAGTGCAAGCATGGTTAAAGAGTTAAGAGAAAAAACTGGGGCTGGAATGATGGATTGCAAAAGAGCTCTTACTGAAACGGATGGTAACTTGGACAAAGCAGTTGAACTTTTAAGAGAAAAAGGTTTGGCAGCAGCAGCAAAAAAAGCTGGAAGAATAGCTGCAGAAGGATTAGTATTCACTTATATTTCAGATGATATGAAAGTTGGATCTGTTGTAGAGGTTAATTGTGAAACAGACTTCGTTGCTGATAATGAAGAGTTTATTACTTTAACAAAAAATGTAGCAATGCAAGCAGCACAAACTAACTCAACTACTATTGAGGGATTAACTTCTGAAAAATACATAGCTGATGGAGCAATAACTATTACTGATGCAGTTACAGCTTTAATAGCAAAACTAGGCGAGAATATGTCTGTAAGAAGATTTCAAAAGTTTTCTATTGAAAATGGTATAGTTCAAAGCTATATTCATGGTGGTGGAAGAATAGGAGTTTTAGTAGAACTTTCATGTGAAAAACAAGATGATGCGTTAGCTAAGATTGCTAAAGATGTTGCAATGCAAATTGCAGCTGCTAGCCCTTTATTCTTAGACAACACATGTGTTGACACTGAAACTTTAGAAAAAGAAAAAGAAATATATAGAGTGCAGGCTTTAAACGAAGGAAAACCAGAAAAAATTGTTGAGAAAATGGTTATGGGTAGAGTGAATAAATATTATAAAGAAGTTTGTTTGCTTGAACAAGTTTGGGTTAAAAATGCTGACTATACTATTACAAAATATCTTCAAGAAGAATCTAAGAAGCTTGGTGCTGACATAAAGGTAACAAGATTTGTTAGATTTGAAAGAGGAGAAGGCATAGAAAAGAAAATAGAAAATTTTGCTGAAGAAGTAAAAAGACAAGTAGAAGGTAAATAATAATTAAAGGGAACACGAAGTGTTCTCTTTTTTAAAATAAATAACTTTTAAAAAAGTAATGTTTAAAAAAAGTAATGCTTTAAAATAGTAATACTTTAAATCAGGAGGTATAATGTTTATGGAGGTTGCTAAATATAAAAGAATTATGCTTAAAATTTCTGGAGAAGCTTTAGCTGGCGAAAAGGGTTTTGGAATAGATTTTGAAATCACTAATCTTATAGCACTTCAGATAAAAGAGCTAGTTAAATTAGGTGTTGAAATAGGAATAGTTGTTGGAGCTGGGAATATATGGCGTGGTAGAAGTGGAGACGGTATGGACAGGACTACTGCAGATTATATGGGAATGATGGCAACATGTATTAATGCATTAGCACTTCAAGATTCTTTGGAAAATATAGGCGTGAAAACCAGAGTGCAAACTGCCATTGAAATGAAGGCAGTAGCAGAACCATTTATAAGAAGAAGAGCTATGAGGCATCTAGAAAAAGGCAGGGTTGTTATATTTGCAGCTGGCACAGGAAATCCATATTTTTCAACAGATACAGCAGCAGCACTTAGAGCAGCAGAAATAGAGGCTGAAGTAATTTTACTTGCTAAAAAAGTTGATGGAGTTTACGATAAAGATCCACATAAGTATAATGATGCGAAGAAGTTTGATAGCCTTACTTATCTTAATGTTCTTGAAAAAGGACTACAAGTAATGGATTCTACAGCCACATCATTATGTATGGATAATAATATACCAATATTAGTTTTTGGATTAGATAATCCTGAAAACATAAAAAAGGCGATTTTAGGAGAAAAAATTGGTACTTTAGTATCCGATTGTACTAAGGAATCAGTATAAAATGGAGGGAGTTCTATGATTAAACAAATTATTAGTCTTGCTGATGAAAAAATGAAAAAATCAATTGCTGTTTTAAAACACGAACTTGGAAGTTTGAAAGCAGGTAGGGCAAATGCTTCAATGCTAGATAGAATTCGTGTTGAGTCTTATGGAAGTCTTGTTCCAGTAAGTCAAGTAGCAAACGTATCATCACCAGAAGCTAGGGTACTTCTAATTCAACCATGGGATAAAGCAACTATGAAAGAGATAGAAAAAGCTATATTGAAATCTGATTTAGGATTAAACCCATCAAATGATGGATCCGCAATTAGATTAATTATTCCTGAACTTACTGAAGAAACAAGGAAAAATTTACTTAAAATTGTTAAGAAAACAGGTGAAGAAGCTAAAGTTGCTGTTAGATCTATCAGGCGAGATGCAAATGATAAAATAAAGGCTTTGAAAAAAAACAGTGAAATTACTGAAGATGAAGTTAAAAAATCGGAAGATATCATTCAAAAAGAAACAGATAAATTTATTAAAGAAGTAGATCAATTAATAGATAATAAAGAAAAAGAAATAATGTTAGTTTAGTATATAATTTTAAATAGAACCTGCATAAATGCAGGTTCTATTTAAAATTATACTATAACAACTAAAAAGGAGGGAATTTTATTGAAAAAATTATTCGCTTTTTTGAAAAAGAAAAAAGATACTAATAATAAAATAGAGTTAGATATGTCAAAAATACCTAAGCATATTGCAATTATAATGGATGGAAATGGTAGATGGGCTAAAAAACGTAATTTACCGAGAGCACTTGGACATAAGGCTGGAGTTGAAGCTATTAGAAAAATAGTTAAAGAATGCAATAATTTGGGAGTTGAATATTTAACACTTTATGCATTTTCAACTGAAAATTGGAATAGACCTTTAAAAGAGGTTGATTCTTTAATGAAATTATTAGTAGAGTACCTAAAAAATGAATTCGAGGAATTAAACGCTAATAATGTTGTTATTAATTCCATTGGGAACATATCAGAATTACCTTTGATATGCAAAACAGAATTAAATCATGCTTATGAAAAAACAAAAAATAATAAAGGATTGATTTTAAATTTAGCTCTAAATTATGGTGGAAGAAACGAAATAGTAGATGCTGTAAAAGAGATTTCACTAGATTTAATGAGTAAGAAAATATCTAAAGATGAAATAAATGAAGATTTACTTTCAAAACATATGTATACAAGCGGAATGCCAGATCCAGATCTTATAATAAGACCAAGTGGGGAATTAAGATTAAGTAATTTTTTACTATGGCAGAGTGCATACTCTGAACTTTGGTTTTCAGATATTAATTGGCCAGATTTTCATGAGGAAGAGCTGAAAGCTGCTATACTTAATTATCAAAAAAGAGATAGAAGATTTGGAAAGGTTAAATAGGTGAGAAATTATGAATAATAGATATATAGGAGCACTTGTTCTAGCACCGTTAATAATATTTATATTTTTAGGTGGAGAATACTTGAAATATAGTGTAATGGTACTTTCACTTTTGGGTATGTATGAGTTCTATAAAGTTTCTAGAAAAAAGCATTATAAGCCAATTGGATTTATAGGATATATATTATGCATAATATATTACTTAAATATGAGCAATGATTTTATATCCAGCTTTAATATATATATTTTAATAGCAATAATTTTCTTACTATTATGTATTCCTGTGGTCTATACAAATTATAATTTTGTAGATGTTGCTCTCACTATTTTTGGTTTTTTGTATGTGGCAGTATTTTTTAGTTTTATAGTTTTTATAAATAATAAATTATATGGTCAATATTTAGTATGGATTATATTTATTTGTTCTTGGGGCTGTGACACTTCAGCTTACTATTCTGGAAGGTTCTTAGGTAGAGGTGGGAAACACAAACTATGTCCTAAAGTTAGTCCCAATAAAACTATTGAGGGCTCAATAGGAGGACTCCTAGGAAGTACTATAGGATGTATAATTTATGGCTATGCTATTTCAAGATATGGAGTTACCATTCAACTGTATCATTACGCTGCAATTGGTGTACTTTGTGGTGCTTTTGGGCAATTTGGAGATTTAATAGCATCATCAATAAAAAGATTTGTAGGGGCCAAGGACTATAGCAGTCTTATACCAGGCCACGGCGGCATTTTGGACCGATTTGATAGTATCCTATTTGTGTCTGTTGTAGCATTTTATTATATTACATTCGTGATAGGATTATAATTATTGGCCTATTGAAGGTAGAATAAATTTAATCTTATCTTTTAACTCTTAAGATAATCATATATTGAACAAAATGCAAAGAAACAATTCGTATGGAGTTGGCATTTAAGACAATATATGATTTTCTTATTGCCTAAAACACTTTATTGTAATATTCAATTATATTCTATATTAATATTTTTGATATTTAATGAATACAATATAATAAGTACTAAAATTCATAGAAAATGAACGGCAAATACTACAAATGAGATATTTATTTACAAAATAGAAAATTTTACTAAATACTTTATTTTAGTATATAAATATGTTATATTATATGCTATAGAAGAATTAATTATTTTAAAAATATGGAGTCTATTATATGTTAATTAATAAGATAATCAAGATTTTGCTTATTACATTATAAACTATGATAGTAGTATAACTCAGTATTGATCTTATCTCCGTTGATTTCTTGGCTATAATTCATAACATGGAACTTTTGCAATATTATAAAATTTACTAATATATGAGGTATAAACAACAGATTTACATGAATGGAGAGATTTACATGAAGAAGCTTACTATTTTAGGCGTTACGGGATCCATTGGAACTCAAACGCTAGATGTTATTAGATCAGATATTAACAATTTTATTATCGTGGGGATTTCTGCGAATACTAACTGTGAAAAAATTATACCTATAATAGAGGAATTTAAGCCTAAATATGTTGCGATGATGGATGAAGTGGCATCACTTAAGCTTAAAGAATATTGCAGGTTAAATAAAAAATCAACTATAATATTATATGGATTGGATGGATTAAATTATATAAGTACTTTACCAGAAGTTGACATTGTAGTAACATCGGTTGTAGGGATGATTGGTTTAGTACCCACTATGAAAGCTATTAACGCTGGAAAAGATATTGCTTTAGCAAATAAAGAAACACTAGTTGTAGCAGGTAAATTAGTTATTGATGCTGCTAAAAAAAACAATGTAAACATTTTGCCGGTTGATTCAGAACACGGTGCTATTTTTCAATGTCTACAGGGTAATAGGTTAGAAACAGTTAATAAAATAATATTAACTGCATCAGGTGGCCCATTTAGGGGCAAAAGTAAACAGGAATTGGTAAAAATAAAACCTGAAGAGGCTCTTAAACACCCTAAATGGAATATGGGCAGAAAGATTTCAATTGATTCTTCAACACTTATGAATAAGGGTCTTGAGGTTATAGAGGCACACTGGTTATTTGATGTAGATTATGAGAACATACAAGTGGTAGTTCATCCTCAAAGTATAATACATTCTATGGTAGAGTACAAAGATGGAAGTGTAATAGCACAATTGAGTTCTACTGATATGAGACTACCTATTCAATACGCTATAAACTACCCTGAAAGAAAAAATGCTGTCATTGAAAAACTAGATTTTTATAACATGGGTAATTTAACTTTTGAAAAACCAGATATGGATACTTTCAAATGTCTTAAATTGGCCTTTAAAGCGGGCAATATGGATGGGAATATGCCAGCTATTATGAATGCAGCTAATGAAGTAGCTGTTGAACTATTTTTAGATTATAAAATTAAGTATCTTCAGATAGAAGATATTATAGAGAAATGCATGAATAAATTTGAACATAATATTAATCCGAATCTTGAAGAAATTTTAAAAGTTGACATCATGGTACGGGAATACGTAAGAAATAATTATGATAAAGAATAGAGAGGGGAATTGTTGTGGGTAGTATTACAAGCATTTTAGGAAACATACCATATTTTATTATGGCTATATTAGCATTTGGTCTTTTGATTATAATACATGAATTAGGTCATTTTATGTTAGCTAAGCTAAATGGAGTAAAAGTACATGAATTTTCACTCGGAATGGGTCCAAAACTTTTTGGAATAAAAGGAAAAGAAACAGAGTATTTGATTAAGGCATTTCCCATTGGTGGGTATGTTAAAATGGAAGGTGAAGATGAAGGAAGTAATGATCCAAGAGCTTTCAATAATAAAACTGCACTTCAAAAACTAAGCATAGTTTCTGCTGGTGCAATTATGAATATAATATTAGCAGTGGTTTTATTTACTATTATAGGCGCTGCGACAGGGAAAATAGTACCAGTAATAGGGGATGTAGTTCCTAATGGTGCGGCTATGAAGGCTGGACTAAAAGTTGGAGACAAGATTACTAAGGTTAATAAAGTTAGTATAGATAAATGGGAGCAGTTTATAAATGAAATTGGTATTTCTAAAGGTGAAAATATAAATATTGAAATAGTGAGAAATTCAAAGGTGAAAACATTTTCTTTGAAGCCCATTAAAAATGTGGAAGAAAATAGATTTATGGTAGGAATAGGTGGTACACAAGAAAAAATGAACTTTGGCGAAGTCGTAAGTTATGGATTTGATCAAACTATTAGCACATCAAAACTAATTTTCGGATTTTTGGGGAGCT
>Ga0209123_1002661_pt1 | contig 14607 bp, 16 predicted proteins | sample BarGraIncu00431A_FD_184500 | JGI IMG/M metagenome (GOLD analysis project Ga0209123, IMG submission 184500) | Arctic peat soil microbial communities from Barrow, Alaska, USA - Barrow Graham LP Incubations 004-31A (SPAdes) (version 2) | ecosystem: Environmental > Terrestrial > Soil > Wetlands >...
CAACCTGCCGGAAACAATCGGACAGGCGGTCAGTCACGGCTGCGTGCGTCTGCTCAACGAGGACATCGCAAAACTCTACGAGATGGTCCCGGTCGGGACGCCGGTATATCTGTACTGAATCGGGGGGGATTCGAGCCGGAAAGTCCCCTCTCCCGGAGGGGGAGGGTTAGGGAGGGGGAAAGCTGCTTTCTCCCGGCTAAACTCCACCCCGTCCACCCCGGGCAGGAGGGGCGGGGCTCATCACCTTACGGGAAGGGGGATTATTTTGATGAAAAGCACGCTATGCCGCAGAGCGTTTCTCAAGTCGTCCTTATATTTCACGACCATGGTCCTGAGCGCCAAACCCGCCCTCGCCAAACTGTGGGAAGACAGGGGCCGGATGCCGGAAGGACGGCTTGCGCTGCACAACATCAACAATAACGAGCGTCTCACCGTCACCTACCGAAACGAGCTGGGGGTGTATGACTCCGAGGCGCTCAAGGCCCTGAACTGGGCCCTGCGTTGCCACAGCAGCAACGAAACGACCGCCATGGACCTGCGGGTGATCGAGTACCTGCACCGGCTGGATCAGGCCTTGGGCGGTGGCAACGAGATACAGATCATTTCCGGCTACCGGTCGCCGACCTATAACAGCAAGCTGAGGGCGGCGTCCCCCGGGGTAGCCAAGCACAGCCTGCACATGAAAGGCAAAGCGATCGACCTGGCCATTGCCGGGGTCGGGCTCGACACCATCAGGCGCACGGCAAAAAGCTTCGCCGCGGGTGGGGTCGGTTATTACCCCAAGGGCGGTTTCGTGCACATCGACTCCGGTCCCTTCAGAACCTGGTAAGCAGCAAAGAAGCAGCAGAGCAGGCCTGGCAGGCGCTCTCCAGTGCAACGGGAAACAAACTGCCTATCACATCAGGGTAGCTCTACGAGTTCCCGGAAGGCAACTGAAGAATCCACAGCCGTTTCGGAAAGCCGCTACCGGCGGCTTTTCACTGCGCAGTGCCTACTCTGAAATGAAAAGCCTTAAAGACCGGCTGCAGTCTGAGAACACCTATTTGCAGCATGAAGTGTCCCACCAGGACAATTTCGGCGAGATTATCGGTAAAAGCTCAGCACTGGCCGCGGTGTTTCTACTGGCCGACCAGGTGGCGCCCCTGAATACCACGGTCCTTCTTCTGGGCGAAACCGGCACCGGTAAGGGAGTCGTGGCACGCGCCATTCACAGCAACAGTTCCCGCAAGAATAGGCCGATGATAACGGTCAACTGCACGACACTGCCGGCGAGTCTTATCGAAAGCGAGCTCTTCGGCCGGGGAAAAGGCGCCTTCACCGGGGCTTGCGACCGGCAGATCGGGCGCTTTGAATTGGCCGACAAAGGGACCATTTTTCTCGATGAAATCGGCGAGATGCCGATGGAATTGCAATCCAAGCTGCTCCGGGTCCTGCAGGACGGAGAGTATGAGCGGCTGGGGAGTCCGCGCACCATCAAGACCGATGTGCGGATCATAGCGGCAACCAACCGGAACCTGGCGGAAGCGGTGCATGAAGGCAGGTTCCGTGAAGACCTATTCTACCGGCTGAACGTTTTTCCCATTTTGATGCCGCCGCTGCGCCAGCGCAGCGAGGATATCCCGCTGCTGGTCCATTTCTTCCTTGCCAAGTTCAACAAGAAGATCGGCAAGAAGATTGCGACCGTGTCAAGACACACCCTGAGCGCCCTGCAGGAATACAACTGGCCGGGCAACGTGCGGGAGTTGGAAAGCGTAGTCGAGCGGGCGGTAATCACCAGCCAAGGGAGCGCACTGGAGGTGCTGGACCGCCTGGAGATTTATCGCAAGCCCGAGGCGCCGGTAGCGGAAGAGGTCAAGGCACTCGCCCTTTTGGAGCACGACCACATCATGCGGGTGCTCCTGAAAGCCAATTGGCGCATCGAGGGGAAAAACGGAGCAGCGGAGATCCTTGGTCTCAACGCCAGCACTCTTCGGGCCCGGATTCGGAAATACGGCATTGTCCGGCAATGATAATCCGAGGGGTCGGAAAAGCAGTTACCTGCGAGGTCGGGCGATTGACGGCGCTGTTCAGTTCACCTGCCAGAGTGCTGAAGTTACGGTCATCGTTCCCACGCTCCAGCGTGGGAATGCAGCCAGGGACGCTCCCGCGTCCCGTTTTACCCGTGTCGCAGGCAGCGGTGACTCCTTTCTCGTTACAGTAGCGCCGGCTTTCCGCTTCGGACCCGTGAGGGTCAGCTTATTTTACCGGCCCGGCGGGAAGCGCGCAGCCTATCAGGTTCAGTTGGGAAACGAGAAAAGGCCGCCCCCCAGCAAATGCAGGGGGGCGGCCTTTTTTGAAGGAGCAGGTAACCTGTTGCTTCGGCAGTTCGGTGACCTGATATTTTTCAGTCAACGGGTCCGTCAGCTTTGTGTCCCTGGATTTTTCCCGATTGCCACTTTCGGAAACAGGCTGATTAAGGCTGAGCGCTTGTTCCTGGCGCTGCCAGGCAGCAGGTAATGGCAGGTGGAGAGGACTTACCTCAGAACATCCTTCGCAAATGACGGTTGTGTCAGATATAACAGATTACCAAACGGCTCCCGCCTGAGCATAACACCTCTCGTCACACTTTCCCTCGCAATAACAGTCTCTTGTGTCCTCGATGCTTACTGGTTGGTTCTGGCACGTTAGTTGCGGTTTACCCTGTTTCCACCGACCAGGTGAGCTTTCTATTCTTTATGCCAAACCGGGTTAAAGTCTGAAGGTAATGGTGCCTTCCCGGAAACCCGATTCAGTGCGGCCAATCCGACAGACCTCAGCCGAGCTGACTAAGACCGCGGCGCTAGGTGCTGCATGGCAATACTATCCAAGGAGATCGATCATGAGCAAAGCAAAGGCAACGAGCAATCCCGGGGGAGCTAAACAGCAAACGGGTTCAGTCCCGGGCGGCGAGACGCACCAGGAAGCCGGTGGGGCACATCCCTTCCTCACAACCAACCAGGGTCTGGCACTTTCTGATAACCAAAACTCGCTCAGGTCTCATTCCCGCGGCCCGACTCTTCTGGAGGATTTCATCCTTCGGGAAAAAATCACCCATTTCGATCACGAACGTATTCCAGAGCGGATTGTTCATGCGCGGGCGACGGGCGCACACGGATTTTTTGAACTTACCGACTCCTTGAAGCAATATACTACCGCCAGCATACTCACGGAGGTCGGAGAGAAGACGCCGGTGTTTACCCGCATATCGACCGTAGCGGGCGGCGCGGGTTCGGTCGACACTCCGCGTGACGTCCGCGGGTTCGCCGTCAAGTTTTACACCAAAGAAGGCAACTGGGACCTGGTCGGCAACAACGTTCCCGTTTTCTTCATTCAGGACGCCATCAAATTCCCGGACCTCATCCATGCCTTGAAAATGGAACCGGATCGCGGCTTTCCCCAATCGGCAACTGCTCATGACACCTTCTGGGATTTCATCTCGCTCACACCCGAATCCATGCATATGGTCATGTGGATCATGTCCGACCGCACGCTACCGCGCTCGCTGGCAATGATCGAAGGCTTTGGAGTGCATAGCTATCGTCTGATCAATGCCGCCGGCGCAGCAACCTTCGTCAAATTCCACTGGCGTCCCAAGCTCGGTCTGCAATCCACCATTTGGGACGAAACCGTCAAGATTTGCGGCGCGGACCAGGACTTCCACCGCCGCGATATCTTCGAAGCGATCAAAGCGGGTAATTTCCCGGAGTGGGAATTCGCGGTGCAACTGTTCACGCAGGAGGACGCCGACAAATTTCCCTTTGACCACCTGGACGCCACCAAGCTTATTCCCGAAGAACTGGTGCCTTTGAAGGTGATCGGTCGCATGGTGCTGGACCGCTGGCCGGACAATTTTTTCGCTGAAACCGAACAGGTCGCCTACTGTCCGTCTCATGTCGTCCCGGGCATCGATTTCTCCAATGATCCCTTGCTGCAAGGTCGTTTATTCTCCTACCTTGACACGCAGCTGTCTCGACTGGGTTCGTCCAACTTCCATCAGATCCCGATCAACGCACCTAAATGCCCCTTCTCCAACCAGCAGCGCGACGGACACATGCAGATGGGACAACCGGCGGGACGTGTTGCCTATGAGCCCAACTCCCTGTCGCCCAACTCGCCCAGAGAAACGCCGGCCCGGGGTTTCCACAGTGCCGCGATATCCGAAACCGGCGAGAAAGCCCGCATACGTGCAGAGAGTTTCGCGGACCATTACAGCCAGGCGCGGCAGTTCTATCTCAGCCAAACGGCTTACGAGCAGGCTCATATCGCCTCGGCACTCGTGTTCGAACTTTCCAAAGTGGAGCATCTGCACATACGCGAAGCGATGGTCGGTCACCTGAGGCATATCGAAGAAGATTTTGCCAGGCGGGTTGCCGCCGGTCTCGGGCTCACAGGCATGCCGGACGCGCCGATAGCCGCAGTGCCCGTGCAGGAGAGGCCAACTTCGCCGGCTTTGCAGATCATCGGGAACATGAAAAATACGCTCAAGGGACGGGCGGTGGGCATCCTGATCGCGGACGGCTCAGACGGTGATCGTATCCAAAAGATTCAAAAGGCCGCAGTTGATGCGGGTGCCACCGTGAAGATCGTCGCCGCCAAAGTAGGAGGCGCGAAGCTTGCCGACGGCACGGTGCTCGCGGTAGACGCCCAACTGGCAGGCACCCCTTCCGTGCTTTTCGACGCTGTCGCCATCATCCTCTCCGACGAAGGCGCCAAGGCTCTCTCCAGGGAAAGCGCTGCAATCGATTTCGTACGCGATGCTTTCGGTCACCTGAAGGCCATTGCTGCTGATGGAGGCGCTCTGGCACTGTTGAAAAAATCGGATATCGGACACGACGCGGGTGTCGTGGATGCCGGCGCTACAAGTGCATTCATTGCTGCCGCAAAGACGCGTCAGTGGGAGCGGGAAAAGTTCGTGCGAACCTTGGCGTAACCGCCATTTCCACAGAGTGTTTGTTTCGCTTTTCGCAGCCCCTGAAAGGGTAATCCGGCGCAGTGGTCCGCACCGGGGCGGGCGGGTATAGTCATCTTGTGCTGAGAAAATAAAGGAAACGTCAAAAGGAGCAGTCATGGAAAAAGAGATCATCATGACCCGCCGAGAACTTCTGGCTGCGGCGACTGCACTGACGGTCATGTCGTGTGTCCCGAAAGGTTTGCTTGCAGCGGTGACACCGGAGCAGATGCCCTACCGCACGCTCGGACGCACGGGTGAGAAAGTATCGCTCATCGGGTTGGGAGGCTTCCACATCGGCAGTCAGGAGGATGAAAAGGAGAGCATCCGGATCATCCGGTCCGCCATTGATAACGGCGTAAACTTTATGGACAACTGCTGGGATTACAACGAAGGCGCCAGTGAGATACGGATGGGGAAGGCGCTGCGTGACGGTTATCGCCACAAAGTCTTTCTGATGACCAAAATTGACGGGCGGGACAGACAGACTGCTGCGCTGCAAATCGAGGAATCGCTGCGACGTTTGCAGACGGACCGCATCGACCTGCTGCAGTTTCACGAAGTCATACGCGCGACCGACCCGGCGAGAATTTTCGGGCCGGGCGGCGGCATGGAAGCCGTGCTGGCAGCGAAACAAGCCGGCAAAATCCGTTATATCGGGTTTACCGGGCACAAAAGTCCCGCCATACACCTTCAGATGTTGGAAACCGGCTTCAGCCATCAATTTACCTTTGACGCCGTGCAGATGCCTCTCAATGTCATGGACGCCCACTACGACAGTTTCGAGAAAAAAGTCCTGCCGGTGCTGCTCAAGCACAACATCGGCGTGCTGGGGATGAAATCCATGGGCGATCGTATCATCCTGAAGAGCAAGACGGCAAGTCCGGTGGAATGCCTCCATTACGCCATGAGCCTGCCGACCAGTGTGGTTATCACCGGGTGTGATGCTCTCCCCATCCTGCAGCAGGCCCTGGGTGCGGCGCGCAGTTTCCGACCGCTTCGTGAAGAGCAGATTGCCGCCCTGCTGGCGAGGACTGCCAAGGCGGCCCAGGGTGGCGGGTATGAACACTACAAAACGAGTCATGATTTCGATGGGACCTATCATAACCCCCAGTGGCTGGGACCGGTGAGTCCTCCTGGATAAAAAAATGTACCGGCCCATTAAGGTTGATCATGCCAATGCGAATAGCCGCCACCATGCCCTGCGAGCAACTCGCCTGTCACCCCCTTGCCAAAGGCTCGAAGGACAGAGGCCGCAATCATCTGATGGAAACCGGCTCAGATGGTAAAATGAAACCAGGTGGTATCCTCCATTGCGGCAGCAGCTAACGGCGTAACAATAGATTGTCGCTTGGCAAACCATTTACGGCTCGGTTACCACGGGGCTTGTGGATTGCGGTTTCCCCGGCAATCGGGAGCGGACGACTTTGCATAACTCCTATTCGCGCATAAATAACGAGCTCTACAATACGCAAAGCGACAGCTGGTGGCAGCCGGATTCTGCCCTGTACCTGCTGAAGAACTGCATCAACCCCGTCCGGATAGGTTATGCCAAAAAGGTACTGGACACTGTATTAAAGATAAGCCCGCCGGGAAAATCCGCCTTGGAAGTCGGCTGCGGAGGGGGGATTCTTTGCGAAGAGATTGCCCGGATGCAGTTCGACACGACCGGAATTGATCCTTCGGAACAGTCCCTGCGCATAGCCGCCCGGCATGCCGAATCAAGCCGCCTTCGCATCAGGTACGAAGTAGGAACCGGGGAGGAGATACCGTATGACGACGCTTGCTACGATGTCGTCTTTTGCTGCGATGTTCTTGAGCATGTCAGGGACCTGCCCCGGGTGATCTCCGAAATCTCCCGCGTACTCAAACCGGAAGGCATATTTCTCTACGACACTCTCAACCGCACTTTAGCCAGCAGGCTGGTAGCTATCAACATATGCCAAAAATGGCAGCGCTGGGCATTTATGCCTGCCGACCTTCATGTCTGGGAGATGTTCATCAAACCGCAGGAAATGAAGTCCTTGCTGCGGGAAAACAATCTCGACTGGAAGGAGCATCGCGGGACAGCTCCCAATGTTTCCTACCTTAAAGCTCTACGCTACCTCCGTAAAAGAGCGAAAGGCGAATTGACCTATACCGATCTCAGCGAAAAGCTTTTTCTGGTCGAGAGTGCCAACATGAGCGTCATGTATATGGGATATGCCATCAAAAAGCCTGCTCTTCATCTTGAACAAACCAGCCCCGGAAGGAGTTTCCCATGAATGATGCCTTGGAAGCCGCAAAGAACTGCAGACATTACGCGATGTGCAAGATCGACTTTCTGGGAAGCGGGGTCTGTGCCTCGGGAGTGGAAAGGCAGTTTGTGAGCTATTTCCCCGAGGGGAGGATGGACCTGTACGCGGCCCTGGCGGAGCAAAAGATCCCGGTAACCAATGCTGCAGTGGACATTGCCGACAGTTGCGACCTGTGCGGCAAGTGCGATTACCAGTGTTATTTCGTCACGGGAATGCGGCCCTCGCGGGTCATGAAGGCCCTCAAGACCCATATCGCACAGTACCTCGCGGCCGGAGGAGCCGTAGAGGCGGCCGTTGAGGACCGTCTGCTGCGCCAGCTCAGAGATATCGTCGGTGACTTCTGGGCATCGAACGACAGGGCCATTGCCCTCACCTATTCCCACGACTCCTGCGCCCTGGCGCCAGCCAGGATGCCCGCCTATGTCGTCATGCCCGGCAGCTGCGAAGAAGTATCGGCACTACTAAGGCTCCTGAACGGCAGCGGCACGAGTTGGGTGGCACGCGCCAATGGCAGCAACGTCCTCGGTGCGCACCTTGACGAAGGCGTGGTCATCGATCTGAACCGCATGAAGGAAATCACCTTCGACGAAAAAAACTGGTGCGTCACGGTCGGCCCGGGGGTGGCGGCGTTTGACCTCCAGCGCGAGGCTGTGAAACGCGGCTACCGGGTCAACGTTGCCGAACCGGCAGCGCTTGTCTGCGGCAGCATGATGAGCTCGGGAATACTCTCTCTTTTTGCCACCGCCTACGGGACTTCGGCTGACAACTTCGTGGACGCACACTTTGTCGCACCCGACGGCTCCTCTTTCTCACTCAATGATAAAGATGCGCCGAACCTCTATTCCTTCAGCTGGTCCGAGCAGCAAACTCCAGGCATCTGCACCGCGTTGAAAGTCAAACTCCATCCGGTGACCGGCGACGAGAAAGGGGTTCTCGTCCCGTTCCAGGGTCTGGAGGAAGCGCTTCTTTTTGCCAAGGAATGCGCGGTGCGCCGCATCGGGTTGGCCGTCGGGGTGCTCGGGACCGAGTATATCTCGTCGTTTGTGGCCCCGACCCAAAAACTCGCAGCCGAGACCAGAAATGCCCTGGAGCACAAACTCGGCATAGGCTTCATGGTACTCGTGATCGGCGACCAGTACGCCATCCAAAGCGTGACCAAAATGGGGCGACCGGTTTTTGACCAGCGGCTCTTCACGGCGCTCAGCCTCGGGTTGCCTTCCCTGAGAAAAGCCGATTGGCTTGACCTCATTGCCGAGCTTTCCGCGGATGCCCCCTTTTCCTACCTCAATATCGAAGGCTTTGCCGAACTGGCCGAGGCGGCGCTGGCTCCCTCGGCGACCCGGATTGCGCAGGAGGTCGATCCGGATTTGAGAGCGTTTTTTGAGGAACTCTATTCACGTCCCGAAATGACAGACCTGGTCTGGCTCAACCTGTTCCGCATCACGAGCGCCAGGGTGGGACGCGAGAAGCATTTTCTCCCGATCCTCATGTACCTTCCGATGGAGGATGCCCTGATAGAGGAATTGAGCAGCGGATTTAAAGAGATCGCCGGGCGTTATCGGTTAAAGCATGAATTCGGATTCGTGACACCGGTGGACAGTGGCAAGAGGTGCATTTTCGAATACGATTTTTACCACGATCAAAACGATGCCGATGAGATCGGCCGCGTGCAGCAGGCGGCAGCGGAGGCGGGCGCACTCATTGAGCAGCTGATGGCAAGGACCGGCACCATACGCTGGCTGCGCGATCTTAAGTACCAGGGGTACTGCAGGAAGGAGAACCTGTTATATGCCTAGTGCCACCTACCTATTGACCGGGGCGACCGGTTTCCTGGGCAGCCACCTCATGGCCGCCTTGCTGGAGCGTGGAGACAGGCTGGTCCTTCTGGGCAGGCCATCGGGTACCAAGAGCCTTGCGCTCAGGATCTCCGAACTGCTGCACTGGTTTGGCCTTGAGCACCGAAGCGCCCAGGTGGAAACGGTGGAGACCGATTTCCTGAAACCTTGCTGCGGGCTTACCGTGAAAAGCTACCGTGCGCTCTGCTCGCAGCGCGTCGTTATCATTCACTGCGCTTCCGACACGCGCTTTTCAGAATCATGCCGCCAAGAATCAACCGCCGCCAATGTGAATAGCCTGAAGGAAATACTCGACCTCGCCCGAAATGCCAAGGCAGAACACTTTCACTATATAAGCACGGCCTATGCGTCGGGAATCGGATCGAATTTCTGCCCGGAGGCGCCGGTTGAGTCGGAGCGATTCATCAACGTCTACGAAGAGACCAAGGCAAAGGCCGAAAAGGAAGTCGCGGCACGCTGCAACAGGGACGCCATTGCCTACACCATCATCCGTCCCTCCATCGTCTACGGCGATTCACGCAGCGGCAGGGCAAACCGCTTCAATGCCCTTTACACTCACGTCAAGTCACTCTATTTCATCAGGGAGATCTATCTCAACGACATAGAAATGCATGACGGGAAAAAATCTCGTGATTGCGGCATTCACCTTGATGACCAAGGGGTCTTGAACCTCCCTTTGAGAGTGACGCTCTCACAGCACGGATATCTGAACCTCATCCCGGTCGATTACTTCGTTTCCGTCACTTTAACGTTGCTGGATCAGGCGGAAAACGGCAGCATTTTTCATGTCACCAGCGACGCACCCAAGACTGTGGCAGAACTAGCCGTGTACTGTGAGAAATTTCTCAAGCTGAAAGGCATCCGAATCGTCTATGGCAATGATGCGAACGACCCGGCATGGAACCCTCCCGAAGCACTTTTCAATCGATTCATCGAGCCGTACCGCCATTACCTGTCCGACCCCCGCATCTTCGAAAGAACCAATACGAACCGGGTGACTGCAGGCATGATGCCGCCCGAGTTCAGCTACGAGGTCTTCCAGCGTTGCATGGAGTATGCGGTCAGTGTCAACTGGGGGAAGGATGACGGGTGACAACTCGTTGCAAGGGCGCAAGACTAAAAAGAGCATCACACCATAAATCAAAGTCAGTGCTTGCCATTATTCCACATCTTCAGTTTCCTTATGCCGGAGCTGTTTCCTCGTGCCGCGGAGGAGATTCCTTGGCAGCGGGACCCGGGATACCCCCACATTCATCTTCAGGGCGGATAACAGAATAGTGCAGATTCGCCAAATGCGACGGATGCCCCTGACGTCCCCCGCCTGACCTCCTGAGAGTCCATCGAATTTTGCCCGTATAATTAGCCGCTTGCCTTCGTGGTGCCCACAAATCTGCTCGGGCACGCTAACTGCAGATAGTATCTCGACAGACGGAAAAACGAGAATCAACCAGGGGAATTCAGAGGAGAACAGTATGAGTGATCAACGGGAAGAACTGGAAAAAAATCAAAGGTATAGGAGCCGTCCTGTCGCGGCGCCTCGTCGAAGCGAGCCATGACACCATAGCCAAGGTTGCCGCTGCAGAAGAAAAGGGTTGGAGCGAATGGCCGCGATGACCCCTAAAAAGGCGCGGGACATAGCAACCCAGGCGAGAAAAATTAACGGTGAGGCCGAGAAAAGCCGCCACACCTGGTAATGGAACGTTATTACCGGGGCAGTGATTAACAATTCGAAGGACAACAAAAAAAAGTGGAGGATAGTATGCTTTGGACAATTTGCGTGGTTTTATTGGTGCTGTGGGCTGTAGGGCTGGTAACCTCCTATACGATGGGGGGACTTATCCATATTCTACTCGTGATTGCGGTCATCATGTTCCTGGTTGGTATCATTCAGGGGCGACGTGCCTGATCAGCGGATAAATTTCTCCAGCTGATTGACCCGATTGGGAGTGGGGGCCATCGCTTATGTGACACGACTACTCATTCGGCCTGCCGGGGCAACGGTCACTGGCGAAAAAAACGGAGGCAAACTATGGGTACGATTACGGTGCAAGACGGTACGCAGATCTATTACAAGGACTGGGGCAGTGGACAGCCTGTCGTGTTCAGCCACGGTTGGCCACTCAGTGCGGATAGCTGGGAGGCACAGATGGTATTCCTGGCGTCCAACGGCTATCGCTGCATTGCCCATGACCGTCGCGGTCATGGCCGGTCAAGCCAGCCCTGGAGTGGCAACGAGATGGATACCTATGCCGACGATCTCTCGGAACTCATCGAAACCCTCGACCTGAAGGACGCCGTTCTCGTCGGCTTCTCCGCGGGCGGTGGTGAAGTCGCTCGCTTTATCGGCCGCCACGGCACCAAAAGGGTCGCCAAGGCCGCGCTGATCTCCGCCGTCCCGCCGCTGATGCTGAAAACGGAGGCCAATCCTGGTGGCTTGCCGATTGAGGTGTTCGACGGGATCCGACATGGTTCGATCGCTGACCGCTCGCAGTTCTACCAGGATCTCGCCAGCGGCCCGTTCTTCGGGGCCAACAGGCCCGGCGCCAAGGTCTCGCAGGGCATGATCGACTCGTTCTGGCTCCAGGGGATGCAGGCCGGGCACAAGAACACCTTCGACTGCATCAAAGCGTTCTCCGAGACTGATTTTACCGAAGACCTGAGGAAGTTCGACGTGCCGACGCTGATCCTTCACGGCGACGACGACCAGATCGTGCCGATCGGCGCTGCGGCTCTCAGCTCAGCTAAGCTGGTCAAGAACGCGACCCTGAAAATTTACCCGGGAGCCCCCCACGGCCTCGCGTACACTCATAAAAATCAGCTCAACGCCGACCTGTTGTCGTTTCTCAAGTCTTGAGGCCCCAGCCGGCGCCGCTGGATTCCGTAACGGTCGGCCCTTCAGCACCCTACCTGCCGCATACCGCTGTGCAGCGTCAGGTGAGCTTTCCCGCCAGGTGCGGCTCAAAAAGTTACCAGGGAGAACAGACATGCCAACTTTCGGATCACCCTTCTCAGGGTTAGCAAACGACAGGAAGCTCACGGATAAGGAGCTCGTCAGAGCAGTTCGTTTCATGGTGGCCGCAGAGTACGAAGCGACTCAGTTGTACCAGCAGCTTGCCGAGTGCACCGACAATAAGCTCGCCGTCAAGGTGCTCAATGACATAGCGGACGAGGAACGTGTACACGTCGGTGAGTTCTTGCGATTGCTTCGCGAGCTGGCTCCCGATGAAGAGAAGCTCTATGCCCAGGGGGCAAAAGAAGTTGAGGAACTGATGAAAACAGAGTAAATGACTCGAGCCCAACAGCAGCTCACCTCCCGTGGGCTGCTGAAACGAGTAAGCCTGAAGCGAAGCCGACGAAGCTCTGTGCTTCCCGGCAACTTTCTCATGCTGTAGTGCTTCTTCCTTCAGAACCTGGTATGCAGAAACCGGCTTTAACTCCCCAAATCGATATCCCATACTTCCTTGCCGTTTGATATTGCCAGATGTTTGAAACCCATTTCTTTTAAATCGGGAAAAGGTATCACGCTGGTAATCAGGGAATCTACCGTTTTGCGATCTATGAAAGCGGCTTCAATGAAAAATGTGGTGTGAAAATCGCCGGTAGTCGTGAAAACAGCATTCTGGAGGCCAGTTTTGATGCTCTTCTTGAAATTTAATGCAAAAAATCTTCTTTGTTCAGGCAGTACTTTTCGCACGATACGTGACGGATTGGTTTTTATCTGGAGGTGGTTGACGGGCAGATTGTCGGTAGTTTGGTGGTTATGCACAGCCAATGTTATAGCCAGCAGAGGAATGATGAGAAACGGGATGTATTTTATCCAGGATAGTTTTGTTTTTAGGTTCATCGTTTCTCTCCGGGGCAAGGGGCCGGTATGCTTAATCCGGAGCAGCGTGTCAGTTTTGAGTCGGGGAGGGTACCACTCCCAGAAAGGGTCAATGCTCCCGGTGTCGAATCTTGCATTAGTGGAACCTGCCGCTAACCTCGCGGGAGGTCAGCCCTTTGCCGTTTTCATCTTTGCCAATAGTAATCCTAGAACCAGGCACATACTTAAGGCGATAGCACCACCCACCTTTTGAATGTCGAGGCCTGGCATAATTGTACAGATTAAAGTTGCCGCCAGACGTGAAACAACTATGACTGCGACAATTGACAATATAATCATCTTTAGCATAGCAGCCTCGTATCGTCATGTTGAATGACTCAAAGTGAGTAGATAAGCGATAAGCAATGTACTCCCGATAATTAATGGTGACAAGTGATTTGTCTCCCGTTCAGGACTCATACGTTTGGGGATGCTTCAATTACTCGTCATGGAATTGACGCTGGAAAGTCCCCGACGGCGCCCGAAAACCGGCCTCGCTGAGGGAAACCGCCCTAACCGCCACGAAAATGACGTTTCCGGAAGATATGACGGCCTGAAAAGGTGGTAATGGCGGCCTGGCCGAGCAGGGTAGCTGTCGGGTTTTTTCGAAAACCCTTTGTTTTTTAGCGGTTTAAACCCGGATGCATGCAAAGGGTTAGCCTCTATCAAATTAGGCACGAAGATTGTATGAGTTGTCGCACACTCAACGTGTCAACCATTTCCTAACGCGGAGACGAAACCAATGAAATGCCCAAAATGCAAAGGAAGGATGTTCGCGGAGCGGTACTACGACTTTGTCAGGGCTTTCGATGCCTGGAAGTGCACCTGCTGCGGAGAGATCCTGGATCCGACCATCGTGGTGAACCGGGCGAAGAACCTGAATACCCTGCTGGGTTAGGTCGCCGATTTAAAGCTAACAACACCGGACAGCGGCGAGTGCCGCCAGTCCCTTCTCGTAACGACAGCCCTCAGGTCCGCTTTGGACCTGAGGGCTTTTGTCGTTTTTTGGCAGTGGGCCCGGCACCGAAGCGCGCGGCATGCGGGCTAATGATGACCACCACTAGGTTGGTGATGAGGACCGCGAGCTTAAGTATCACGACCTTTAACCAAATGATGACGACCATTAGGTTCGAGGTGAGGACCGCGAGCTTAAGCATGATCATCGCGAGCTTAAGTATCGCGACCTTTAAGCAAATGATGGCGACCATTAGGTTCGAGGTGAGGACCGCGAGTTTAAGTATGATCATCGCTAGCTTATGCATAGCGAGCTTTAAGCAAATGATGAGCACCATTAGGTTCGAGGTGAGGACCGCGAGCTTAAGTATGATCATCGCGAGCTTATGCATAGCGAGCTTTAAGCAAATGATGAGCACCATTAGGTTCGAGGTGAGGACCGCGAGCTTAAGGATGATCTTCGCGAAGTGAAAAGCCCCCTGTGCTTTAATTGATGGTGAGGGTGAATACTAGGCAGGGTAACATAGCGCTGCGGGTGGGAGGGTGTGCCTTGTCGCGGGGCGATACCCGGTCTTGGCCTCGTTCGGGGACTTGCGGGTTTGGGTACCCATGACAACCTTCCGTCGAAGATCCCGTGAACTGGCCCCGCTTAAAATGGGACCAGTTCACAGG
>Ga0209123_1002662_pt1 | contig 14606 bp, 9 predicted proteins | sample BarGraIncu00431A_FD_184500 | JGI IMG/M metagenome (GOLD analysis project Ga0209123, IMG submission 184500) | Arctic peat soil microbial communities from Barrow, Alaska, USA - Barrow Graham LP Incubations 004-31A (SPAdes) (version 2) | ecosystem: Environmental > Terrestrial > Soil > Wetlands >...
AGCCGATGCGGAGCCGATGCGGAGCCGATGCGGAGCCGATGCGGAGCCGATGCGGAGCCGATGCGGAGCCGATGCGGAGCCGATGCGGAGCCGATGCGGAGCCGATGCGGAGCCGATGCGGAGCCGATGCGGAGCCGAAGGGCTACTTAAGAGGGCTGGTAAAAATCCTCGGTCTCCAGGCGGTGCACTTTCATCAGGTTGGTCGTGCCGGAGGTCGACAACGGACTTCCCATGGTGATGACGACCACGTCTCCTTTCTTGAGCCGCCCGGTGGCAAGGACCGTTTTCTCCACTGAACGGATCTGCGCCTCGGTGTCTCCCTCGATCTGCACCCGGAGGGACTGCACCCCGGCATAGAGCGTCAAGCGGCGACGCACGGCCCGGGATGGGGTCACGGCGTAAATGGGAAGGGCCGGACGGTACTTGGAAACGAGCGCCGCGGTGCTCCCGGTCTGGGTGAAGGCGAGTATGGCCGCGGCCCCCACTCCTTCCGCCACCCGGCAGGCTGCCTGGCCGATGACTTCCGCCAGACAGGGGAACCCGTCAAGGTCATGAATGGGGTGGAAAACCTGGTTCTTCAGCTGCGGGTCGTCTTCCACATCGCGGGCCACCTGCACCATCATGGTGACGGCCTCGATGGGATATTTCCCCGATGCGGTCTCGGCCGAAAGCATGATGGCGTCGGTGCCGTCCAGGATGGCGTTCGCCACGTCGGAAACCTCCGCCCTGGTGGGCCGGGGGTTCAGCACCATGCTCTCCAGCATCTGCGTGGCGGTTATGACCGGCTTGCCCGCCTTGTTGCAGCTGCGAATGATGCGCTTTTGGATCAGGGGAACCTTCTCCGGGCTGATTTCCACCCCGAGGTCCCCGCGGGCCACCATGATGCCGTCGGAGACTTCCAGAATGGAGTCGAAGTTGTCGACGGCCTCGGGCTTCTCGATCTTCGCGATAACGCGCAGCTCCGACTGGTGGCTTTTCAGGATTTCTTTTAATTCCTGCACATCCGAGGCCTGGCGGACAAAGGAAAGCGCCACGAAGTCGAGTTCCTCGGCTATGCAGAAAAGGAGGTCCTCGCGGTCTTTCTCGGTCAGGGCCGGCGCAGAAACCTTCGCACCGGGAAGGTTGATCCCCTTGCGGTCTTTCAGCATCCCCCCGCTCATGACGGTGCAGCGCACGTCCGGTCCAGCCACGCCGAGCACCCTGAGCTCCATCAGTCCGTCGTCCAGCAGAATCCGGTCCCCCGGCACCACGTCGCTTGGGAGCCCCTGGTAGATGGTCGGGATGGTGTCCCCGCTTCCCAGAAGTTCGCGGGTGGTGATGGTCACCTCGCTCCCGGCGGTCAGCTCCATTGAGCCTCCCTGCATCTTTCCGGTGCGGATCTTCGGTCCCTGCAGGTCTCCCAGAATGGCGACGGCGCGCTCGCGGCGGCGCGAAAGCTCCCTGATGATGCCGATGACGACCGATTTGGCAGCCTGCTCGCCATGGGAAAAATTGAGACGGAACACGTCGACTCCCGCCTCCATAAGCGCGTTCAGTTTTTCTTCGCTGTCGCAGGCGGGTCCCACGGTGGCGACTATCTTGGTACGGCGATGCATATGTCCTCCTGATTCATTGGCAGATAACGCAACCCCGTCATCCAGAAAGGAAAGCTGCCGGCGTTCTCTCAAGGGGACTCGCCTGCAAAAGGGGGGGCTACCTATGGATTTGCGGCACCTCGGCATCCCTAATTAAGGAAGTCTTCGGCCCTGTCCAATGGTAAGGGTAACGGGGGGGAGGGGAAAAAGCAACCGTAAACGTGAAAAAAGAGCGGAAACGCATGGTGCTGGGGGGACTTTCGGACTCGTATCCACTTACTCCAAGGAGCAGCAGAGACGCTCAGTTGCCACCGAGTTCCGCCCGGCGGTAGCAATCGTGGGTGTGGTCGTTCACCATGCCGACCGCCTGCATGAAGGCGTAGCAGATGGTGCTTCCGATAAAATTGAAACCGCGCCGCTTCAGGTCGCGACTCAGGGCGTCGGAGACCTCGGTGGTTGCCGGCACTTCTGAGTGGCTGCGCCGCGAGCTTTGCAGCGGCGCGCCGTCCACAAAACGCCAAAGATAAGCGTCGAAAGTCCCGAACTCTTCCTGTAGGGCCAGCACGGCGCGGGCGTTCTTCACGGCCGAGGAGAGCTTGAGGCGGTTACGGACGATCCCGGGGTCGGCGAGCAGGCGCGCCAGGTCAGAATCGTCGAAACCGGCGACCGTTTCAGGGTGGAAACCGGCGAAGGCGCGCCGATACGCTTCGCGTTTCTTCAGGATGGTGATCCAGGATAGTCCGGCCTGCGCCCCTTCCAGAATGAGAAATTCGAAGAGCAGACGGTCGTCGTGCACCGGCACACCCCACTCGGTGTCGTGGTAATCGCGGTAGAGGGGGTCGCTACCGGCCCAGGTGCAGCGTTTTTTGCCGTCATCTTCCATGGTGGCCTCTCCTTAGCTGCGGAATTTTCTGCCCATGCTCGAGCGTTGGCCTAGGGAAAGAGTGTTCCCCTCCTCCCCTAGCTCATACAGGGCGGGGGGCGGGTGAAGTGCCCACTTCTTAAATTGTGGCGCATTCCCCCTCACCCCAACCCTCCCCCGCCAAGGGGGAGGGAGAGTTTAGGGAGAGTATGGTCCAGTATGAGGTTCTGCGTTTGACTTCCCATCCCGTCCTTACCACTTATCGCGTCCTTACCGGTTGTCGTGACGCTCCTCTTTATCGTGGCGCTTCTCTTCTTTGCGATCTTCCTTTTCAGCGCGTTTTTCGTCCTTGCGCTGCTCTTTGCCCAGATGCTGTTCAGCTTTGCGCTGCTCTTTTTCCAGATGCCTCTCGTCTTTGCGCTGCTCTCTCACTTCCCGGCGCGGCTCCCTCCACAATTGCCTGCCGCGGTAATGGTCCCGGTCGCGGTTGTAGATGACGTACTCTCTGGTGCGGTACTCGCGGATCCGCTCCACCCGGTAGCGACGCAGCCCCTGCGGCAGGTCGCGGTTTCTTTGCATCATCCAGGGACCGCGACTGCTGGGCGCCCGCAGCCAGCGGCCGTCGCGAAAAAGGTAGTAACTGTTCTGCAGATAAACCAGGTCGTAGGGAACACCAACTGCCACGTAAAACCCGAGGGCGTCGGGGTAGACGAACTGGACGTCATCATCCACACGGATGGCTTCCACGGGCGGCGCGTAGACCGGCGGCGGGTAGTTCGGCGGTGCCACGTAGACCGGCGGCGCGTAGCTCGGCGGCGCCACGTAGACTGGCGGAGGAGGAGCGACAATCACCTGCCGGGGCGGCTCACCGAGATTGATGTTCAGATTGACCCCGACTCCCGCATAGGCAACCTGCGTGGTGAGGGTAAGGATAGCTGCACCCTGCAGCAGGACTAGTCTCCTGAATGTTTTTTCCGATACCATTGTTTCTCCTTTTACCGTTGTTGGTTTTGGGCACGCTGGCAAGGATACCCGCAAGGGGTATCCCTACATGCCACTTTTTAGATGCTTTTGCCTGGCCTCGGTGACAAAAAAAGGGTTGCCGATATCTGAAAGATATTTCGGCAACCCGGCTGTCTTCTGGAGACCCTATAGGCTTTCCGCCCCATCCTCGCGAATGGTTAAGTATTATCGTGTATCGTATCGGACTGACACTGCCTGACCTGGCGCCTGCTCCCCGGCACCTCGGGGTACCAGCACTGCTCGCGGCGGCGGGTACCGACTCAACTTTTTACCCCGATTCGAGGGCTAAAGTCAAATCAATTGGAGGCTGGAGCCGGTTTTTGCGTCACTTCGTGGCGCCTTCGTTCGGGCGCATGACCATGCGCCCCTACCATACCTCCACTTTTCAGGTCGGGCGCATGATGATGCGCCCCTACGGTACATTCACCTTTCCGGTAATGACTATTGGCCCCGACACCATCCCCCTGCCCGTGGCGACTAAGCGGCCCCACCCTGCCCGCTCCCGTCGCCCGGCGTTCCTAGCTCCTGCGCTTCGCTTTTGGGCAGGGAAAAATAAAAGGTCGCCCCTTCCCCGGGACTCCCCTCGGCCCAGACCTTGCCGCCGTGCTTGGTTATGATCTGCTCCACGATGGCGAGCCCCACACCGGTCCCCTCAAAGTCGTCCGAGCTGTGCAGACGCTGAAAGACTCCGAAAATGGCGTCGACATACTTCATGTCGAACCCGATGCCATTGTCCTTCACGAAGTAGACGTTCTCCCTTTCCCCGGCAACTGAGCCCAACTCCACCCTCGGCTGCTCAACCTTCCGGGAGAATTTGACGGCGTTGGCGACCAGATTTTCCAGAACCTGGGTGATCATGGAGCGGTCCCCCCTGGCTGCCGGCAATTGCGGCACCTTGAATGCGACCCGGTTCCCATTGAGCGACAGCATTGCTATCACCTCCCGGGCAAGTTCTGTCATGTCTATCGGCTGCAGCTTCAACAGCTGCCTGCTGATCCTGGAAAAGCTCAAAAGATCGTCAATCAGGGCCCCCATGGTGACGGTCCTCTGAACGATGGCGCTCACCAGCCGCTTCCCCTCATCGTTGAGTTCGGCGCTGAAATCCTCCAGCAGTACGGAAGCGAAGCTGTTGATGCTGCGCAGCGGTGTGCGCAGATCATGGGAAATCGAATAGGAAAAGGTCTGCAAATCCCGTATGGTTGACTGCAGCTCACTGGTCCTCTCGACCACGTGCAGCTCGAGGGTGGCGTTGAGCTCCTTCACCGCCAACTCGGCGCGCCTTCTTTCCGCGATCTCGGTCTGCAGGGACCGGGTCCGCTCCCCCACCAGCCACTCCAGATGCTCGTGATTCCTTCTCAGTTCCTCCTCAGCCTGCTTTCTTTTGCTGATGTCGATGATGGCAATGCGGCACTTGCTGCGGGTCGCATCGCTCACCCCCCCGATCCTCGCGTACAGCGGGATATCACCCACTTTGAACGGTGCGAGCCCCAGTTCCAATTCCTCTCGTGCCGACCCGGCTCTGACCCGGCCCAGAAAGCCCCTGAAAGCGGGACGCTCCTGGGGCGCCACGAAGGAGAGAAAGCTGAGTCCCAAAAGCCGGGAGCGCTCCATCTGGAGGAGTGCGGCGCCGGCGAGGTTCGAGGCGCGGATAATCCCGTCGGGGGAAAGGGTCAGATAGCCGACCGGGGCGAATTCGTAGAGCTCGGTGTACTGCTCCAGCGCCTCCTCCGTCTCTTCCCGGGCCTGGCGCAATTCGCAGTTCTGCAGCTCCAGCTCAATCTGGTGCACTTCGAGCTCGTGGAGTAGCCGCTGGGCCTCGTGCGCCCCCAGGGGCCCTCGCTCCGTCTGCGCCCCGTGCAGGCTCGCCTCCGCACGCCGACGCAGCTGGGAGGCTGACTCTGGTGGTTGTTTGATTTTGTCCATGCCTCGACCTCCCGGCAAAAAAATCTAGGGTGATTGCCGCCGCCACGCCCCGTCTGACACCTGGCAGGCGAACCGCCCGGGCGCCGGGCGGTAAAGGGTTATTTCCAGTTCGCGATCGGAACCCGGCTCCCGCGCCGCGAAGAAGGCGGGGGTGCCGCCCAGCGCCACCTCCCGGCCGGCGTCGGACAGCATCTGCGCCAGTCGGGGGAGAACCTGCCGCACGCTCTTTCCTGCCAGTTCGGCTCCGCTCAGATTGAAGAGACGCTCAAAGGCGGGGTTCGCCGAGAGGAAGCGGTAGTCTCCGGGGGCACCCGGTCCGCCCGGCTCGCGGCCGACTAGTTCGAGTACGCCGAGGCCGTGCGGCATGCAGTCGATGAGGTCATGGGTTTCCCGCTCGTCGCCCCGCAGCCTCGCCTCCAGCTCCTTGGCGGCGCTGATGTCGGCAAAGGTGATCACCACCCCGTCGATCATGTTCTCGAGGGTGCGGTAGGGCATGATGCGTACCTTGTAATAGCGCCCACCCGAGGCGGCAATCGGTTTTTCCGAGAAGACCAGGGTGCGCAGCACCTCGCGGGCGTCGTCAAGGAGCCCCGAATAGTTGAGGTCGCTGGCAATGTCGGAAAGCGGCCGCCCCACATCGCCCGGGATCAGCTTGAACAGCTGGTTGGCCCCCTCGGTGAAACGCCGCACCTTGAGGTCGTTGTCCAGGAATACGGTGACGACCTCCGTCGAGTTCAGCAGGTTCTTCATGTCGGAGCTGACCCGGGAGAGTTCGTCCATGCGGGCCAACTGCTCGGCATTGACCGTCTGCAGTTCCTCGTTCATGGACTGCATCTCCTCCTTGGAGGTGGTCAGCTCCTCGTTGGTGGATTGCAGCTCCTCGTTGGTGGACTGCAGCTCCTCGTTGGCGGACTTGAGCTCCTCCTGGGAGGTCTGCATCTCCTCGCGCGCGGAGCGCATCTCCTCGCGGCTCTGGCCGAGTTCCTGCTCCAGTTCGGCAATCCTGGAGCCCGCCGCGGAGGCGGACTTTCCGCGGCCGGAGCCCTTTATCTCCAGGGGGGCCGCGACGTCGTAGAAGACGATCATCACCATCCCCTGCAGGGCCTCCGGCCTCTCCACCCGCTGCGCGGTGATGGTGACCTGCTGGGTGCCGCCGTTGGTCCCCATCTTGGCACCCTTGACGGTCACGACCCCGCTTTGCCGGAGGGCCTTCTGGAAAGCGCTGGAAAGCTCGAAACGCAGCCCTTCACGGGCCATGGCGAAGATGTTCCAGTTGGCCTTGCCGGCCGCGGGCTCCAGGTATTTCCCGGTCCTGCCGCTGATGTAGACGATATCCCCCTGGTCGTTGGTCAGTACGGCGGGGGGCGCATAATTTTGCAAAAGCAGCTGGTCGGCGAGGCTCTGGAGATTGAGCGCCGGTTTGGGCATGATCGATTCCTTTGTTTGGTGCGGATGCGGGGAGAGAAAGCTCGAGGGAAACAACACCGGCTCCCCCCCCAAAAGAGGCGGTCCTCGCCGGTAGATCCTCGATTTTGCGTGCAGCGGCGCGAAGAGCTCGGAAAAGTTGCCGATAGTCTCGGCGCTACCCAGGAAGAGGACCCCGCCGGGGTTGAGGCTGTAATGAAACAGCGGCAGTAGCTTTTTCTGCAGCTCCGGGACCAGGTAGATGAGGAGGTTGCGACAGACCAGGATGTCGAGCTTGGTAAAGGGGGGATCCATGATGACGTTCTGGGTGGCGAAGGTCACCATGTCGCGGATTGCCTTCCCTACCCGGTAGCAGTTCTCCCCCTCGATGAAAAAGCGGCGCAGCCGCTCGCCGGAGACGTCGGCGCTGATGTTGGCAGGATAGCGCCCCTGGCGGGCGAGGCCGATGGAGGCCGCGTCCAGGTCGGTGGCGAAAATCTGCAGCGAGAAGCTCCCCTTGGGCTTCACCTGCTCCAGCGCCTCCCTGAAGGTCATGGCGAGGGAATAGGCCTCCTCACCGGTCGAGCAGCCGACCGACCAGGCGCGCAGCGCTCCTCCTGACGGATAGGCAGCCAGGAGCGCGGGGATCACCTCGTCGCCCAGCTGCTGCCACGCCGAGGGGTCCCGGAAAAAGCTGGTCACCCCGATCAGAAGCTCGTTGAAGAGCAGTTCCACCTCCTGGGGGTTCGACTGCAGGTACCTGGCATAGAGCGCGATCTTGTCGATCTGGTGGATCCCCATGCGCCGCTCGACCCGGCGGTACACGGTGCTCTTCTTGTACATGGAGAAGTCGTGGCCGGTCTTGGACCGCAGCAGGATGAGGACCTTCTCCAGGGCGCTCTGGTCCTTCAGTTCCAGCGCCGGTTCGGTCCTGGTGATGTGCAGGGCGTGCTGCAGGTAGGCGACGATCTTTCCGGGAAGTTCCTCCACCGGGGCCACGATGTCGGCGAGCCCGGCGTCGATGGCGCTTCTCGGCATGGAGTCGAACTTGGCCGAGGCGGGATCCTGGACCAGCACCAGTCCCGCCTTTTCCTTGATGGCACGCAGCCCCATGGTGCCGTCGGACCCCATCCCCGAGAGGATGACGCCGATTGCGCGCTCCTTGAAGTCGTCGGCCAGGGAGCGCAGGAAGAAGTCGATGGGGAGGCGCAACCCGCGGGGTGCCGCCGGGTCAAAGAGGTGCAGCACGCCGTGCAGGATGGATATGTCCTTATTGGGCGGGATGACATAGACGCGGTCCCGCTTCACCCGCATCCGGTCAGCCACCTGGGAGACCTCCATGGAGGTTGCGCGCTGCAAAAGCTCGGGCATGATCCCCTTGTGGGTCGGGTCCAGGTGCTGGATGATGACGTAGGCGACGCCGCTATTTGCCGGCACGTTCCTCAGGAACTGCTCCAGCGCTTCCAGCCCCCCTGCGGAGGCGCCGATCCCGACGACGGGAAATACCTGCTCCGCCTGGGACGCCGGCTCACGCTCTGCCGGGGAAACGGAAGGTTCACTCTTTAACTGGACCTGCAAGATCGGTTTTTTCATGAACACAGATATACCATTATTCTCTAACGCGACAAAGGGTTTTTATTGCCGGAAAGCAAGGGATTTTTTCGGGCTTTCGGGAGGGGAGGGGGCAGGGAGGCAGCACAGTCCCCCCCCTGCGGAGGTGCTTTGAGGGACGGGTGCTGTCCGATAAAATGCCGCGGTCACGTCCCTCCCCCTTCAAGGGGGAGGACAGGAAGGGGATCGGGGTGACTGCATGGAGCCCCCATCCCCACCCCGGCCCTCCCCTTGAAGGGGAGGGGAGAGTCTGCTCAAGTAATAAACAGCAGGGAAAATTGTGAGAAAGTTAACTCGAGGCCGCCGCCCCACCCCGGGGAAGGCTAAAGGAAAAGACCGAGCCTGCACCGGGCGTGCTCTCGGCCCAGATCCTGCCACCGTTTCTCTCCACGAACTCCCTGCAAAGTATCAGGCCGAGCCCGGTCCCCAACTCCCCTTCGGTTCCCTTGCTGCTACTCTTGCAGTCGGTGCGAAAGAGCCGCTCCAGGGTATCCCGGTCCATCCCGACCCCGGCATCGCGCACCTCCAGGGTCAGCCACCCTGCGTCCTCGCGCGCGCTGATGGTCACCGGGTTCCCTTTCGGGGTGAATTTCAAGGCATTACCGATCAGGTTGAATAAAACGGCATTCAGCATGTCCGGATCAGCCAGGACAGTCGCGTCCTGGGCGACCCGGAAAGCCACGGGTATGCTCTTGGCCCGCGCTTTTTCCAGCAGCGGCTGCATGGCCAGCTCCAGGGCAGCGCCCAGCTTGAGCTTTTGAGGCAGGCACTTGAGGGTTCCGGTCTGTGATTGTGCCCAGGTGAGCAGGTTATTGAGCAGCTTCAGGGCCGACAGGGACGCCTGGTGCATGTCCGTGGCTCGGGAGAGTATCTGTTCGGGGGAGAACCGGTGGCTACCCAGGACCAGCAGCTCGGCCCCGCCGGTCAGCACCTGGAAGGAGTTCTTCAGGTCGTGGGCGAGTATGGTGAAAAACTTGTCCTTGGTCGCCACGGCTTCGCGCAGCAGAGCCTCGGAGCGGGCCAGCTCCTCTTCGGCCCTCTTTCTTGCCGTGATATCGACGACGAAGGTAACCTTTTTGGGGCGCCCGTCCCCTCCCATGACCCGCACCGCGTCGGCGAGGATGAACAGTTCCTCCCCGGCCCTGTTCCGCACCGGCCATTCTCCGCGCACCTCGTTGGTCCCTGAGATGAACTTGTCGTGCAGCTCGATCAGCCAGGCCCGGTGACTCTCGGGGACGACTACCGTGAAATGCCTGCCGATCAGCTCCCCCAGCTGGTAACCGTAGAGCGTGCAATAGGCCTGATTTACGTATTCGAACACCCCGTCCTCGTCGGTAATGCAGATCCCCGACGGGGTACTCTCGACGATGGTCATGATAGGTTCGCCGGAGGCCTTCCATTTCTCATATACGGCAAACTGGGGGCAGATCCCACCCGATTCGTCTCGCATATCAACGCTCGGTTCTAATGCATCCATGCCAGAGTTTACTCCTTTACACCAGTTCTACGCCTGCGTCCTTCACTTGTCGAGCAGTTCCCTCACCTTTCTCAGCAGCTCCGTGGGATGCACGGGCTTACTGATCAACTCGGCCCCCTCGTCGAGCTCGCCGCGGTTCTTGATATAGTCGGCGACGTAGCCGCTGGAAAAAAGGACCCGCACCGACGGCTCGATGCGCCGGATCTCCTGGTAGGTTTCCTTGCCGCTTTTCCTCGGCATGATCATGTCGAGGAGCACCAGCTGGACATTGTGCCGGTTTTGGCCGAATTTGTCCACGGCGTCCTCGCCGTCGGCGGCGAGAATCACCCGGTACCCCGCTTCGCAGAGGAGCAGCTCCATGACGGCGCGTATTTCCGCGTCGTCCTCGGCGACCAGGATGGTTTCCGTTCCCCCGAGGCGCGGCCCGGCCGGCGTGGCAAAGGGGAGTTGGGGGAGTTCCGCCTTGGTGAGGGAGGGGAGGTACATGGTGAAGGTGGTCCCCTTTCCCGGCTCGCTGGCGACCTGGATGTATCCGCCGTTTTGCTTGATGATGCCGTACGCCATGGAGAGGCCGAGCCCGGTCCCCTTCCCCACCTCCTTGGTCGTGTAAAAAGGCTCGAAGATCTTCCCGACGGTCTCCCGGTCCATGCCGATCCCGCTGTCGCTGACGCTCAAAACGGAGTAGCGGCCCGGTGCGAGGCTGAGGCCGTTGGCGTCGATGCAGGCCTGGTCGACCAGTTGCAGGGCGGTCTCGATGACCAGCTCCCCGCCCCTGGGCATGGCGTCCCGGGCATTGGCCGCGAGATTCATCAGTACCTGCTCGATCTGCCCCCGGTCCAGATGAACCGGCAGCGGGGCTGTCTTAAAGCGGGTGCTTAGCTGGATGTCCTCGCCGATGACCCTCAGCAAGAAGGTCTCCACCTGGCTCACGATGCTGTTGAGGTCGCAGTTCTCGCTGTTCATGACCTGCTTGCGGCTGAAGGCCAAAAGGCTCCCGGTGAGGTGCGCCGCCCGGTCGGTTGCCGCCATGATGTGGTCCAGGTTCTTCTTCAGCGGGTCGTCATCCGCCATCCGCATGCTGGTCATCGCGCTGTAGGAGCCGATCACGGTGAGGATGTTGTTGAAATCGTGCGCGATGCCTCCCGCCAGTGTTCCGATCGCCTCCATCTTTTGCACCTGGCGCAGTTGCTGCTCCAGCTGCAGGTTGCTCGCGATCTCGCGCTCCAGCCGGAGGTTCGCCTCGGTGAGCTGACCGGTGCGCAGCTCGACCCGGCTCTCCAAAAGGGCGTGCGCCTGCTTGAGTTCCCGGGTCCGCTCCGCCACCTGCGACTCCAGATCCTCTTGGGAAGCGCGCAACTTGCGCAGCATCTCGTTGAAGGCGCCCGCCAGGATGCCGACTTCGTCGTCCCCCGCCACCTCGGCCCAGACCTCGAAGGAGCCGCTGGCCGCGATGCTCGTCGCGGTGCGGCTTAGCGAGGTGAGCGGCAGGGTGAGGCGCAGCGCCGTGGCGTGAGAGAACCTGAGCACCAGCACCAGGGTGAAGACGCCGAACAGCAGGTACAAAAGCGCCACCCACCAAAGCGGGGTCTGGACGCCGTCCCCGGATAACCCCACCTCGAAGCCGAGGTTCAGGGAGCCAAGCGGCGGGGCAAGCGCCAGGCGACGGCTCACCTGTATGACGCCGCAACTCCCCTCGCGGCCGGCCTGGCCGACGACCCGCACGCCGCCAGCCAGCAGGTGGGCCACATACTCGCGCCCCAGCTGCCGGGTGCCCGAGGCGAAAAGCTCCCTGATATCGACCGATTCCACCAGGACCCCCTCCGGCTGCCCGGTGGGTGGAAAGATGACCGGTTGCACCAGCTCCAGGAAAGTCCCCCCGTCCTGGCTCAGGATCCGGCTGCGCGGCGCACCGGACGCGATGACCGCCTGAATGTCGGGAAGCAGGGCCTGGAGGTCGGGAACGGTGGAGTGGTTGGATGCCACGGGACGCCCGCGGTAGTCGCAGAGCACGATGGCGGTCTTCAGGGTGAGGGAAACGTTATGCTCGTGCAGGAAGGGGAGCAGGTAGGTATCCCGCCCCAGGGAATCGACCAGGCCGTTGGCTATGAAGGAGTTCCCGGCCATGTCGGCCAGGTCCCGGGAGAGAGCGTTCAGCTCCCCCTGCAGTTTTTGCAGCGTGAGCCCGGCCTGACTGTTCAACTCCGCCTCGACGCTCTGGCGCACCATGACCGTCACCACGCAGTACGAGGTGATCCCGATGATGGCGGCCACCATCATGGTGAGCGTCAGGGCGGCAAAGGTGATCCGGTTCGAGATGCTGGCGGCCAGCCATTGCTGCAGGCGGAGGCGCAGTGAGGCGAGAAAGCTCTTTGACGCCATAGGCTTAATCCCCTGCCCCGAGCGGTGCCGCTCTTCTCACGATGGCCCCGTCCTCGGCAAAGCCCGCCATGAAGACGTTTTCGGCAGAGAGCGCCTCGTGGCGCTCCGGGGTGAAGGGGGGGCGATAATTCCTGATGAGCCCCCGGTAGCTCCCCAGATGCTCCAGGGCGTCGCGTATCGCCCTGCGGTCGGTGGAGCCTGCCCTGTTGACGGCCAGGGCGAGCAGGTGGGTGAGATCGTAGGCCTGCGCGACCCCGACCGGCGACTTGATCTGGCGCGCCCCGGAGGTCTTGAAGAGCCGGTTGTGCGCCGCGACCACCTTGCGGGCCCGGGCGCTCCCGTCGCCGATAAAGCTGTAGGTCTGCACCACGGAGAAGTCGACCTTGTGCAGGGCGGGTCCCGTCAGCTCCACGATGGTGCCGCCGGTAACCCCCCAGTGGCTGATGATCGGCAGCCGCTGCTCCGCGGGAAGAGCCGCCATCTCCTTGATGAGGATCTCGGCCTCGTTGGCGTTGGAGACCAGGATGATGGCCTGGGCGCCGCTCAGGCGCAGAGCCTGGTATTTTTCGATGAAGGATTTGTCGTTCCAGTTGAACCAGTTCACCCCGGTGATCTTCTGGTCCGGGTGGGCGGCGAGGTATTTTTCCGCACCCTTCAGGCTGCTGCGCCCCCAACTGGTATTGAGCAGCAGCATGCCGACCTTCTTGGCCCCGCGCCGGCGGGCGTACCCCAGCATGAGCTTCATGGCCCAGTTGTCCTTAAGCGAGAGGCGGAAAGCGTAATTGGGATGGTAATTGTTGTCCACGATGGCGTCCGCGGCGCTCCAGGGGTCGAGGAGGATCATCTTCTCGCTGTGCAGGGTGGGAAGCGACTCCAGGACCGTCGGGCTGAACCTGCCGCAGAAAACCGCGACCAGGTCCGGTTTTTGGGCGAGGTCCTTGATATTTTCGATGCTGCGCGCGGGGACCGAGTGATTCGGCCTTGCCTCCAGCACCAGCGGGCGCCCCCCCAGAACGCCGCCGGAGCGGTTGATCTCATCCATGGCGATTTCGATTCCCTCGCGAATCGCCTCGGCGGAGGTGGATCTGGTATAGCCGAATTCGGCGTCAAGGCCGATCAGTACCGGTTTTCCGGCTCCCCACGACGGCGCGGGAGCGCCCGACAAAAGCGCCAGTACAGTAATGGTGAGCATCAACCAGAGTGAGCCGTGCATGCAAGATCCTCCGAAAAGCTTAAGGCGGCAATGCCTACCTCATCGGATAAATCCGCTCAATAGTGAGAGGGAAAAAACGCAAGCCTCATGAAACGCTGGTGGATGAGCAGGCGCGGTCCTGCGCTCCAGGTGACCATTGTCGTTTAAGTTAAGGGGTTGGTGGTGATTGGTCCCCCCTGTGGGAACAGGGGGGAAGGCTCGCGTAGCGAGACAGGGGGGTCTTGAGCCCGGACAAAACACCCCCCTGCCTCACTACGTTCGGCTTCCCCCCTATTTCATAGGGGGGACAGAGCACCAGCCAGGTGAGAGGCTTTACAGGTGATGCCAGTGGGGTTCCGAGGGACGGGAATGGTTACTGAGGGCCTTTCGGTGCGCGGCACAGCTCTCCCAGGTGCAGGAAGGTCTTGAACAACAGCTCTGTTTTATCATCAGGAGCAGCGTTGATGACTATCGAGCGAATCATCATGTCTTTGCCGTTATCGGTGCGGGTCAAAGGGGTATTGAAATCCAATATGACAAAATCGGTGTAATCATTACCTGTTTTGCACCCGGCCGCATTGAGGCTGGAAAAATCGATATGGCTGAATTTCAGATTATACAGTTCTCCGACCGGATAGGTACCGAGTACGTTATATTCCATGGAGCATTTGTCAAAGCGTATGTATCCGTAACTTTCCTTGCGAATGCCGGAATCACTGCCAATCATGGTCTTTTTTATTACATCGGCAGTCTCGTCATAAGAAAGTCCGTTGTCACAGTAGGCGGTGGTGCCCATCAGCAAAAGAGTCATGGCGGTGAGAATTGACGCTATTATTTTAATTTTCATTTTACCTGCTCGTTTGGGGGCGCTCCGGCTCGGAGAGCCGGGCACCGATTTAATAAACCGGACCCGAGGAGATTAAGGTAGGCAAGGGGCAAAGTCAAAGGTTATCGGAACTATTCCTCGAACAGAGGTGGCGTTTTATCCCTCATTGCGGAGGGAGCCAGGGGGTTGGATCCCGGTTGAAGGTCAACTAGAGATCAAGTAAGTGAGGCTGAGGATGGGCGAACACAAGGTTCGCCCCTACCCGCCGCGTGGCGCCCTTGGTAGGGGCGAACCTTGTGTTCGCCCGTTTCCCGGCCGACCCCGCCCCCATCCAC